>CXWK01098996.1_pt3 | contig 24898 bp, 23 predicted proteins | sample 590851 | NCBI WGS metagenome assembly CXWK01 (sample SAMEA3498364, study PRJEB10139) | wastewater metagenome | biome: wastewater treatment plant; material: activated sludge | place: Denmark | collected 2014-08-01
CGCGGCTACTGTGCCAATGCTGTCGGCTGATGAATACGGTGAAGTTACTTGGACATCTTCAGTGCCAGCTAAAGCCACTGTAAGTGCTGACGGCTTGGTGACTGGTGTTGCAGCCGGTACAACCGTTATCACCGCTGAAGTTCGCGGTGTTACTGGTGAATTAGTGGTAACGGTGTCGTAATGATTCTTACTCAATTAAACCTCACAAGCGAAGAAATCAGCAAGCGTAAAACCTTGCTGGTTCCTGTTCCACAGTTCGGCAAGGACGCTGACGGTAAGGACGCTGAAATCATGATCACTGAAATGACCATTGACGGTTATTTGCGGTTAAGTAATCTTCAGCGAAGTATCATGGAAGTTAAAGAAGGTGAAGAACCATTGTCACCAATTCGCGCCACTGGCTTACTTATGTGCGCCCAATTGCTGTCAGTAATGATTCACCCTGAAACCGGCGATTTTCTTTTAAAAGAAGATGATTTGTACAAGTTTCATTCGATGATCAATAAAGAGACATTAGAAGCTCTTATTCTCGCAAACCAGACCTTGAACCCGATGAAAGTCGATTCACTGTCATTAGCGGAAAAAAAAAGCAACTCTTAAGTAATGGCACTATGCTTTTAGTGCGTAAGATTTGTATGTACCTAAAAAGACCGGTTTTCGAAGTCATGCGCTGGCCAGCAAGTGAACTAGAACACTGGTCTTTATTTTTTAGCATCACTGATAAAGATAAACCGATTGTCACCAAGAAAACACCGACTACAATTAGCATGATGGAAAGTAAAGCTAGTTTCCGTCGATTGTTTGGAGCGTAGAACATGGCACGTGGTTTCGTTAGCGTCACAAATACAGGGCTTACCGAAATAGCCGATTACCTCGACAAATTGGCCGATAAGTATGACGAAGCTATTAGGCAATCAGTCGATGCCATGCAAGATGTTGTTGTTGAACGTATTCGCTTGAATTGGGTGACAATGATAGGCGGCAATGCTGGTGGTTACGTTTATGACTCAATCGGCAAGTCAAATGCCATGTCTAAAACCGATGAACACACCGTTGTAGGCACTATGGGCGTGTACCACATGGACGCGGTGGCTTCGGCACATGGTAAAACCAAAAAGGATTTAAACGCGGCACAGATAGCGTATTGGGTCGAACACGGTACGTCTAGGCTTAAAGGCGGTGGTCGTAAAAAGAAAAATGAAACTTACTCTGACGATCAGCTGATAACCATTGCGGCAAAACCCTTTATTGGTAACGCTTTTTATGCTTCAATAGACCAACAAAACGAAGCCTTTAAAATCAAATTCAATAGCATACTGGATGAAATACCATGAGTGATGTTCTACGTTCCACGACGTTTCAGTTAGCCTTTAATGGCAAAGACGGTATCACCGGCGTTAGAACATTTACATCGTCTGTTCGGGATGCTGACGCGGCGGTTGCCAAACTCAATGAAATCCTTGGTGAAAATGCCACGGTAACTGTTAAAAACGTTAAGTCTAAAGCTGAACTGGCCAGACAAGCACAACAGGTTGTTAAGGAATTCGAGCGAAGCGCCAAGCAAACTGAAGCGCTAACCAGACACTACACACAATTAGCAGCAAACATCGACAAAACATCGGATGAACTTGAACAGCTTAACGCTGTTGCTCGGCTTGGCGCCAATGCTTCGGAAGCACAAAAGAAACAGGTGCTTGACTCAGTTATTGCATACCAACAGTTACGGGATAAAACCGATGGCGCTGGCGGTTCGATGCATAATTTCCGTGGCGTTGCTCAGAATTTAGGCTGGCAAATGCAAGATACCGTTGTACAGCTTCAAATGGGTACGTCGGCGTTTATGGTACTGTCACAGCAAGGCTCGCAATTCGCGTCAGCATTCGGCCCGACTGGTGCCGTTATTGGTGCTGTCATTGCTGTTGCCGGTGTTGTAGGTGGCACCCTGTTTACATCATTAATGAACTCTAAAACAGCAATTGAAAAGCTCGACGCAGTAACCAAAGAGTATGAAAAATACTTAACTGTTACGGCTGAAGGTGTGACTAAATTAAGTGATGCTTTTAACGAACTTGGCCACTACTCGAAAATTGCCGCTGAAGAACAGTTGAAGTTATCCCGACTAAAAGTGTTGGAAGGCCAAACCCAAAGTTTACAGGTAATTGCCAAAACTATTGATGACATCGACGCCAAAGGTCGCGGCTTAAAATACGCACTTGGTTTAGAAACATTCGAAAACATTTCGTTTTTCCGTCAGTCTTTGATTGACCTGAAAAAAGAAGTCAATCAGGTGTCACTTGATAACTTCGCTAAGTCTATAGCGATGATTAACCCTGAATCTAAGACCGCAATTAAAGGTCTTGAGCCGCTTAAACAAGCATTGCTTGACCAGTTTTTAGTATTGGCGCGTGGTGAAGAAATACTAAAAGACAGTGCCAAAGGTTATAAGCCACTGACTAAGGCCGCTGTCGAATCCGTAGATGAAATCGTTAAAGCATTCGAAAGCGAATACAATGCACTGACCAAGCAGACCGAAACTGTTGACCAAGAATATAGTCGTCGTAAAGAAATCATCGACGCTTACGTTTTACATATTGGAACCGCTAACGAAAAAGCTAAAGAAGCCTATGCGAATTTGGACCTTTGGAAAGCACAACAGCTAGATAAAGAGTTTCAGACGTTTTATAAAAACTTGGTCAAGAAAACTAACAACACTGATCAGGAATACGAACGTCAAAAAGCTATTATCGACGACCACGTTAAGCGAGTTGGTTCCGTTGACACCCAAGCAGCCGAAGCCTATGTGGATTTGGAAAAATGGAAAACTGACCAGTACCAGAAAGAATACGATAAACGTGAACGTGTTCGCCGTGAGATTGAGAGGGCACAGATTAAGGTTAGAAAAGGTGATGATCCGATAGGCGCTGAAACCGATGTTTTTGCGTCAAATATGCAGAAACTTACCGAACAGCGTAACGCATTAGCAGCCGACCAAGTAAAAGAGCGTGAACGGATTAACGCATTGATGGAAGGTGAAATGGACCGTCACACCTCTGTCATGGCCAAACTCGAACTAGAGCAAGCGCAGGGTCAAGTTGCTATCGTAATGATGGCGGCACAACATTTGACCTCACTTGCTGACCTAATGGCCGGTGGTGCAAACGACGTTAAAGAAAAAGTCGCACAAATGAACGACTTTCAAAAAGCCATGTTCATCGTGTCGCAAGTTCTGGCCGCGTCAATGGCGTTTATCGATGGTATTTCAATGGGTATGAAACTGGCAGCAATCTTCCCGCTGGTTGGGCCTGAAATGCTTGCGTTAGGTACTGCAATGGGTTCGGCTACAGCCGGTGCCATCATGGGTGTTACTATCGCCGGTGCGTTCGATAAAGGCGGTAACATTCCAACTGGTCAGGCTGGTATCGTGTCCGAATATGGTGATGAATTAGTTAACGGCGTACTGGTGAAAGGGCCAGCACGTGTGACATCACGTGAAGACACAGCTAAACTAATGAATCAAGGTGGTGGCGTTTCCGCTGTAAGTCTTAAAGTTAACGTGGAAAATAGCATTCCTAATGCCAGTTTTGAAGTTCAGCAAATTAGCGCTGAAGAAGTTAAGATCATTGCAACACAGGTGTTTAATAAAAACATCGACAAAGGTGTTAGCGGTGTACTGTCTAACCGAAATTCAAAAGCAACGAAGTCAATGAAACAGAATTTCACAACCGGAAGTAAGGTTTAAAATGGCTACTAAAGGCGATATCACCGGTTTACCGGTATTAATGTTCGGCGGAAAACCGATGGTTCCACAAGTAGCCATCGGCGGTTTCACTCGGTATCGTAAGTCTGGTGTCGTTAATAGCGATGCCAGCGGTGGTGCTACCCGTCAGCGTAAAAAATACTTTGGTGGCACTCACGTTGCTGAAGTTACGTTTTATCTGGAAACAGCACAACAACAAGATTACTTAGAGTTATTTTTCAGTCGCAATGAAGGTAGTCGGTTTATTTGTCACTTGGCGGCTGACCGTCCTATTGTTGAACCATACGTTGTGCAAGTAATCGGTGATGTCAGTTACAGTGAAGTTACCGCGAAAGATTCGGTTGCTTCGATGACAATGGAAATTTTCAGCGCACGTGACGCAGACTTAGACCAGTTTCTAGCCGATACTTACCCATTAGTTGGTGACTTATACGAAGTGCTGACAGGCTTTCATCCAATTGTAGAGGCCATGCCAATTGAATAGCCAAGAACTTAAAGAAATTTACGCCAGTGCGCCGGTAGCATCTACACCGTTTGAAGTCGTTTCTATTAGCGCCCCTTGGTTCAGTAAGACTTATTATTTGCAAAACGTGTTCACTGAAGATATTAAAGTTACGCTGGAAACCGGCGCTATCGTTGATGTGCTATACGCACCGATGTCACTTGGCGAAAGCAGTAGCAACGCTGATCTGAACTACGAGCGAAATATAGTTATTCAGTATGTTAACGATATTCTGGCCAGAGAACAGGAAAACTATAACCCTGATATACACAATCCTGACCAACAAATTGTTCAGTCTAGGGGTTATATTTATTACCGTACCGGCTTGATATCGTCGTTACAAACTGCCGTCAGGACCACACGTGTACGCGAAATAACACGTGATGCTGAAAATGGCGCGTCAAACATTCGTATCAGTGGCAAACCTGCTAACGAAACAGCCACAGGTGAAGTCGCAACTATTCGCCGTGTTCCCATGCTAAAAGGCTTTATATGATCGGTCGTCACTATCGGCGCAATGATTACAATTGCGCCCATTTTGTGGCCGATTATTACCGCGAAAAACTCGGCGTCGAAATTCCCGTAATCAACGAATTTGACCGGTCTTTCATTAAATGGATGCGCCAACACTTTACACAAGTCGAAAAACCGGTAGAAAATTGCTTGGTTTATATGATTCAGGATAAACAGTCTCATATAGGTGTTTACGCTGACCGTGGCGTGTACCATAATTATAAACCAATGGCGTCGCTAGGATCAGTGGTGCATAGTCAGCTAGGCGCAATCAAGCGCACTTATACACAGGTGTCATACTGGACATGGTTAAAATAATCTACATGAAAAAAATCACTGACAGTAACGTTGATGCTGTCGATTACGATTCAATCAGTGATTTCCTTATTGAGCATTTCACCACGCGGGACGAACTGTTAGATTTACGGTTTTTCCGTGATGAATTATTAGGCGAAGAAATCAACCAAGCTGGCGGCGATTTTATCGATATCGACGACGGTACTGTTGTTGTGGCCCACGATAGTCAAATTCCAAAAGGACCAGAAACGTGGATTTACTTAGCCATTGCCGTTGTTGTGGGTGTGGCCGCTGCATTAGCGCTCAAACCGGATATGCCCGATTTAAAAAATCAGCAGCAACAATCAGCAACTAACCGGTTAGGTGACACCAGCAATGAGCCACGTATTAATGAACGTATCGATGATATTTTTGGAAAACTAAAAAAACACGTGCCGTCATTATGGCAGGTGCCTTACCGTATTGGTGTGAACAATCAGGAAGTCGAAGTATTGTACACGTGCGTCGGTCGCGGTAAATACGCTATTAACGCTGAAGAATGGTACGACGGTGATACACCAGTTAAAAACATTCCTAACGCTTCTGTGAGTGTTTACGGGCCTAACACACACCCTTCAAACGGTGTGCCGCAATTACAGATAGGCGCAGCCATCACTGAACCTATTGGCATTTATCGCCAGTCGAACGACCTTAACCCCGCTGAATTGACGCCACCAAACGAGGCCGAAAACTCACGTATTAAGTGGAAGGCCACGGCCAGTACAACAGTTGCCACACTGACAGCAACGTCATTACCTGACGGCTATTTATTAACAGAGTCGTACACTGTTGGCGATTTAATTAAGGTCCGTAAACTGTATCATTCAGTACAGTATAGCACTCGACAACTGTACTTAAACACGGACGGCGCACCATCAACAGTGATCCCGCTGTTTACTGATCCCGTTGATTTATCCGAAGGCGGAACACTCGATTACGAAGTAACCGGCGTGACTTCAACAACACTTACGCTGGCAATCCCGTCAGGCGCTACCACGATTGTAAAAAATGCGTGGGACGCAATGAGTGATTATTTTTTCCCTGAATACCTCATTAATATTACGTCTGAACAACCTACAGATACATGGACCAACGCCACCACTGTAAATACCTACAACTATTTTGAAAAAGACGTTGACGACATCTTTTATTTAATCAGCGCTAACATGCACGTTTATAACTACACTGTTGGCGTTGACACTGATGGCACAATAGGGCCAATTTTATTACCCGAAGGCGCTGAAGAAGTGTTGTTGAATTTCGTCAGTGCCAGCGGATTTTATAAGCTGGTTGAAAATAACGAAACGAGTGTTTACACCCCTATCGATATCATTTTTCGTGAAGTCGATGCGAACGGAACACCGACCGGACCATTTACACCAACCGGCACAGGCTTTGAAAGTAACCCTGATGGTATTCGACGTTCAGTGTTTAAGTCGGTACGTCTAACCATACCGTATGCACGGTGTACAATCGAATGCCGTCGCGTTGGTGATAGAGACAAGGCCGAAGGCGTAAGCACAAATGATATCGTCGAATGGCGTGATTTATACACGTTCCAGTCAGTTAACGTCAGTGATTTCGGTGATGTGACCACGGCACACGTGATGATCCCAAGTAACAGCCAATCAAGACTGGTTAAACAGCGTAAGCAGAATGTCACGTTAACCCGTAAGATTACGCAATATTTAGGCGCTGGCGCTTTCGGTCCCGCTGAAAGTTATCCCGCTGAAACATTCGAACAAATATTAATTCACACAGCGCTTGACCCGTATATTGGCCGGTTAAGTCTTACTGACATTAATGCCGATGGCTTTTTAGATTTACGGGAAGAAATCGAAACGTACTTTGGTTCAGCTATCATGACTAAGTTCGGTTATGACTTTGACACGACCACGGCAACGTTTCAGGATATTTTCATGACTATCTGTAACGCGGTGATGTGTATTCCTTATTCACAATTTGGCGTTTACGACGCTTTCTTTGAAAAGGTACAACCAACGTCGTCGATGCAGATCACATGCCGTAATAAGCTGTACGGTACTGAAACACGGTCTATCAGCTATGACCGTAAAAATGATGGCGTGGAAGTTACTTACCGTAGCAATGTCACTGGCACTTCAGATACGATTTATATTCCACAGGACCAGTCAGCGCGTAACCCTGAACGTATTACACTGAACGGGTGTACCACTGAGTTACAGGCTTTTCGGTATGCCTGTCGCGTGTATAACCGTCAGAAATACCAGACCACCACAGTTAAGTTTGAAGTGGATGAATTCGGCCGTAACGTGATTGCCGGTCGTCGTATAGATTCACCAGACAGCACACGTTTCACCGTGTTACCGTCGAATACAGACGGTTACAGAGTGTTTGACGGTGAAGTTGTTGAAGTAAACGGCCTGAACGTCGAGTTGTCTGAACCAGTGGTGTTTACTGAAGGCGAAGATCATTACATTACTTTCACTAAAGCCGACGGCACTTCAGTTGCACCGGTGTTATGTACTCAGGTTGACGACTATACTGTTTTGCTGTCCACGTTACCGGCAATGGCCATTTACGACGGTTATCAGCAAGACCGAACCAAGTACGTGTTGGTTTCAGAACAATTACAACAATCTGTTGCACTGTTACCGAAAACGATTGAATTCAGCTTGTCAGACGAAGGTAGTGAAGTTCATACTATTACCAGCGTAAACTACACTGATAAATATTATCAAAACGATTTAGATGAACCGGAGTAATCATAGTGACCACTAACGCTTATCCAACTGTTGCAGATATTGAACAGGCAAAAAAAGATATGATCGATATTAATAAATTTATCGCGTTATCGTCAGAAAGTTTTAACGACAACACCGGTAAAACTCGGTTGACGTTGGAAGGTTTGATCGCGGCCACTATGGAAGCTACCGGCTATGTTGTCGCTGGTACATTCTCGGCAGGTTGTATCGTCACCGCTTACAACCAGATTGTTTCCGATGGTGTTAATTTATGGCGTTGGGGTGGCACTTTAAATAAAGTCGTTACAGCCGGTTCTAGTCCAACACCTTCGGGAATTAATTCGTGGAACTTGGTTAGTGATGCCGTGTTTAAAGATTCACTGGCGGCATTGGGTAGCACCGCGTTAATTGCCGGTGTTCAGGCTAGAGCGTTTCGCGCAATCGACGGTGTTAAGAATTTAATACCTGTTGAAAACGTCATGCTGAACGTCGCTAGTTTTTATGCTGGCGGTGACACCGGTGGCGGTGATTTTATGTATGTCCCAACAATGTCAAAAGCTAATCACAATGGTGGTACTGTGATTGCACCTGAAGCATTGGCGGCGTGGGACGGTACAGGTACAGGGATTTCAACACTAATGAACTGGACGGGCACCGGTAACGGTTGTTATGTTCGTAAATACACGTTGAAAGGTTACGTTCCGTGTTCTTTCTTCGGTGCGTCAACTTCAATTCCTGACAACCGATTACCTGTGCAAAAATGTTTAACAGCGGCAACAGCACAGTCAAAAATTGCTTTTCTTGAACCATCACCGAATTTTTATATGTTCAACAATACGCTATTTATCCCGTCAGGTGGACACCTCGCCGGTGCTGGTGGTCGTAACAAGTTGACTAAACTAAAACGGGTTAACGGTCATTACACAGATTTGATAATGGCTGGTGTACACACTGAAGGCGTTAACGGTAGTTATCCAGAAATGGTAATACCAGCCAGAAACGGTATGCCATATAATTCAACTGGATTAGGTAACGACGTTAAGATCACCGGTATTTACATTGACGGTAACGGCATTAACGCAGGGTATGCGCCTGAACTTGGTTCGGGTACAGGTTACAAAGGCAGTAATATTTATATTCGATATGTTGACGGCGTAACTGTTGACGACCTGTTTTCCGAATACGCTTCAAACGACTGTTGTTATATCCAGTATTGTCGTCGTATTTCGGTGACTAATACCGTAGTTGCTCGGAACAAACTCACTGGTAACGTTATCGGCGCTACTCGTAACGGCATGACTGTTGCCGGTACATTATCAGGATTCGGTTTCCCGACTTCAGATTTCATCCACGTTGACAATATTGTGGCCGAAGAAACCGAAGATTTAGGCGTTTCTGTTATCTTCAAAACCACGGCTGATAACCCTTCGAGCCTTTGCGGTACTGCGAACATTAGCAACATTGTCACCCGTAAAAACGCTACTTATGGTTTTGCGATTGAAATTTCAGGCGCAGATTCAGCAGAGCAGCCAATACGTGACATGATTAATATTTCAAATATCTTGTCAGTTGAAGACAGTCAACGAACCACTGAATCTTACGGCTCAGTGTTGATAGCGTATAAAACGAAAAATATTAATGTTAATAATATTTCAATACGCGGGGCACGTTCACACGGTCTAATTCTCGCAGGAAATCAGACCATTAACGTATCTAATATTTTCGTGGATGGCTACGGTTTAGGCAACTGGTCTAGTAACATGATCGGTGTGTTTGCTTACAGCGTAGGCGGTTCACCGTCTAAAGCATTGAATATAAGTAATGTTCAAGTGTCTGGCGGAACCGGTATGACATACGACACATACGGCGTTTCATTAACTGGTTTTGATAGAATCAACGCGAGTAACTTCGATATTGACGGTAATACTTCAACTTCGGGCACTGTCATTGGCGCTGTAAACTTCGACTGTAACTTTTTGAAAACGTCTAATATTAACGTTCAGAATGCAGCCACATACGGCGTGATAACTCAAGTTGCCAAAGATTTACGCATTAACAACATGAACGTTATAAACAGTGGCCAAGCATTGGTTGCTGGTCAAAGAGCTGGTATCTATGTTCGCAGTGGTACTAACCGTACAGGATCAATCACAGGCAGTAATTTTAGTGATTACCAAACCACGAAAACGCAGAATATCGGTATTGTGTTAGAAGCCAGTGAAACCGATGCTATTTCTATTTCAGAAACTTCCGCTGTTGGTAATACAACGCAACCGATTGCTAACTTAGGTATGCCGAATGCTCGTATCTTCAACAACAGCTTTCCTCATACTGTACCGGCCGAAGTAAACACACCGTTTAGCGTTGGTGGTATCTGGAAAAACGGATTACGGTTAGGAAATTCTACATTGTTCGTGGATGAAACAAATTGGAAAGTTCGTGTTAAACTCAATGGTACACCAACTTCAGAAACAGACGGTGTGATCGTTGGCACACAATCATAAACAGGAATAATCGAAATGGCTGATAACTCAGTACCAACGTTGGCAGATGTCCAACAAGCAAAATTAGACATGGACGACATTAACACGTTCGTTGGTTCTAGTGCTGACAGCTTCACGGATAACGGCGGAAATAACCGCCTTACCGTGGCTGGTATCATTAATACGGCTATCATTAATGCCGGTTACGTGGACCGTGGCACTTTTTCCGCTGGCGCTACGCTTACACAACCAAACGAAGTGTTGCAGCATTCAGGCGAGTTCTATCGCTGGTCAGGTGCATTCGATAAAGTCGTTACCGCAGGATCAACACCGACACCGGCTGGCGTTGGCGGCTGGATTGCTGTTGGTGATGCTACGTTACGTGCAGCACTGGCGGCATTGGGTAGCACCGCGTTAATTGCCGGTGTTCAGGCTAGAGCGTTTCGCGCAATCGACGGTGTTAAGAATTTAATACCTGTTGAAAACGTCATGCTGAACGTCGCTAGTTTTTATGCTGGCGGTGACACCGGTGGTGGCGATTTCTATTATGACCCTAGTGCAAATAAAGCCAACCATAATGGCGGCACTATCATTGCCCCTGAAGCTGTTTCGGCGTGGGACGGTACAGCCACAAACTTAAGCACATTATTAAATTGGACCGGCACAGGTTCAGGCTGTTACGTTCGACCTGAATCATTGCAGAAATACCAAGTTGAATCATTCGGCGGTTTACGTAGTCCTGAGTTATGTACCGAAGCAATGCAGAAACTTTTGGACACTTACGGAGTGATGAAAGGTGTTCCAGATGTTGAATATAAAATCAGACGAGTATGGTTCAACAGACCGGTTTATATCGACCTGAATCGTTGTACTGTTCGCGGTGATGTATTCACAACGTCAGGTTTCAGGGGTGATGGTATTAACGGTATTCAGATCATTAACGGAACCATGTTGCACACTAAAACGTTAGGTGTTTACGTTCAGGCCGTTACGCTGAATAACTGCCAAAACGTTCTGTTAGAAGATTTGTTGATAGACGGTTTTAGTCAATTCAGCATTAACATGAATCACACCATTGACGGCGAATATTCGGGTTTCACTTTACGTCGGGTTAAAGTTCACAATGCAGGTAATTTTTTAGCTGACGCCAGTGCAATTGCTAACTGTTTAGAGTTCTTCAACCGTGATACTGACTCTATTCGAACTGATACTATCATTGAAGATTGTGAATTCTTCCTGATGGATGGCGCGAAAGGTAATATCGTTAAACTCGGTGTTTGTCGTGACACACACATTAAACGTACTCGGTTTAAGTGCATAGACCGTACCGCTGTCGGTTCGTCAGGCATTCAGTCAGGCGCTACCGGAAACCCTTATAACAACCTAAATAAAGTGACACTGGAAGATTGCAACATACATTGCGTGAACACACTTGATGGTTATTATGCTTACGACGGCGTTGGTTCTAACCGGTTTGTAAGAAGCTCGATCACAGGTGATGGCGGTAGTATTTATAATCCACCTAAAGGCACAGCAGCGCAAGAATGGATTTTTGAAGATTCGAGCATTGTAGGTTTATTTCTATACGATAATCCTATCAATACAATCGGTAAGATCCATTTAAAGAATTCTTACGTGTACCGGTTCAAACTGGAAAAAGATGAAAGCGTCGTTGACCCTACAGCTTGTGTGGTAAGTAAATTCATAATGGATAACTCGCAGGTTGACCAACTTAACTTCAACTGTACCATGCCTTCAATTAAGGTGTTTGGTGCTGAAAGTTATGTACCGTATTTAGGCTTGGCCGTTGCTGACGTTGACATTGGTACTATGGAATTTTCAGACCGCGCCGTGATAGGCGACTTGGTTTATACCACTACAAACGGTTCGGTCGAAAAGATAGTCATTGACAACGCTGTATTGAAAAAAATAAGTCTTAGGGATAACAGTCTAAATCACTTGTTGATAAAAAACAGTGAATTACACATTGGCGGCGGCTTTGAATGGTACGTTAACGGTTTGCTGTCATGTAACGTTTTAAACAACGTGATAATTCCAAACCCTGATTTAGCACCAACAACAGCTACTAACTTACTGAGTTTTTACAGTAACGGTAACTGCAACGGTAACACCTTTGACAATATTCCAAACCGTAGTTTCTACATTACGGCTGCAAATTGCTTTGTCAAGGCTGTTAATAACATCTACAATAAATCTAACTACGCACCTTATGCAACAATCGGGTCAGGTGAAGTCAGAAATTATAACTGTATTATGAATGAAATTCTGATGCCGTTTAACTTCAGATCATTACCACAGTCTATCGCTTCGACACCAGTTGCACACGGTCAATATGCGTTGTCAGGTGGTAAATGGTATCAGGCAATTGGTACAACCAATTCGACCGATTGGAAACAAACAACAAACTAAGTTAGGAATTCAACATGCAAATTTTACAAGACGTTTTATTAGTGCTGGTTCTATGGTTAACGGCGTCAGCGCCTTTCATTGTGTTCATCATCCGTAGTTCTGGTGGTGAACACATGACCATTGAACAGATTGAAAAAGAAATCGCTGATGGTACTCATAACGTTTATGGTCGTGCGTTATGAGTCTATCAACACGATCACTGAAAAACCTAGCTGGCGTGTCACCTAATTTAAATAGGGTGGTGGCACGTGCAGCCGAACTGTCAACAGTTGGTTTCGATGTCATTGAAGGCGTCAGAACCAAAGAGCGTCAACAACAGTTATACGCGCAAGGTCGAACTACAGCCGGTGCAATCGTAACGTGGACACTTAACAGTAACCATTTCATTAACCAGAAAACCGGTTATGGTCATGCTGTCGATATCCTACCTAAAACCGGTTGGAACGACTTACACGGCTTCGACGTTGTGGCCCATGCAATGTTTCAAGCGGCGTCCGAACTCGGCGTAAAAATCCGTTGGGGCGCAGATTGGGACCAAGACGGCAATTACCGTGAACGTGGTGAATCAGACTCGCCACATTTTGAGGAAGTGATTTAATGAACAGGCTTATCGAAGGCAGCACCAGCACCGGTACTGGTAATTTTACTTTAACCGGCGCATTGAATATCCCCGCTCAAGGTATTGTGGGTACATTGCCTTTATCACGTATACCGTTAAAACTTTATTTCCCGTACATGATCGAAGACGGTTCGAACAACTGGGAAAAAGGAAAAGGCTATTTATCCGCAACTAATACGCTGGTTCGTGGTTATGTGCTTGACGGTTCTAACGGCACTAACTTAGTCAACTTCCCCGCTGGCGATAAGAAAGTTTATTTCCCTACAGAAAACCGTGCTTTCGGTGCTGACTACTTTAACAACACCGTTTGGAAAAACACGATGTCGAATATTGGCTATCGTGGGTCAATGACTATGACCGCTGGCACGATGTACCTGACGCCACACTTACAACTTACGTCACAGCGTATCACCAGCGTTGGTATTAAGGTCACTTCAGGTTTAGCTAGTGCAAGGGTTAAAATCATCCTTTACAATTTCGTGCGCCAAGCAGATACAGCCGATTACAATTCGTCGTTCCCTATCGCTTTCGAAATAGGTGAAGTGTCGGGAGTTAACGCAACAGATAAGATTTTAACCACTGATTTTTACTTACCCGAAGGCGCTTACATGGTTGGTGTTGTTTCGACCCATGCCATTCAAGTAACGGCTAATAGTTCCGCTAACGTGTTTAACCCGTTGTATTGGGAAACACTGTGCGGCGATACCATCTGTTCACTTGAACAATCAGGTGTCAACATCGACGCTATTCCACAGACAACATTCGGCGCGTTAACACGTGCCAGTAACCGTGCAACACCTTGCGTCGGTTTCAGAGGGTTTTGCTTATGATTAAGTATGTTGATAAAGGCGAAGGGCTTTCGCGTTACCTCGCTAAAAACGGCGTAACCCTTAGTGAAGTTTATTCGGAAGGCGTTGCGTCGTGGGAATGTAACGTTTCTGACGATGTGGTTAACTCACTAATCGAGTCATATAACCCGTGGGAATTCGAGCGTAATAAAAAACTTATCGAAATTAACGGATGGCTAGAACTCGAAGCCATGAAACTCGTTGAATTAGTTCCAACAGTTGAACAAAAAAACTGGCCAATTCAAGTCAATGAAGCATTCGGATTAATGCCATTAAACCTGTTGGTTTCGTTAGCTAGTGAACGTGGTATTACTACCGAAGAACTGGTGGGCCGTGTTAAACAGAACCACTACGATTATTGCAACGCTTACGGTAAATTGCAGGGTAAACGTGACAGCATTAAACAGTTAATCAAGAATTTCACCGATGATACTGACATTAATCGTTTACCTGAATTGTGGGCGCTATCATGTATGGATTGATGCCAAACGGCTTCAGGCCATACGGTTTATTATTTGTAACCCCTTCTGGTGGCGGTGGTGGATCATCGTACACCGGTGGCGGGGCTATTACGTTCGCTGTTAATGCTGTCGGCGGTGGTACTATTAAAAGGATTGGTGGTGCAAATGCGTCGTTTACGTTCAACACCGTTGGCGGTGGCCTTACTATTCGCAGCGGCGGAAGTCCTGTTATTTTTAGTGTTAATGGTGTCGGCGGCGGTTCTGTCGCTCGCCGTGGCGGTTCTAATTGTTCTTTCAGTTTCAATAGCGTTGGCGGCGGTGTTGCAAGGCGTCGGGGCGGTGCTGTACTAACATTTACCCTTAACATGGTTGGTGGTGGTGATGTTATCGCCGGTACTGACGTTGCTACAGGTGGTGCTGCGATTACGTTCAGCGTCGGTATTACCGGCGGTGGTGTTGTCATCCGTCGTGGCGGGTCACTGATTACATTCGCTGTTAATTCTGTTGGTTCAGGTAACACTAAACGTCGTGGTGGCGCGGTCGCACCATTCACAGTAAATACCACTGGTGCCGGCGCCATCGTTCGACACGGTGGCGCTGATATCGAATTCACCGTTAATATGGTCGGTGGCGGTATTGTGCAGGGTGACGGTTACAGACCTGTCATTAAATCACCGGTGATCATGGTGGCCAAGAAATCCACGGCTTCACCGGTTAGCATTGGCAAAACAAAGGCTGTACCATATAATCTGACAGTACAGAAAACATTCAGGGGTCAAACGTGCATACTGTAAATTTTGAAGGCTTGGCGCAAGCGTCAGCAGCGTTAATCGTGTGGCCCATCGTTGATGAAGATAATCAACCAATTGCGTCACTGGATGCCGCCAAACTTGTCATCGGTAGCGTTACTATGACGTTAGGAACAGGCTTAACTTTTAGCAACAGTGAAATCACGGCTGACCTGACTAATGACCGTGCAGCGAATTTAGCAGAAGTCCAACAGTATGAATTGTGGGTACAGATTGGGCCTGACAAACTTGCCGTTGTTCGCGGCACAATGACATTTATCAAAACTAAAGTAAGGATTTAAAATGACAGTTCCAGTAGCAGGTAAAACACTTTACTTAAACGGTGGTGATGTTAACCCCGTTAAAATCGTTGGTCACACCTCGGCACCAGCGGCAGACGGTTCAACAAACCGCATCGGTGCATTAACCGCCTGTGCTTTCGGTGCTTCGGTTGGTGGTGCGGCTCGGCCGTTATCCGCTGACGTTACCGTTTCTGTACCGGCTGGCGTAAGTACGTGGTCGCATTTCAGCGTGTATAACGCTAGTGATGTTTGTTTACACGTACAGGCGCTTAACACACCACGTACCGGCTTGGTTGAAGGTGATAGCATCGTACTTAAAGCCACTGGCCCCGACGCTATCAGTATCAGCATCACGTAAGTAGTGGGTCAACCAGTTTACGGGCTTCGGCAACGTAATACGCAATATTAACGTCACTCATATCAAGGCCGGTAAGACTGTTGCACACAGTAACTTTCGAACCGGCTTCAATTCCTATCCGTCGCTGTGGTGGTGTCTGTGAAGGTGGTGGACACTGTAACCACATTCCTGATGGCGCTTTCGTTGCCTGTTTAGTTTCACCTGATACCTTATGCCGCCAGTGCGGTTTTACGTGCCATTCTTTCAGTTGGTCAGCAGTCGGGTTCATTTCCTTAATCAGAGAACCGCCACTATTACTGACGAAGTACCGTGATACACGTTGTAATTTAATACGCTGTAAGTTTAACTGACTCATGCGTAATTGTTCAGCGCATATCTGTTTGTTACGGTCATCCATTTCCTTCATTTCTTCAGGTGTATAGGGCCAGTAAGGTAACGGTTTTTCTTCACTGGGAGCTAAGTATTCTAGATACAGTTCATCCGACCGATTGACCTTGGTTCGCATCATAAAATCGAGTGGATTAGTTTTCAGGTGTTCACGTATAAAACGCTCGATATTATCACCGCGAACTAACGCGGCTTCAGCGGCCTTGGCAATCACCACACCGCCTTGGTTCTTATGCCACGGTAATTCCCTTGTACCGTCGTTTTCTGACGCACGTTCGTAAGCGTAAGCGCCAATGCGTTTAATCTTCGGCGGAACTAACTTACCGGTTTTATCAGTGTAAGGCTTAGTAACAGCCAGATAGTTATTAACGTCACGAATGGCCATTTTTAAATAGTCAACGTGTTCGAGTTCCAGTTTAGTGCGTTTTTGCCACCAGTCGTTGATTGCATTGGCGTGGTCTAAATACTGGTCAGGACAAACGTAAGTCAAACCGTCGGTGTTGATCTGAACCAATTGCAACTCAGGAATTTTCATTAGCTGTTCGGCTAACATACACAACAGCAATTGGCCGTTGATAGTGATAGCCATTGTGTATTGCGGATCATAAAACGGGCTGTGCTTATCGTTAGACTTACCGTAGACACCGTTCAGCGCCAGCTTAAGCATGTTGTTTTCAGCACTACCCTTCTTATAGGTTTTACGCTGTTCGTAGATATCCAGATAAACGCGGCAGAATATCTCGCCAAGATGTTTCGGGAAAAAGTTATTGCTGATACTCAGGTTGGGGTAATAACTGGCAACGTCCGAATCACGTAACGTATAACCTTTCTTCGGTGTGACAACAGTGTTATGCAACGAACCGTGAATACCACCAGCACCGAAGTCAAACCGAAAGCCATTGACCACGGCATGAATGTTTATCGGCCTTAAATACTTCACAGGCTTCGTCAGGTCACGTTCTGTTAGCTTAGACTTCGAACCGTCAACGTAATGTACCACAACGTCGTTAGGGTCCATTGCAGCGGCTAAACGCTCGGTAACATTGGCCGTACACTTGGTATCGGATTCGCTACGACTACCGAAGAAACCTTTTATCTGTTCAGGGTTAATCATCGTGCCACGGAAAAACTCTAAGATTTCCTGAAAGGCCGGTGTTTCGAATTGAATGTAAGGTAAGATTACTTCACGTAAATTAATGCTGGTTCGGTGTGTCTGGTTGTACTTATTCGCCTTAACACCATGCTTGGCCAATTCCATAACAAAGAAGTCTTGGCCAATTTTGGTGTCATTGTGATTGGTGAAATTCTTCCCGTACTTTTTAGTTAGCTGATCACGGAATTCAATCGCCTTCATGGAATGTTCGAAAAACTTACCGGTACTGAAAACGTCGTTGTCGTTATAAACCAAAGTCTGGTCAGCCTGTTCGCGTGTCACCGGCTTTGACCAGTCGTGTTCGAATTCCACGATGTCATTCAGCATCATGTTGAACTGCAACAGCTTTAATGAAGTCAGCTTTGCTTTGTTATCGAAATGGTGAATGGCCATTAAGTCAATTTGTGGGATTAAAACTTGGTCATCCCAAATGTGTTCGGACCAATCATTATTACGACTGGCCTGTATAATCGTTTGTGACTTGTTGTACAGCAATGCGTTATTCACGTGACCTTGATACTGCATGATCATGTGTATCATCGGGTAATCGTATTTACCGTTATTGTAACCAACCATGCGGCCATTACTTAAACGCAGTTGTTCAAGGAAAACGTAAAGTGCCTGACCTTCATTCTTCCAGTCAGAGACTTCGAAACACCATTTAGCGCCGTCTTCCCATCGTGTTGCACGTAACGAAAAGAAGTTAGGTAAACATTCCAGATCGTAAATATAATGGGCGCTGAAGCCACTAGCTGGTAGTAGAGTTTTAAATGCGGTCATTACTGTACGTTTCCTGTTGGCATTGGTGCGAATGGCATGACGTTGGTTGAAGCAAAGGCCGATTTAACCGTGATACCGGTAAAGCCTTTGCCACGTGCCGCGTCGTGTGTTATCGGCAATGCTGAATTGCGTAGGGTTTTGTTGAATTGTGTTTTAGTCAGTGGCAACTTAATTCCTTGCGTTGCTGACCATAACCGGTAAGCGTTATACAGGTCATCCAACAGGGTAAATTCAGAGCTATCGAGTTCACAGGAACTTTCGATGAATTCAGCCAGTTCAAACATATCCTTTCTGATTTCTTCCTTGGCAACTAAACCAAGTTTGCCTTCAGTGAATTTACCTTTATTGGCACGTAACCGACGAAGACCTTCAATAGCCCATTGCGTTATCCCTTCGATTTCAGCGGCTAACTGTGCTGATAAGTCAAAGTTTTCACGACCAGCGAATGAACGATAAAACGGGAATACTAATAAACGGTTTACCAATGCACCTGATGGGTCTTTAAATTCAGGCACGTTATTTGTACTCAGTACCAGTTTGCATTTAAAAATCATGTTACGACCGCCTTTGTATAGTTCGTGAAACGATACAGGGTCACAACCGGTAATTGCTTTCATGGTGCTTAAAACTTTGTTACGGCTGTTGTTCTCGACGTTATGAGCGTCAGGGATAAGCACCAGTGATTTACTAGACATTTCAGCTAATGCGCTGTTAGTTGCTAAATTATCTAGTGTCGGTGAAGCAATGTTTCTGGCCCCGACCATAGCCATTAGGATATTAACGATAGTGCCTTTACCGCCACGTGATTTGCCAACGAATGCCGCGAACTTTTGCAATGAAACATCGTTGGTTAAGCAATACCCTAACCATTCTTGTAGCTGCATTTTCATATCTTCGTTGTCGTCCCATATCGATGTTAGGAACTCAAGGAATCTAGGACATTTCGCGTCAGGATTGTAATTGTGGCTAAGTTCATTCATGCCGAAGAACTCAGGTGTGTGTGGGATAAGTCTTAAATCAGCACTGTTCAGGTCCACGATACCGTTACTGAAAATGGTGTAATTGCCGGTCGATGTTTCGCGGTCACTTAACCATGTGCCGTTTTCCACAGAACGAACGTTAACATGGTCCACAAGGCAATTAAAAATACCGCTGGTGAATGCCGCTGGTGGCCGGTAAATGCTGAATGCTCGTTGCACTGACGCTTTAATAACGTCGTCACCTACCTTGGCCCATGACTTACCATTGTATTCGTAGAACTGTTCCTGACAGCGTACCAGACGAACACCGTGATAATTCACACCGTCGAACACACAGGAAAAATCGTAGTGGCTAGATTTAACAGTTAATTGCGCGGCCATAACTAAAGCCTGTGAACTCGATAACCGATGGTCAAAGCGGAATTCTTCACCTTCAACGATATTAATAACCGGCTTCGTTACCGTTAAATTAGCAGCGGTAAGGGTGACAGGTGCGTTAAATTGTTCTGCCTGCTTGTCCCAACCGCAGTTTGGTTCCGGCATTGGTGGTAATGCCATAAACGCAGCTTTCGCCGTCTTGCAGCCAGCCGCCGATTTCGAGTAATGATAGCCACGATAAATAATCCCGTCGAAATGGTGACGTTCATCATCGGTCCACGGTGGTAGACAACGTGGGTTATAGTGAATCCACAGCAGTTCTTTTGCTTTTTCTAACGATACGCCGTGATCGTGACCATAACAAGCCACACGGTATAATTCGTGAGTACCTGAACCCAATACGGCAGGGTGCGCGGCATTACTGATAAAGCCGATGAATTTAGAGATTTCGGCTTCATTGTCTTCGTAGCCAACACCGGTGTTAATACCTTGACGGGCCTCAGCCCATTGGTTTAATACCGCGTCTTTATCCGCTGGCAAAATGTGTGCCTGACGAATTTGCTCGATAGTGTATTTTGGTAAATGAGCGGTGTTGTCAGTGGTGATACGGTATGCCGCTGGTGCTGATTTATCTTTTAAATGCAGAGTACCGGCAAGACGGGCCACACGGCAAGGGTCAACAACCTGTTCGTCAGTGCCGTAAAAAAGCGCAATCTGTTTCTGAAGTATCGACCATTCATCATTAGTTAAATCACCAGCTTCAATCAACCAGAAAGCGTGGCCATGTAATGGGTCGCGTTGTTGCGTGAAGTGTGGTGGAATTTTCCACGTTGGTTCAATCTGGCCGTCATGATCCGCGAACAATACACGTAAGTTATTGACGTTATAAATTTCACGACCTTTGCCGTCGGTGCCGTTAATGCAGACGTAAATACCGGCCAACTGGCTTTGTTTGTACGTGATAAAATCAGCACTGGCGTCAATGGTACTATGCCAAACTTGCGCGATACCTTTAGGCGATTCGCCGTCTTTCGGGTCGTAGAATGCTTGAAAAGTGACAACGGTATCAGGTGAACCCGTCAGAGCCTTAACAAACTGACGGGCTTGTTGTAAATCGTGCATGTTGGATTTTCCCTATCACGTGATCACAGGTTGTTTAAGATTTCTTCGGCCTTTAGTACCTGTGCTTCACTGATTGGGACGACTTTACAACGTTGATACTGACTGACCGAACTTTCACGTAAGCCAGTGGCAGCGGCAACAAAAGTGACACCGTGATTCTTAACCAGCAATTTGAACCGTTCTGATAGCTCAGATTGAAACGCAGCACGTGCGTTATCGTATTCTGATGCTTTGAGTTTAACGATATCAAGCGTTTTCATTTAGTAACCCTTTGAATAAATTCATTATAAATGGCGTCAACCTGTTCGGGCGTTGACGCGAAACCTGCAATTCCATTCGCTGAAGTTACTAAGTCGAAGAACTTCTTTTGTCCGTATTCGCGTGTGCCTTTACTGTAAACTGATTTTACAACAAAGCCAACCTTTTTCGAGTCGATAGCGGTGAAAACCGGAATTTTCTTACCAACCATTTCAGGTGTCACCGTTACAATCGTCCAACCAACGTCGTCGGGAGTACGAAAACTATCGTCGTTTTTAACACCTTCGTTACCTAAGCCAAAGAAAACAGGGCGGCCACCTTCGGTATAGGCAACACCGCTGTTATTACGAAATAGCCGTGATCCCCACTGTGCCGCACGTAACAGCACTGACTGTTTTGCTTTGGCTTCAGGTGTTGTGAATTTAGTCATTGCCTTGATTCCGTTACATTGTCCACGTACCATTTTGCTTCAACTTCACATTCTTGCTTGGTTGAATTCACTTTGACAGGTGGCATGATTTGCACTAACGCATTAGCGTAATTTTCGGCAGTTTCGCAATCGGTTGCATCAATGAAAAAACAAAGTTTATTAGGTTGTCTTTCGCTTAATGCAATTTCGATTAAATACTGTTTCATTTCCATAAACATAATCATCACCAGAAAAAAGGCGCGTCCTTGCGCCAAACAGGGAACTTACGGATTAGTGTAATTCGGTGTCGCGTAACCAGCCGCGATAATCTGATCGTCAGTCCAGTTAGAACCTTTCAGCGCTTCGTATGAATGCGGTGAATCTGGTTTCATAATGACTTTACCGGTCAGCGGAATTGCCGGTGCTGGCGGTGCAATCGGGGCTACTGGTGCGGCCGGTGCTGGTGGTGGTGCCATTGGCGCTGGTACAGGTGGTGCCATCGGTGCTGGTGGTGGTGCCATTGGCGCTGGCGTTTCCATACGGCCTTTACCGTGCTGTACCAATAGTTCTTGTGACCAACCAGCTTTAATGTAGTCTTCTTTGCTACAGGCAGGGTCTAAATGCACGTAAACAGGTACAGCCGGTGCGGTCGGTGCTGGTGGAGCCATTGGCGCTGGCGGTGGTAATACAGCACCAGCGGTAACAGGTGGTACAGCGTTAAACTGTTGACCAGTACCAGCAGGAATGTTCGTGTTAGCCACAGCCTGACCAGCGAAAGCAGTTGCCGCGTCCTGAACAGGTTGACGACCGCCAAACGATTCGTCAGCGTAACACATCATCACGTTAAGCAAAGTGATGCTGACAATACGCGCACCAGACTTATTGACATAGGCGCTGACTTCGATTTGAGCGCGAACCCAACAACCTGAATAAACCGATTTCGGGTCGATTGGTTTAGCGTCAGGACCAACAACGCCAACAGCGTCAGTGTTTTTCAGCGTAAGCAGTGTGAAACCGCGTGTGATTGGGTCAGTAACGATTACACCATTAGCCACCATCGGATTACCGTTAGCGTCTTTTTGTGGGCGAGTGTCACCGTCTTTGAATTGTGGTGGATATTGAATACCCCACGTTTGGCACTCAGCAGGGTTAAAGCGCCAGCCGCCAAATTCCTCGGCTGTAACTTCCTGCAATGCTTGCATGATGTCTTGGTAATGCGATGGAAACGACACACCAGTTGCAGCGATAGAACCTTGATTTGATTTCGGGAACATTGCTGAAATCATAAACGCTGGAATATCTTTAGCATTGAACGATTTCTTTTCTGCTAAGTGAACGTGCGATGCACGAAAAATTTGAGTGATAATTGTACGACTAGCCATTATTTTAAACCTTCTATTGGTTGAAATACACCGACCGCGCTTGGTCTTGCTTCGACGGTGATTGGTTGGAAAATCCCGATTGCTTTGCCGACTCGCATTGCAGGGCGTCTATCAGTCAACGGTACAACTGTCGATGATGATGGTGGCGTCCGGTAATACTGTGCAACGATAGCTTTAGGTAACAATTCAGCCGCCTTGGTTTTACCGACCAAACGCGGATCAATAAATAATTTAACAGGGTTAACGCCTAATTCTTCAGCCTTTGCCAGTAGCGCTTTTTCATCGGTGCAAATAGCACGTGAATAAGATTCAACCAGCTTAAAGTTTTTGAAGTCAACGCCGTTACGTGCTTCGGTTAATACCCGATTTTCGATATCTTCTAAGAAGCGTCTTACAGACTGAATTTCACTGTAAATAACTTCCAGTTCACCGATACTGATGTTTTCAATAGGGCAATCAGTATAGGCGTGTTTTAAAGTGTATTCCATTCGAGCGCGACAATTCGCCGACGCAGGGCAGTAGTGACAGTGTTCACCAGCAACCGGCTTGGTTGTCGGATCATCGGCTTTCATTACAGCGCTGGCGTAAACTAACTGCCATTTTCTCAGTTCTTCGACCGTATAAACGATGTCACGAACTGGCCCTTGAATGTGGTCATAATGTGGCTGAACGATGGTGTTAATCACCTTATCAACCTTATCCCACAAGTTATAGGTATCAAGCATTGCAATGGCGTAGCCGATTAACTGGCTGTTGTCGTCAACGTCAACGACACCGCGACCACCTTTGAAATCAATGCCGTGTAATATCCGGTCACGTAACACGATGAAAGCGCAGTCAGTAGTACCGTAAACGTCTTGGCGACCTAGTGACGACATCACCACACGTTGTTCAAGTAACGGGCGCACACCGTAACGAAGCGTCAGCATATCAACCAACGATTTGTACATTGCAGCGCCGTTAGCTAGTTCGGTATCGACTTCGATGCCGTTAAAGGTGAGTCCTATACAGTCTTTTGGTTCAACACCAACACTAATACAGAACTCACCTAATTCGTGTTCCGCAGTGCCACGCTCGGCAGCAGGATTAGTCGTGTTCGGATAACCTTTGCTCATGCCAATTGACGCAGGGCAAGCTATCCAACGGTGACTACTACTGAAGCTGTAAACACTGTGCGCGGCCATAATATTACATCTTACCTTGTGACTGTGCGTAAGCTACCCACTGATCCGCGAACGGCTTCAGATTTGCAGAAACAGCCGCTAATTTTTCACGTGGGATTTCAGACAATTTCTGTGAACCGCCGTGGCTTTGTAGCACTGTCATAATCGAAGACGACACGACATTACCAGTTACAGTACCGGCCTTGTCTAAGCGTTCAATGTCAGCGTCGATGTCTGTCAGTAATTCTAACCATGCGAACGCTTCATCACGAATTTGCGCGTGGTGTTTCGGGTCCACGTTATCGAAACGATCAGCACCATGCGGAGCAATCAACGAAGCAACAACGATGGTGTAAGGTACATTCCAGTCGTTCGTTAACTGTTGGATATACTTCACCGCTTCGACCTGTTCATTCGTTACAGCCGGTAACGCTGGTGCAGCCGGTAACGCTGGTGCAGCCGGTGTCGCTGGCGGTGCTGGCGGTGTAGCTAATGACGGTGGTGCTGGCGGTGTGGCTAACGCTGGTGCAGCCGGTGTCGCTGGTGGTGTTACTACGGCCGGTGCAACGAATTTAGCGTTGTAGGCTTCGATTAACACTTTATCCACGCCTTTCTTAGCTTTCCAGTGACCATCTTGGTTGGTTGTTTTAGTGCTGGCATGTAACTCAGCATTCCAAACAACACCGTGTTCGTTTACTAACGCGGTAGAATCGGCAACAACTGGCGCGGCCGGTGCAACAGGTGCAGTCGGTGCGGCTTCGGCAGG
>CXWK01029425.1_pt1 | contig 24882 bp, 27 predicted proteins | sample 590851 | NCBI WGS metagenome assembly CXWK01 (sample SAMEA3498364, study PRJEB10139) | wastewater metagenome | biome: wastewater treatment plant; material: activated sludge | place: Denmark | collected 2014-08-01
CGAGCTCGAAGCCTGGTTCGCGGGCAAGCCCAAGCTCGCGGCGTAAGCATCGTCCCACCCGGGCCGACTCAAGGTGCATTCGGCATCGGAGCCGGCCCGCCCCTTCCAGGAGAGCGCCATGAAGTCCCTCAACGTCGACGTCGCCGTCATCGGCGCCGGAACTGCCGGCCTCGCCGCCTACCGTGCCGCGCGCGCGGGCGGTGCCCGGGCCGTGCTCGTCGAGTCCGGCCCCCACGGCACCACTTGCGCCCGCGTGGGGTGCATGCCCTCGAAGCTCCTCATCGCCGCCGCGGAAGCCTCTCACGCCATCGACCACGCCGCCGGTTTCGGCGTCCATGTCGAAGGCACGAAGCGGGTCGACGGCCGCGAGGTCATGGCGCGCGTGAGAAGCGAGCGCGATCGCTTCGTGGGTTTCGTCGTGCAGGATGTCGAGGCGCTTCCCGCCGCCGACCGCGTGAGCGGCAAGGCGCGTTTCGTGGATCGCAACACGCTGGAGGTCGACGGCAGGCTGCGCATCATCGCCCGCGCGACCGTGATCGCCACGGGGTCGCGCCCGGCGGTGCCGGCGATGCTCGAGGCCGCGGGTGACCGCCTCGTGGTGAACGACGATGTGTTTTCCTGGGATACCCTGCCCGCCTCCGTGGCGGTCTTCGGCCCCGGGGTCATCGGCCTGGAAATCGGCCAGGCGCTTTCCCGCCTCGGCGTGCGGGTGGTGGTGCTCGGCCGCGGCGGGCGCGTGGGCCCGCTCACCGATCCCGTCGTGCGCGACGCCGCCGTGCGCGCGCTTTCCGAGAACATCTACCTCGACCCCGATGCCCACGTGAAGCGCGTCGCACGGACCGCGCAGGGCGTGGAAGTGGCCTACACGCGCCTGGACGGATCCGAGTGCACGGAGACCTTCGATCACGTGCTCGCCGCCACGGGCCGGCGGCCGAACGTGGACGGCCTGGGACTGGAAGACCTCGGGCTCGCGCTCGACGCTTCGGGCGTTCCGGGATTCGACCCCGTGACGCTGCGCGTCGGCGACACGAACCTCTTCATCGCGGGCGACGCGGCGAACGACATACCGCTCCTCCACGAGGCCGCCGACGAAGGCCGGATCGCGGGCGGCAATGCCGCCCGGTTTCCGGCGGCGTCCGAACGCGGCCTGCGCCGCATGCCGCTCGCGGTGGTGTTTACCGACCCGCAGATCGCCATCGTGGGCCGGGGCTTCGCGAAGCTCCCGCCCGGCAGCTTCGTGGCGGGCGAGGTCTCCTTCGAGAACCAGGGCCGCGCCCGGGTGATGCGCGTGAACCGGGGTCACCTGCGCGTTTACGCGGACCGGGCCACGGGCCGCTTCCTGGGCGCGGAGATGGCCGGCCCCGCCGCCGAGCACATCGGGCACTTGCTCGCCTGGGCGGCCGCGAACAGAATGACGGTCGCATCGATGCTCGAGATGCCCTTCTACCACCCCGTGGTGGAGGAAGGGCTCCGGACGGCGCTACGGGATCTCGACGCGAAGCTCAGATCACCCCAGGTGAGTGCCGCGTAGACGGCCCCCGGGGGGCAAACGCCCGGGAGCGCCTTCACATGACGCTGGAAATGAAGAAATTCGGCTTTCGCATCCGCACGCGCGGGGGCTCGGTGGTCGACAACCTCACCATCCAGGGCCGCGACCGCGAGGAGGCCGAGCGCAAGCTCCGGCAGGTCTATCACCACTGCGTGGTGCTGGAAGCGAGCGAGAGCCAGGACCCCCTGCCTTCGGACGCCTCGGATTTCGAAGGAGTGATCTCGCTGATCGCCGACGAGGGCCGTCGCGGCGAGGGCTGATCGCCCTAGGCGACGGCGGCGAGCGGCTTGCGCTCGGGCGCCGCGTCGAGGAATCCCGTCGATTCCAGCTCCTCGAAGAGCGCGCCGTAGTCCGCGGCACCCCGGCTCGCCGGCGCATGGGAAAAGACATCGCGCTCGCGAAACGGGCTCTCGGCGATGCTCACGTTCTCGGAGATCCGGCTCTCGGCCACGTCCACGCCGAAGCGCGCCTTGACCGAGGCAAGGATGTCCCACGACATCCTGCGCCGCCCGTCGAACCGGGTGATCACGTAACGCCGCTCGATGCGCCGACCCACCACGCGCTGCAGGGCGTTGAGCGTACGCTCGACCTGCACCGCGCCCTTCACCGCGAGGTAGTCGGCCGAAACGGGAACGAGGACGCGCTCCGCCGCGAAGATCGCCGAGAGCGACAGCACGCCGAGCATCGGGCAGCAGTCGATGAGCACGCAGCCGGCCTCGCCGATTCCGTCCCGGGCGAGTCCCACACGCAGGCGGTTGAGAATGTTCGGACCCTTGCCGAACTGGGTGTCGACCTTCGCGAGCTCGATGTGGGCCGGAATGACGGGCCAGCCCAACGGCGAGGCGATCACGAGTCCCGAAAGGGGCCGCGCATCGCGATAGAACGCGTAGATGCTCCCGTCGGAGGTCTGCGGCACCGCACCGGCAATGGCAGACAGGTGCCCCTGGGGATCGAGGTCGATCGCAAGGGGAAGGCCCCCGCGCGCCGCGATCGCGGCGGCGAGGTTGAGCGTCGTCGTCGTCTTGCCGACGCCGCCTTTCTGGTTGAAGACCGCGATGCGCGCCACGGGACTCCGCCGGATTGTCCTGTCGAATCGGACCGAGCCCGGGCGAAGCTGGGCGCGGCTGGGTAAGCGCGGCCATATTAGGCACGGAATCAGTGGCTTGGCAATAGATCCTTCCGCGCGACCTCAAGAAAGGCACGCAAGCGCCTGATCAAATTGGGAGCCGACTACAGAAGGCCGGGAAACCGGGTCGCGAACTGGCGCACGTTGTCGGTGATGATGCCGTCCGCACCCCAGCCGAGAAGCCGCTCGGCTTCCGGCGGGTCGTCCACGGTCCAGATGAGGACCCGCAGGCCGGCCCCATGGGCGCGTGCGATCAGGTCCCGATCCGCAGCCTTGCGCGAGCAATGCAGCGATACGGCCTCGACCTGCGCCATGCGCCGGAAATCGGCATCCTGCGGCGACGACACGATGAGACCGCGAGGCAAGGCCGGTGCGGCCTCGCGGGCGGCCTCGAGCGCCTCGAAGGAAAAGGAGGACAGCAAAGGCGCCACGGCGGCGCCCTCCCACAGGGCCGACGCCCGCGCGGCCACCGCGAATCCGGTCGCCCGTTCGCGACCCGGCACCGGCTTGATCTCCACGTTGGCGTGCATGCCGGTCGATCGCAGCATCTCCGCCACCGCGTCGAACGTCGCCACGGGCTCGCCGCGAAACGCCTCCCCGAGCCAGCCGCCGGCATCGAGCCCGCGCACCTGCGACCAGTCGAGATCGCCCACCGGGCCGCTGGCGTTGGTCGTGCGGTCCAGCGTGGCGTCGTGCAGCAGGATCGCCACGTCGTCGCGCGTGAGCTTCACGTCGAACTCGGCCGCGCGGAATCCCAGCGAACGGCCGAGGCGGAACGCGGCGAGCGTGTTCTCCGGCGCGACGATGCCGCCGCCCCGGTGCGCGATCAATGCGGGATAGGGCCACGGCTTCACGGCGAAGGCCCGAGCCGGTGGACCGCGATCACGGTGACGGCGAAGACGAGGTAGGCGTAGCAGGCGGCGAGCAGGTCGTCCACCATCACGCCGAGCCCTCCCTTCACGCGGGATTCGAAGTGGCGTATCGGGAACGGCTTCCAGATGTCGAAGAGGCGAAAGAGCGCGAAGGCGAACGCCTGCAGCCAGGGGCTCGCCGAGGCAAGCGCGGCGAGCGGCAGGAAGGCGACCATCTCGTCCCAGACCAGGGCTCCGTGGTCCTCCACGCCCAGGTTGCGGCCGGCAACACCGCAGGCCCAGACGCCGACGAAGAAAAGCGGCACGGCCAGAAAGGCGATGGCCAGGGGCGGAAGCGCCAAAGCGAGGAGCCAGTAGAGCCCGAGGGAAGCGAGCGTGCCCACCGTTCCCGGCGCCCGCGGCGCGAGCCCCGCTCCGAAGCCCAGGGCGATGAAATGCGCGGGGTGCGCGACCAGGAAGCGCGCGTCAGGTCGCCGTGAAATGGTCGAATCCACGCCCGTCGACCTTGATCGGCTTGCCGTCTGCCCCCAGGAGGGATACGCCCTTGCCCTTGCGGACCTGGCCGATCCGGGTGATCGGAATGCGCAGGACTTCCGTCAGGTCCTCGATGCTCTCGCGCGCGGTCGACGGCGCCGTGAAGCACAGCTCGTAGACGTCGCCGCCGGACACCACGGCGCTCAGGCCCTGGGGCGTATCGATGTGCCGCGCGCCGACTTCGGATATCGGCAGGCGCTCGGCCTCCACCGTCGCGCCAACCTTGGAGAGCGCGCAGATGTGATCCAGATCGGCGAGCAGGCCGTCGGAGACATCGATGGCGCTGGTGGCCAGGCCGCGCAGCGCCTGCCCGAGGCTCACGCGTGGCGTCGGCTCGTACAGGCGCATCACCGCCTCCAGGTAATCGGCCTCCGAGAGCTTCACCTGGCCGCGGCGATGGGCCACGGCGAGCGCCGCGTCGCCCAGGTGGCCGGAGAGCCAGATGTCGTTGCCGGGACGCGCGCCGCTCCTGCGCAAGGCGGCGCCGGCCGGCACCTCGCCCATGATCGTGACGGTCAGGGTGAGCGGCCCCTTGGTCGTGTCGCCCCCGATGAGGGACACTTCGAACTCCTCGGCCAGGTCGAAGAAACCCTTGGCGAACTTCTCCAGCCACTCGTGGTTCACCTCGGGAACGGTCAGCGCGAGCATTGCCCAGTACGGCATCGCCCCCATGGCCGCCATGTCCGAGAGGTTCACCGCGAGCGCCTTGTGCCCCAGGGTCTCGGGATCGACGTCGGGAAAGAAATGCGTTCCCGAGACCATCGTGTCGGTGGAGACCGCGAGGTCCATCCCGTTGGAGACATCGACCAGGGCGCAATCGTCGCCGACGCCGAGGACCGCGTTGCGCGCCGGGCGCGTGAAGTGGCGGGCGATTACGTCGAATTCCGGGGATTTCTGGGTCATGCCTGCACCTTGTGCGGGGGAACGCGGGCGGCCTTCTCCTTCTCCGCCTTCCTCGGTTTCCGTTCGGCCGTGCGGCCGGCTGCGACTTCCTCGGGACGCACCGCCGCGGCGATCCGGTCGAGAATGCCGTTCACGTACTTGTGCCCGTCGATGCCGCCGAAGCGCTTCGCGAGCTCGATCGCCTCGTTGATCGCGACCCGGTAGGGAACCTGCGGCGCATGGACGATCTCCCACGCGCCCATCAGGAGGATCGCCTTTTCCACCGGGCTCACTTCCGCCCACTTGCGATCGGCGAGAGGCTCGAGGAGCACCCGCAGGCCCGCGGCCTCACCGATCACGCCGGCGATCTCGGCTTCGAGGAACGCCCCGTCGGCGGCCCCGTGGCCCTCGTGTTCCGCGAGGTTGCGCAGCACCTCGCCGGCATCGGCGCCGGTCATCTGCCACTGGTACAGGCCCTGGAGCGCGAACTCCCGCGCCCGGCGCCGGGGGGACCTCATCCGCTCACCGCTTTCAGGAGGTTGGCCATCTCCACGGCGACGCGCGCGGCTTCCGCGCCCTTCACCGCGGCGCGCTCGCGCGCCTGCTCCTCGGTGCTCGTGGTGAGCACCGCGTTGGCCACCGGCACGCCGGTCTCCAGCTGGACTTCCACGATGCCGCGGGCGCTCTCGTTCGCGACGATCTCGAAATGGTAGGTATCGCCGCGGATCACCGCGCCCAGCGCCACCAGCGCGTCGTAGCGACGACCGAAGCCGCGCGTGCGCAGGGCGAGCGCCTGCAGGGCGAGCGGCAACTCCAGGGCGCCGGGAACGCTCGTCACGTCGATGTCGGCGGGGGCCACGCCCAGGTTCACCAGCTCGCGGTCGCAGGCGGTCAGGAGCTCCCGCACGATTTCCTCGTTGAAGCGGCTCCACACGATGGCGACGGCGAGCCCGTCGCCCTTGAGGTCGGGGGCAAAGGCGGTCATACGGCCCTCACCTGCGTCGTGTCGTCCGGCGAGACGTACTCGACCACCTCGAGGCCGAAGCCCTCCATGCTCGGGATGCGCTTGGGCCTCGCCAGGACCCGCATGCGCCCGACGCCGAGGTCGCGCAGGATCTGCGCGCCGATTCCGTGGAACTTCGGATCCCACTTGCGCACCGAGCGCGCGGGCACCGGGACCGCGGAGAAGCGCTCCAGGACCTCCGCGGGCGGCTCGTGGCGGCGCAGCAGCACGATCACGCCTTCCTTGTGGTGGGCGATGATGCGCATCGAGTCCTGCACGGAATAGGCGTGCCGGCTCGCGTCGAAGTCGAACATGTCGATCGAGTGGAACGGCTCGTGCACGCGCACGAGGACCGGCCGCTCCGGCGCGGGCTCTCCCTTGACCAGCGCGTAGTGCAGCTCGCCCGCGGAGCTGTCGTGGTACACGCACAGGCGGAACGGGCCGTAGGGCGTGGCGATCGCGCGGTCCGCGACCCGCGCGATGACCTTCTCGGTCTCGCTGCGATGGCGGATCAGGTCGGCGATCGTCCCCACCTTGAGGTGGTGCCGTGCCGCGAACTCGACGAGATCGGGCAGGCGCGCCATCTCCCCGTCGGGCTTCATGACCTCGCAGATGACGGCTGCGGGCGTGAGGCCCGCGAGTTCCGAGAGGTCGCAGCCGGCTTCCGTGTGGCCGGCGCGCACCAGCACGCCGCCGTTCTGCGCCATGACCGGAAAGATGTGTCCCGGCTGGATGATGTCGGCGGGCTTGGCGTGCTTCGCGACCGCCATGCGCACCGTGCGTGCGCGATCGGCCGCGGAGATGCCCGTGCTCACGCCGGTGGCGGCTTCGATGGAGACGGTGAAGGCGGTCCCGTGCGGCGAGCGGTTGTTGCTCACCATGAGGGGCAGCGCGAGCTGCCGGCAGCGCTCCTCGGTGAGGGTGAGGCAGATGAGGCCGCGCGCGTGCGTGGCCATGAAATTGATCGCCTCCGGGGTCACGAAATCGGCGGCGAGCACGAGATCGCCCTCGTTCTCGCGGTCCTCGGCGTCGACCAGCACGACCATGCGCCCGTGGCGGATTTCGTCGATGATTTCTGCGGTGGGACTGATGTTCAAGGCGTGTTCTCCCTCGTGAACCGCTATTTTGCCCGATTGGGCGGGGAATCGCCCGCAGCAGCACCCGGGTGCGGGGCACCTCGCCCCGTTCCGGCCGGCGCCTATCTCTCCAGGGGTTGCCTTTCGTCAAGTCCGCGGCGCGCGTAATGGTGTTTCTTTTCCACCAGGGGGCCCCGACGCCCGCCACGAGGAGGAGCCATGGACCACCGCCAAACGTCTCACCGCCTTGCATCGCCCGTCCTGGCCACGGCAAGCGCGCTCGCCCTGGTCATCCTGTCGTTCGCGACCGGCCCTGCGCTCGCCGCGCAACGAAGCGCGGCGGAGGTCGTGAAGGGCCATTGCGCCCGCTGCCACGACGCCGGAACCGCCGGCGCGCCGAAGCCGGGTGACAAGGGCGCGTGGGCGCCGCGCTTCAACCGGGGCGTGGATGCCCTGGTGCTCTCCGCGATCCGCGGCCACGGCGGCATGCCGCCCCGCGGGGGCAAGGCCGACCTGACCGACGCCGAACTGAAGGCCGCGGTGCTCCACCTGTTCAATCCGGCGGGCCCGCCCAAGGCGCCGAAAGGCGCGCAAGCGCAGCTACCCCCCGGAGCCGGCCCGCACCGCGTCACCGTCGACGGCCTGGACGTCTACCTGGGCCTCGTGAGCGCCGAGCGGATGCGCGGCTTTCCGGCCGGCTCGCCGGAAAGGAAGCTCCACGGCGGCATTCCGGGCGGAAGCGGCCACTACCACGTGAACGTTTCCGTCTTCGACGCGGCGAGCCAGTCCCCGGTGACCGGCGCGAAGGTCGCGCTCGACGTCGAGCAGGTGGGCCTGGGCCGCGAATCGACGGCCCTCGAGCCCGTCACCCTCGCCGGCGGGCCGAGCCACGGCGCCTACGTGCGTCTCGTGCCGAAGGGCGACTACGTCTTCGTGGTGCGCGTGCGCAAGCCGGGTACCGTGCAGGACGCCGAGGCGAAGTTCCGCGAGAAGCTCGAATGACCCGGACCGGCGGGTTGCGTCCGGGGCGAGCCTATGCCCGCTCGCCGACGAGGCGCTCGAGGTAGCGCGCGGTCATGTCGACCTCGAGGTTCACCGGGCTGCCCGGGGCCAGGCGGCGAAGCGTCGTCACCGACCGGGTATGCGGAATGATGTTCACCTCGAAACGCAGGCCCGAGACCGCGTTCACCGTGAGGCTCACGCCGTCCACGGCGATCGACCCCTTGCGCGCGACATAGCGCGCGAGATCCTCCGGCATCCCGATTTCCAGGCGCCAGCTCCCGCCGAGGTCCTCGAAGGCCGAGACGGTGCCCACGCCGTCGACGTGGCCGCTCACGAGGTGCCCGCCGAGCCGGTCGGCCAGGGTGAGCGACTTCTCGAGATTCACTTCGCGGCCTTCGGCGAGACCCGTCGTCACCGCCAGCGTGGCGGCCGACGTGTCCACCTCGAAGCCGCCGTCGTCCTTCGCGACGACCGTGTGGCAGACGCCCTGCAGGGCGATGGAGTCGCCGAGCGCCACGTCCGCCATCCCGAAGCCCGGGGCGTCGATCCGCAGCCGCAGGCCGTCGCCCCCGGGGCGGGCGGCGGATATGCGCCCGATGGCGGTCACGATGCCGGTGAACATCTCAGCCCTCCAGTCTGGTGGTGATGCGGATGTCTTCCCCGATCCGGCGCACGTCCACGATGCGCGGGCGCAACGCCTCGCCAAGCTGCTCGAACACCGGCAAGGCGAACAGCCCCTGCGCCGCGTCGCCCAGCAGGAGCGGCGCGAGGTAGAGGACGATCTCGTCGACCACGCCCGCGCGCAGGAGCGAGCCGTTCAGCCGCGCCCCCGTCTCGACGGTCACTTCGTTGAAGCCGCGCTCCGCGAGAAGCCTCGCCACCGCCCCGAGGTCGGTCTTGCCCCCGATGGCGGCGACGGTCACGATCTCGGCGCCCCGCGCCTCCAGCGCCGCGCGCCGCGCGCGATCCTCGCTCACCGTCAACACGAGCGGCGGCTCGCCGGACAGGATTCGCGCGGTAGGCGGCATNNAGGCGGCATCTCGAGGCGGCTGTCGACCACCACGCGCCGTGGCTGCCGGAAGCACGGGACGTCGCGCACGGTGAGCGACGGATCGTCGCGAAGCACCGTGCCGACGCCGGTGAGCATGGCGCAGGAGCGGGCACGAAGCGCGTGCACGTCCGCTCGCGCGGCCTCTCCCGTGATCCACCGGCTCTCCCCGTTGGCGAGCGCGATGCGCCCGTCGAGGGAGGCCGCGGACTTGATGCGCATCCACGGCCTGCCCCGCGTCATGCGCGCAAGGAAACCGAGGTGTGCTTCCCGCGCCTCGGCGGCGAGGAGCCCCGTCTCCACGCGGATGCCCGCGGCGAGGAGCCTCTCGCGGCCCTGCCCGCACACTTGCGGATTGGGGTCGTCGAGCGCGGCGACGACGCGCGCGAGCCCCGCCTCGACGAGGGCGTCGGCACAGGGCGGCGTCCGGCCGTGATGGCTGCACGGCTCCAGCGTCACGTAGGCGGTCGCACCCCGGGGGGAATGCGTGCAGGCCGCGAGCGCCATCGCCTCGGCGTGGGGCTCCCCGGCCCGCGCGTGCCAGCCTTCGCCGAGGATGCGCCCGGACCTGGCGATCACGCAGCCCACGCTCGGATTCGGCGTCGCCGTGTCGCGCCCGCGCGCGGCGAGCGCGATCGCGCGCGCCATGAAGGCATGGTCTTCGGCGGAGAAGCTCACCCTACTTGTCCCGCACCTCGCGGATGACGTCCCGGAAGTCGTCGACGTCCGAGAAGCTGCGGTAGACGCTCGCGAAGCGGATGTAGGCCACCTTGTCGAGCTTTCGCAGCTCCTCCATCACCATCTCGCCGAGCCTGCGCGAGTCGACCTCGCGCTCGCCCAGGGCAAGGAGCTTCTGCTCGATGCGGGTGATCGCCGCGTCCACGAGCTCCGTCGTGACGGGCCGCTTGTGCAGCGCACGCTGGAAGCCGGTGCGCAGCTTCGCCGAGGAGAAGTCCTCGCGCTGGCCGTTGCCCTTCACGATCTGCGGCATGCGCAGCTCCGCCGTCTCGTAGGTCGTGAAGCGCTTCGCGCACACCTGGCAGCGGCGGCGCCGGCGGATCGAATCGCCCTCCTCGCTCACGCGCGAGTCGATGACCTGCGTGTCCTCGGCGCCGCAGAAAGGGCATTTCATCGCGCGGGCTCCCGGCTCACCTCAGGCGAGACCGTAGGAGGCCCGCATGGCGGGGCCGTACACGGGGAAACGCGCGCAGAGCGCGTTCACCTGCTCCCGGATCGCGGAGAGACGCGCCGCGTCGCCGCGGGCCTCGAGCGCGTCGGCGATGAGGTTGGCCACCGCGGTCGCCTCCGCCTCGCCGAACCCGCGCGTCGTCATGGCGGGAGAACCCACGCGGATCCCGCTCGTGACGAAGGGCTTCTCCGGGTCGTTCGGGATGGCGTTCTTGTTGACGGTGATGTGGGCTTCGCCGAGCGTGGCTTCCGCGTCCTTGCCGGTGACCTTCATGGCGCGCAGGTCGACCAGGAAGAGGTGGCTCTCCGTCCTTCCCGAGACGATCCGCAGGCCCCGCCCGGCCAGGGTGGAGGCCATGCGTTGCGCGTTCGCGAGCACCTGCGCCTGGTAGGACTTGAAGGCCGGCTCGAGCGCCTCCTTGAAGGCGACCGCCTTGGCGGCGATGACGTGCATCAGCGGCCCGCCCTGGATCGCCGGAAAGATGGCCGAGTTCAGTGCCTTCTCGTGCTCTGCCGCGGCGAGGATCACGCCGCCGCGCGGCCCGCGCAGCGTCTTGTGCGTCGTGCTGGTCACGAAATCGGCGATGCCCACCGGGTTCGGGTAGAGCCCCGCGGCGACGAGCCCCGCATAGTGCGCCATGTCGACCATCAGCATGGCCCCGACTTCGTCCGCGATGTCGCGGAAGCGCTGCCAGTCGGCGCGCAGCGCGTAGGCCGAGGCGCCCGCCACGATCATGCGCGGATTGAACTCGCGCGCGCGGTCGCGCACCTGGTCGTAGTCGATTTCCTCGGTTTCGCCCAGCCCGTAGGCCACCGAGTGGTAGAGCTTGCCGGAGAGGTTCACGGCGGCGCCGTGCGTGAGGTGGCCGCCGTGGGCGAGCGACATGCCGAGGATCGTGTCGCCGGGCTTCAACATCGCCATGTACACGGCCTGGTTCGCCTGGGAGCCGGAGTGCGGCTGGACGTTGGCGTATTCGGCGCCGAAGAGCTGCTTCACGCGCGCGATGGCGAGGTTCTCGGCCACGTCCACGAACTCGCAGCCGCCGTAGTAGCGCTTGCCGGGATAGCCCTCGGCGTACTTGTTGGTGAGCGGCGTACCCTGCGCGGCCAGCACCGCGGGGCTCGCGTAGTTCTCGGAGGCGATCAGCTCGATGCCGTCCTCCTGGCGGCGGCACTCGTCCTGGATGGCCTGCCAGATTTCGGGATCGACCGCGGCGATGCTATGGGTATCGGGGAACATGGTCGGCCCGGCATCGCCGGGGTCTCGCGAAGTGATTGAAAGCGNNAAGCGTGGAGGATTCTAGCACGCAGGCCGTGCGCTCCGGCCTGCCGGCACCCTCCCCTATAATCGCCCCACCCTGCCGGAGGCGCCGGACCTGCGCCCGCGGCCGAGGCCGGAGGAGATGCGATGGACGCGATGCTCAGGATTTCCCGGTGGATCGATCGGCTGAACGAGCGCGTCGGCCGGGGCGTGTACTGGCTCGTCCTCGTGGCGGTCGTGGTGAGCGCGGTGAACGCGATCGTGCGCAAGGTCTTCAACTACAGCTCCAACGCGTTCCTCGAGGCGCAGTGGTACCTCTTCTCGGCGATCTTCCTCCTCTGCGCCGGATACACGCTGCTCAGGAACGAGCACGTGCGGATCGACGTGGTCGCCGGCCGCTTCTCGCGCCGCACGCAGGCCTGGATCGACATCCTCGGCACGGTCTTCTTCCTGCTGCCCATGGCGCTCGCGTTCGTGTACCTCTCGTGGCCCATCTTCGTGCGCACCTGGGTGCACGAGGAGATCTCCGGCAGCGCCGGCGGGCTCGTGATCTGGCCCGCGCGCCTGCTCGTGCCCATCGGCTTCTCGCTGCTCGCGCTGCAGGGCCTCTCGGAACTCGTCAAGCGCATCGGGTTCCTGCGCGGCGTGGCGCCCGATCCCGGCCTCGCGCTGCACGGCCATTCCGCGGAGCGGGAACTCGCCGGGGAAATCCGCAGGATCGCGGAGACCCGGCCCTGATGGAGTTCCTCGCGCACAACCTGGCGCCGATAATGTTCGCGGCGCTGGTGGTGTTCCTCCTGCTGGGCTACCCCGTCGCGTTCGCGCTCGCCGCCAACGGCATCTTCTTCGGGCTGGTCGGCATCGAGCTGGGGCTCTTGCGTCCCGAGCTCTTCCAGGCGCTCCCGGAGCGGGTCTGGGGGATCATGTCGAACGAGACGCTCCTCGCGGTGCCCTTCTTCACCTTCATGGGCCTGGTGCTCGAGCGAAGCGGCATGGCCGAGGATCTTCTGGACACCATCGGCCAGGTCTTCGGGTCGCTCCGGGGCGGGCTCGGATTCGCGGTGATCTTCGTGGGCGCGCTGCTCGCGGCGACCACGGGCGTCGTGGCCGCCTCGGTCATCTCGATGGGACTCATATCGCTGCCGATCATGCTGCGCTACGGCTACGACCGGCGGTTCGCGACCGGGGTCATCGCCGCCTCGGGAACGCTCGCGCAGATCATCCCGCCGTCGATCGTGCTCATCATCATGGCCGACCAGCTGGGCCGCTCCGTGGGCGACATGTACGCCGGAGCGATCATCCCCGGGCTCGTCCTCACCGGCCTCTACGCCCTCTACACCATCGGCGTGGCGGTGGTGAAGCCCGCGTGGGCGCCGGCGCTGCCTCCGGAAGCGCGCACGCTCCAGGAGTCCGACGGATCCGCCGGCACGACCTCGCTCGCCCTCCTCGTGGCGGCCTCGGCCGCGGTCGCCGTGGCCTTCGACCGGCTGTGGTACCTGGCGCGCTACCCGGAGGCGCACCTGGACGAGCGACTGGTTCTCGCCGCCGGCGCGGGCGCCACCTTCGCGTTCGTCCTCGCCCTCGCCGACCGGGCGCTTCGCTTCGGCATCCTGTCGCGGCTTGCGCAGCAGGTGGTCTTCGTGCTCGTTCCGCCGCTCGGCCTCATCTTCCTCGTCCTGGGCACGATCTTCCTCGGCTGGGCCACGCCGACCGAAGGCGGCGCCATGGGGGCGGCCGGCGCGCTCGCGATGGCCGTGGCGAGGCGCAGGCTGTCCTTCGGCCTGCTGCGCCAGGCGATGGACACGACGGCGAAGCTCTCCACCTTCGTGCTCTTCATCCTCATCGGCGCGCGGGTTTTCAGCCTCACCTTCTACGGCATCGACGGCCACAAGTGGGTCGAGGAACTCCTCGCAAACCTCCCGGGCGGGCAGATCGGTTTCCTCATCGCGGTGAACGTCCTCGTCTTCCTGCTCGCCTTCTTTCTCGACTTCTTCGAGCTCGCGTTCATCATCGTTCCGCTCCTCGTGCCCGTGGCCGAAAAGCTCGGCATCGACCTGATCTGGTTCGGGATCCTGCTGGGGGTGAACATGCAGACCTCGTTCATGCATCCGCCCTTCGGCTTCGCGCTCTTCTACTTGAGGAGCGTCGCGCCGGCCAGGGAGTACCTCGACAAGGTCACCGGAAAGCGCACCGCGCCCGTCACGACCGGGCAGATCTACTGGGGCGCCGTGCCCTTCGTCGTGATCCAGATGGTGATGGTCGGGCTCGTGATCGCCTTTCCGCAGATGGTCATGGTGTACAAGGACGAGGCTCCCAAGGTGGATCCCGCGACCATCCGGTTCGATATCCCCGAGGTCGACCAGGCAAACCAGGCGAACGACCTGATGCGGGACCTGCGCGGGCCCGGAGCAACCCCGCCCGCCGAGGATCCCGCCGCNNGGATCCCGCCGCGGCGCCCGGGCGCGCGCCCGAGGGCGGCTCGCCCGGGAGCGCACCTGCCAAGGGCAGCGGCCGGGAGAAGACGCCCGAGGAAAAGGCCGCCGAGGAGATCGAGCGGGTGCTGCGCGGGGGCAGGTAGCGGCCGGGATCGCGCCGAAAAAAAGCCCGCCTCGCGGCGGGCTTGTCCCTGAAGCTTCGGCTACTTGATCGACCCTATGCCGTGCATGAAGTCGTCGAAGCCCTTTTCCGCCACGCGGAACCAGAGCAGCTGCTCGCTGCGGAACGCCACCATCGATTCGTAGATCTTCTTGAAGGCGGGGCTCTTCGCACCGGCTTCCCTGTAGACCTCGAGCGAGGCCTTGTAGGCCGCGACCATCGTCTCGCGCGGGAAAGCGCGCAGCTGGGTTCCCCCCGCCACCAGGCGCTTAAGCGCCGCCGGATTCTGGGCGTCGTACTTGGCGAGCATCCAGGTGTTTGCCTCCCAGCACGCCGCCTCGAGGATGTTCTGGTACTCCTTCGAGAGCTTCTCCCACTCCTTCAGGTTCACGTAGAGGTCGAGCTGCGGCCCGCCCTCCCACCAGCCGGGGTAGTAGTAGTACTTGGCGACCTTGTTGAAGCCGAGCTTCTCGTCGTCGTACGGGCCCACCCATTCGACCGCGTCGATCGTGCCCTTCTCGAGCGCGGGATAGATGTCGCCTGCGGCGAGCTGCTGCGGGACGACGCCGAGTTTTTCCATCACCTTGCCCGCGAAGCCCCCGATGCGCATCTTGAGGCCCTTCATGTCGGCGACCTTCCTGATCTCCTTGCGGTGCCAGCCGCCCATCTGCGCGCCGGTGTTGCCGCAGGGGATGTTGTGGACGTTGTAGCCCTTGTAGAACTCGCGGAAGAGCTCGAGCCCGCCGCCGAAGATCTGCCAGGCGTTCATCTGCCGCGCCGTCAGGCCGAAGGGGATGGCGGTGTCCAGCGCGAAGGCGGCGTCCTTTCCCCAGTAGTAGTAGGGCGCGGTGTGTCCCGCCTGCACGGTGCCGTTCTGTACCGCGTCGAGCACCTGCAGCCCCGGCACGATCTCCCCGCCCGCGAACACCTGGATCTGGAACTTGCCGCCGGTGGCGGCGGCCACCCGCTTCGACATCATCTCGGCCGCACCGTAGATGGTGTCCAGGCTCTTCGGAAAACTCGACGCGAGGCGCCACTTGACCTCGCCCGCGCCCTGCGCGAAAGCGGGCGCCGCGCCCGCGGCCAGGATGCCGGCCATGCCCGCGCCGGCGCCGTTCAGGAATTTTCTGCGCTGCATCCGCTTCTCCTCGGTGGTTGATGGTGCCGGGCCCGCTGGCGAAGGCTTCAGCCTGCGGCTGGAACGCGGCAAAGCCTACCAGAATCGGCCGGCGCCAAAGGGAGGAAACCGCGCGCTCAGTGACCGGCGACGGTCATGCGCTCCACGAGAATCGAGCCGGTGGATTTCGCCCCGCGGACGAGGACGTCGCGACCGACGGCCACGATGCCGCGATACATTTCGCGCAGGCCTCCTGCGATGGTCACCTCTTCCACGGGATAGCGGATCTCGCCGCCCTCGACCCAGAAGCCCACCGCGCCTCGCGAGTAGTCCCCGTTCACGGGGTTCACGCCCTGCCCCATGAGTTCGGTCACCACGAGTCCGCGGCCCATCCTGCGCACGAGTGCGGCGAAGTCGTCCTGCCCCGGCTGCAGGACGAGGTTGTGGCTGCCGCCGGCGTTGCCGCTCGTCTCCAGCCCGAGCTTTCGCGCCGAGTAGGTCGACAGGAAGTAGCCGGTGAGGATTCCCGCGTCGATCACGCGGCGCGCGGAAGTGGCCACGCCCTCGCCGTCGAACCAGCCGCTCGACATGGCACCCGGCCGGTGCGGTTGCTCTTCGAGATTCACGATCGGGGAGAAGACGGGCTCGCCCGCCGCGTCGACGAGGAAGGACGAGCGGCGGTAGAGGCTCGATCCGCTCGCGGCGGCGACGAAATGGCCGATGAGGGAGCCCGCGATGTTGGCCTCGAAGAGCACGGGCACGTCGGCGGTCGACACGCGCCGGGCGAATAGTCGGCGCACGGCGCGCTCCCCGGCGCGGCGGCCCACGGCGGCGGCCGTCTCGAGCCGGGCGGGGTCGCGCTCCGAGGAATACCAGTAGTCGCGCTGCATCGCCGCGGCCTCCGAGGCGAGCACGCCGCAGGCGATGCTCGCCCGCGAGGACGGGAAGCCGCCGACGAATCCGAGCGAGTTCGCGAAGACGAAATCCACGTCCGACGACGATACCGTCGCACCTTCCGAATTGGTGATCCGGGCGTCCACCGCCCGCGCCGCATCCTCCGTCTCGCGCGCAAGCGCGATGGCCGAATCCACCGGAAGGTTCCACGGATGACACAGGTCGAGGTCCGGCGCCTCGCCGCGGTAGAGCCTGCGCGGATCCGGCAGCCCCGCCGCTTCGTCCAACGCAGTGTGGCGCGCGATGGCGCAGGCGGCCTCCACCGTGCGCCCGATGGACTCGGGAGAAAGGTCCGACGTGCTCGCATTGCCGCGGCGCTTGCCGAAGTACACCGTGATCGCGAGCGCCTTGTCGCGGTTGTACTCGACGGTTTCGACTTCCCCGAGGCGAACGGTCACGGACTGGCCCACGGAAGCGGAAGCCTCGGCCTCGGCGTCGCTCGCGCCGCGTGCGCGGGCGAGCTCCAGCGCGCGCAGGGCGGTCGACTCGAGCGAGGCGCGGTCGAGGGGAAGCGCCGGGGCGGCGGAGGTATCGGGCATGGGTTCCGGGGGCAGTCCAGGGCGCGGTTCGCGCGCACGGCCGCCAAAACCTCTAAAATCCTGCGGGCCCGGCAACGCGCGTGCACCGGCCATTGAAGACCAGGATGAGCGACGAGAATCTTATCAGCAAAACCCGCCGCAAACGGCAGATGCTCGACCTGCAGGACGCGGGCAAGGCGCTCACGCGCCTGCCCGCGGAGCAGCTCGCCCGCATCGAGATGCCGGCAAGCCTGCGCGAGGCCGTCGTCGCGTGCCGCGCGATGTCCAAGCACGAGGCCGTGCGCCGCCAGCTCCAGTACATTGGCAAGCTGATGCGCAAACTCGATGCCGTGACGATCGCCGCCCAGATAGAGGCCCTGCACGCGCCCACGCATCGCCAGACCGCCCTCTTCCACCGGGCCGAGCGCTGGCGCACGGAAATGCTCGCCGAGCCCGGGGCGGTGGCGCGATTCGCGCAGGAATATCCGCTGGCCGACGTGCGCCGCTTGCGGGAGCTCGCCGACGCCGCGCTGCTCGAGCGCGAAGCCGACCGCCCGCCGAAGCGCTTCCGCGAGCTCTTCCAGGCGATCAACGACATCCTCCAGGAGCGGGAGAGGCAGGTTCCATGAGCGCCCCCGACGCCGTCACCATCGGCCTGGTGGCCACGAGCGACCGCGCATCGCGAGGCGAATACCGCGACGAGGGCATCCCGGCGCTCGAGGCCTGGCTCGTGGGCGCGCTGCTCAACCCCGTGCGCTTCGAGCGCCGCCTCATCCCCGACGATCGCGCCACCATCGAGGCAACGCTGGTCGAGCTCGTGGACCGTGCCGGCTGCCACCTCGTGATCACCACGGGCGGCACCGGCCCGGCGCCGCGGGACGTGACGCCGGAGGCCACGCTCGCGGTCGCCGACAAGGTGCTTCCCGGCTTCGGCGAGCAGATGCGCCGGATAAGCCTCGCGTTCGTGCCGACGGCGATCCTTTCGCGGCAGGTCGCGGTGATCCGCGGAAGCGCGCTCATCGTGAATCTCCCCGGGCAGCCGAAGTCGATACGCGAAACCCTCGAGGGCGCGAAGGACGCGCCCGAACGTGCGGGGGCGGGCGGGATCTTCGCGGCCATCCCCTATTGCATCGACTTGATCGGCGGGCCCTACCTCGAGACGCGCGAGGAGATCGTCAAGGCCTTCCGGCCGAAGTCCGCCCTTCGCCGCCCCTGCCCCGACACCCCCGCCGAGACCTGACCATGGAACTGCTCTCCCACATCGAACTCGCGACCGGCGCCGATCCGCGGGGCACCGTCCTCTGGCTGCACGGCCTGGGAGCGGACGGCTGGGATTTCGTCCCGCTGGTGCGCGAACTCGACCTGCCGGAGGACCTGCCCCTGCGCTTCATCTTTCCCCATGCCCCGGTGCGCCAGGTCACCATCAACAACGGCCACGCCATGCGCGCGTGGTACGACATCGCGATGGCCGACATCGGTCGCCTGCCCGACGAGGCCGGCATTCGCCAGTCCCAGGCGCAGGTGGAGGCCTTTCTCGCCCGGGAGAACTCGCGCGGGATCGCCGCGGACCGGATAGTCCTCGCGGGATTCTCGCAGGGCGGTGCGATCGCGCTGCATGCGGGCCTGCGGCATACGCAATCGCTCGCCGGCATTCTCGCGCTGTCGACGTACCTGCCGCTCGCAGAGACCCTGGAGCGAGAGAGCGCGGACGAAAACGCCCACGTGCCCATCTTCATGGCGCACGGCAGGGAGGACCCGGTGGTGCCGCTCTCGCTTGCGCAAGCCGCGCGCGCGACACTCGCCGCGCGCGGTCATGCGCCCGAGTGGCACGACTACCCGATGCCCCATTCGGTCTGCGCGGAGGAGGTGACGGCGATCTCGCGCTGGCTCGCCGCCCGCTACGCGAGCCCTATCCTCACCGCCTGAGTGCCTCGAGCGCGCGCCTCCACGCCTGAGGCAGCGCCGTGGGCCGGCGCGTGGCACGGTCGACGTACACGTGCACGAAGTGCCCCTGCGCCGCGGCGCTGTCCTTTCCCTCCCCGAACAGCGCGACCTCGTAGCGCACGCTCGAGTTGCCGACGTGGGCCACGCGCATGGCCGCCGTGACGGTCTCGGGATAGGTGAGGGAGTCGAAGTAGTGGCAGCCGGTCTCCACCACCAGGCCGATGATCGCCCCCTCGCGCACGTCGAGCAGCCCCTGCCGGATGAGCCAGTCGTTCACGACCGTGTCGAAGTACGCGTAGTGGACGACGTTGTTCACGTGCCCGTACGCGTCGTTGTCCATCCAGCGCGTGGCGATGTCCCGGGCATGCGGGTAGTCGGTGCGGCGATGGGCTTCGGGGCGGGCCATCACGGTGCTCCGGCTTCGGGAGACTTCCCCGGCGGCACGAAGAACTTCACGGTGCGCGCGTAGGCTCCCGGAACCGGGCACATGGCCCCCCCGAGGAAGGCCTCGACCTCGTCGCGGCGCTTCATCGTGTCGTGGTAGCCGAGGTTCACGAGCTCCCGGCAATAGCCCTGCTCGAAGAGCAGGTAGCTCGCGAGGTTCGCCCCGCCGCGGCGCATGGCCCCCACCAGGCGCAGGAGGAAGCGGATCGGCCACGGCAGGCTGCGCAGGTGGCGGATCGCGATGGCATCCAGCGGTTGCGAAGGCGTCATCACGAGGACATCGACGTGGTGCAGCGTGAGCCCGAGCTGGCGAAGCCGGTCCCGGGGCACCGCGCTGATCGTGCGGTTGATGCGCTCCAGGCGCTCGATGTCGACGGCGAGGCTGTCGAGGAAGATGGAGTTCATGACGTGGCCGGCCACCTGCGCGAGCGTGGGGTAGATATCGCCCCGGGTGCGCTCCGGGTCGTCGTTGCGGATCCTCGCCGTGCCCACCACGACCACGCGATCGGCCCCCAGGTGCAGCGCGGGGCTGACCGGCGCGATCTGGCGCATCGACCCGTCGCCGAAGAACTCGCGGTTCAGCTTGTGCGCGGGAAAGAGAAACGGGATCGCGCTCGAGGCCATCAGGTGCTCGACCTGGATCTTCGTGCGGATGCCCACGCGCTGCGAGCGCTTCCACGCGCCCAGGTGCGCGGCCCCCTCGAAGAAGGTGACGCTCTGCCCCGAGGTGTAGCCCGAGCAGGTGATGGCGAGCGCATCCAGTGCACCCGCGGCTATGTTGTCCGGGATGCGCTCGAACTCCAGCTTCCTCGCGAGGAGCGCTGCGAGCGGCCGGTTGTCGAGCAGCGAGACGCGCCCGTCGCGCACGATGGCGCCGAAGAAAAGCGATGCGAGCCACCGCGTGCTGTTGGCCACGACGCCGGCGAAGTCCGACCGGTAGACGTGGCGCGGCTCGAAGTTGCGCCACACGTCCAGGAGGTTGTCCACCGCCTTGCCGAAGTCGTCCGCGTTGCAGGCCAGCGCACCGGCGTTGACGGCACCCGCCGACGTCCCCCCGATGATCGGGAACGGGTTGACCTTGGGATCCGGAAGCATCTCCTTGATCGCCTGGAGCACGCCCACCTGGTAGGCGGCCCGCGCGCCCCCGCCCGCGAGAACCAACCCCACCTTGCCCGACGCGACTTCCATGGCCTTGCCTCCGATGTCCGCTGCGCCGCGCTAGCGCGCGCGCCCAGCGACCCTCGATTTCGAGTGCCGGGCGGGCGCTGCAGCCTGCCCCAGCATTTCCCCGGCGTGCCGCCGCGTCGTTTCCGTGATGCGCGCCCCGCCCAGCATGCGCGCGATCTCCTCCACGCGGCCGTCGGCGTCGAGCGTCTCCACCGTCGCGATCGTTCCGCCCCCTCGCGCCTGCTTGGTCACCCGCAACTGGTGGCGGGCGCAGGCGGCCACCTGCGGCAGGTGCGTCACGCACAGCACCTGGTGATGGCGCGAAAGCTCCGCCAGCAGGGAGCCTACGATCTCCGCGACCCTCCCGCCGATCCCCGCATCCACCTCGTCGAACACGAGGGTCGGGATTCCGGCGCGCCCCCCCATCAGGACTTGCAGGGCGAGCGCCAGGCGCGAGAGCTCACCGCCGGAGGCCACCTTGCCGACCGGGCCGGCCGGCTGGCCCGTATGGGCGGCCACGCGGAATTCGACCGTTTCGAGTCCGCACGCGGCAGGCTCGGCAAGCGGCTCGAGGTGCACGTCTAGACGACCGCCTTCCATGGCGAGGCCCTGGAGCCGGCCCGTGACCTCCTCGCCCAGCCGGCGGGCGGCCTCGCGCCGCTTCGCGGACAAGGCCCTGGCGGCCTTGGTGCACGCGGCGCCGGCGGCCGCTTCGCGTTCGCGAAGCACTTCGATGCTCTGGTCACCGCCGATTTCTTCGAGCCGTACGCGACGCTCGGCAAGCGCCTCCGGCAGCCCGGCCGGCTCCACGCGCAGGCGACGTGCCGCGTCGTGCACGGCGCGAAGCCGCCGGTCCAGCACGTCGAGCCGCGCGGGATCGGGCTCGACGTCCTGCAGGTAGCGGCGCAGCTGGTGCGCGGCCTCGGCGGCGTGCGCGGCGGCGCCCTCGAGGTCGCGCTGCGCCTGGGCGAGCCCGGGGTCGACCTCGGCGGCCTGGGCCAGTCTCGCAGATGCGGCGGCGAGGAGCGCGGTCGCGCTCGGCTCGGCCTCGTCGACGGCCTCGAGCGCCGAACGGCAGTGGAGGATGAGTTCCTGCGCGTGGGCGAGGCGACGGTGTTCCGCCGTCTCCCCGGCCCACGATTCGTGCGTGAAGCCGAGCGCCTCCAGGTCGCGGATCTCGCCGCCCAGGAACTCGCGCTCCCGCACCGAGGAAGCCTCTGCGCGCTCCCGGGCCTCGCGCGCCTGGACCGCGCGCCTCCAGTCGCCGTGAAGCTGCGCGACCGCCTCGGCATCGGCCTCCGACGCGCCGAAGGCGTCGAGGAGCCGGCGCTGGTAGTCGCGCTGCGCGAGCCACTGGTGCTCGTGCTGGCCGTGGATGTCCACCAGGCAGTCGCCCAGCTCGCGCAGCTGCGAGGCCGTGGCGGGCCGGCCATTGACGAATCCGCGCGAGCGGCCCGCGCGGTCGATGGTGCGGCGCACGAGGCAGGCGTCGCCCTCGCCCTCCTCCAGATCGTTCGCGGCGAGCCAGCGGCGCGCGGGCTCGAGGCCGCTCACGTCGAATTCCGCGGTGAGATCGGCGCGGTCGGCACCGGGCCGGATCACGCCAGGATCGGCGCGGCTCCCCAGCACGAGGCCCAGCGCGTCCACGAGGATCGACTTGCCCGCGCCGGTCTCGCCGGTGAGCGCGGTAAAGCCCGTGGCGAGTTCCAGGTCGAGCGACTCCACGATCACGAAGTCGCGAAGTGCGAGGGCGCGGAGCATGGGGGAGGCCGGCGCCTCAGGCGTTGCGCTCGTTCCAGCGCAGCTTGTCGCGCAGCATCGAGAAGTACCGGTAGCCGCGCGGGTGCAGGAGGATCGCCGGCTTCTCGGCGGCGGCGATTCCCACCACGTCGTCGGCCTCGAGGTCTACGTGCGACTGCACGTCGAAGTTGGCACGGGCCCCCGGACCCCGGACGAGGATGATGTCGATGCGCGACGAGCTGCGGATCGCCACGGGCCGGTTCGACAGCGTGTGCGGCGAGATCGGCACGAGCGCGATGGCCGACAGCCCCGGGTGGAGGATGGGCCCTCCCGCCGAAAGCGCGTACGCCGTGGAACCCGTGGGTGTGGCGGCGATGATGCCGTCGGCCCGCAGGCTGTAGATGAACTCGCCGTCCACGTGCACGGAGAACTCGATCATGCTGCCGGCGCCGGCGCGGCTCACCACCACGTCGTTCATGGCCTGCGTGGCGAAGATCTCGCGGCCGGCGCGCATGACGCGCGCGCCGAGCAGGAGCCTTTCCTCGGCCACGTAGTCCCCGTCCAGCACGGCGGAGAGCGTCTCCGAGACCTTGCCCGACGGAACGTCGGTGAGGAAGCCCAGCCGGCCGAGGTTCACGCCGATCAGCGGCACGCCGTGGGCGACCATGAGCCTCGCGCAGGACAGGAGCGTCCCGTCGCCTCCTACCACCACCGCGAGGTCCGACCGGGCCGGCAGCTCGCCGAGCGCCATCGTCTCGTCCGGCGGCGTGCGCGCGGCCCGGGCGGTGCGCGTGTCCATGAGCACCGCGGCGCCGCGGGAACGGAGCACGGCCACCACCTGGTCGAGCATTTCCGGGAGCACCGTGGCGTCGCTCTTGCCGACGACGGCCACGGTCTTGAAGGGCGTGGGCATGGAGCGCATTAGATCACAGCGCCCCCTGCAAACAAAGGCGAAACCCCGCCTCCGGGCCCGCCGATTTTTCGTACAATGACCCCCATGCTCAACGATCGCGCGCAAGCCCTGCTCAAGATCCTCGTGGAGCGTTACATCGCGGACGGCCAGCCCGTGGGTTCCCGGGTGCTCTCGCGGGCCTCGAGCCTCGAGCTCTCGCCGGCCACCATCCGCAACGTCATGGCCGATCTCGAGGAGATGGGATTCGTCGCGAGCCCGCACACCTCCGCGGGGCGCGTGCCCACGCCGAAGGGCTACCGGTTCTTCGTCGACACGCTGCTCACCGTGCGCCCCCTGGAGGAGGTCGAGCGCGCGCAGATCGAGGAGAGCCTCCTGCCGGACGATCCCCACCGCGTCGTCGCGGCGGCCTCGCAGCTCCTGTCGGATCTCACGCATTTCGCCGGCGTGGTGGTCTCGCCCCGGCGCCGGGCATCCCTCAGGCACGTGGAGTTCTTCCACCTCTCGGAGAAGCGCGTGCTGCTGATCATCGTCGCCTCCGACGGCGAGGTGCAGAACCGCGTGCTCCTCACGGACCGGCCCTACAGTCCCGCGCAGCTGGTCGAGGCCGCCAATGCCATCAACCAGCACTACGCCGGACACGACTTCGCCACCATCGCGAGCCGCGTGCGCAGCGAGCTCCTCGACCTGCACCGCGACATTTCCGCGCTCATGCGCGCGGCCATCGAAACGGGCGGCGAGGCGATGCGCCAGCCCGCGGACGGCGTGGTGCTCTCCGGCGAGAGGAACCTCCTCGAGGTCGAAGCCCTGTCCTCCGACAGGGCGCGCCTGCGCAAGCTCTTCGACCTGTTCGAGCGCAAGGCGCAGCTCCTCGGGCTCCTGGACGAAAGCGAGCGCGCCGAAGGCGTGAAGATCTTCATCGGCGGCGACTCCCTCCTGGTGCCGCTCGACGAATGCTCCATCGTGACCGCGCCCTACGAGGTCGACGGCCGGGTCGTGGGCACCGTCGGCGTCATCGGCCCCACCCGCATGGCCTACGAGCGCGTCATCCCGATCGTCGATGTGACCGCGAAGCTGATCTCGGCGGCGCTGTCGCAGCACTGAATGCCCTACCTCCCCGAACCGCCCACCACGCACGGCACCCGGTCGCGCACGGGCGTCCTGCTCGTGAACCTCGGCACGCCCGATGCGCCCACGGCGGGTGCGGTGCGCCGTTACCTGTCGGAGTTCCTGTGGGACCCCCGCGTGGTGGAGATCCCGCGCGCGGCGTGGTGGCTGATCCTGCGTTTCATCCTCCTCGTGCGCCCGGCGAAGAGCGCGGCCAAGTACGCGGCCATCTGGACCAAGGACGGCTCGCCGCTGCGCGTGCACCTCGAGCGGCAGGTCCAGCTGCTGCGCGGTTTCCTGGGCGAGCGCGTGAAGTCCCCGCTCGCGGTCGCCGGGGCCTGCCGGTACGGCAGGCCCGGCATCGCCGAGGGCATCGCGGCGCTGCGCGGCAAGGCCTGCGACCGCATCCTCGTGCTGCCCCTCTATCCGCAGTACGCGGCGAGCACCACCGGCTCCGTGGTCGACGCGGTCGGCGCGGCGCTCTCCCGCCTGCGCAACGTGCCCGCGATCCGCACGGTGCGCGGCTTCCACGACCACCCCGCGTACGTGAAGGCCATCGCGAAGGGCGTGAACGACTACTGGATGAAACACGGCCGCCCGGACCGGCTCGTGATGAGCTTCCACGGCCTGCCGCGCTATACGCTCGACAAGGGCGACCCGTACCACTGCGAGTGCCGCAAGAGCGCGCGCCTCATCGCCACGGAACTCGGCTGGGACGACGAGCGCACGATCGTTACCTTCCAGTCGCGCTTCGGGCGCGCGGAGTGGTTGAAGCCCTACACGGCGCAGACCCTCGCCGAACTCGGCGCAAAGGGCACGGGGCGCGTGGACGTGATCTGCCCGGG
>CXWK01015900.1_pt1 | contig 24878 bp, 21 predicted proteins | sample 590851 | NCBI WGS metagenome assembly CXWK01 (sample SAMEA3498364, study PRJEB10139) | wastewater metagenome | biome: wastewater treatment plant; material: activated sludge | place: Denmark | collected 2014-08-01
TTTTAGGATGAGTTCGTACATATCCATCTGGAACAACATTAGGAATAAAACTTAATGGATAAGAACATCTTGTGTTTTCTGTAATGTGATCATCATCCAGATCAATGTATCTGCTTACCGGATCATAAACAACATTTTCTAATATTGTTCCAAAGCGCCTTGTTGTCGCATAAATCTCCGGCTCTTGTTCTGCAGAAAGACGAATTACTTTTGCATAACATCCGCCTTCAAAATTAAACACACCTTCATTACTCCAACCGTGTTCATCATCGCCGATAAGATTTCTTTTTGGATCAGCAGAAAGTGTTGTTTTACCTGTTCCGCTTAATCCAAAGAACAATGCAACATCACCGGCTTTGCCTACATTTGCAGAACAATGCATCGGCAGTACATCTTCAAATGTTAGCAAGAAATTTAGTAGTGTGAATACAGATTTTTTTATCTCACCGCCGTATAGTGAGTTTGCAATAATTGCGGTGCGTTGTGCAAAGTTTAAAATAATTCCTGTATCGGATCTTGTTCCATCAATTGCAGGTTCAGTTTTAAAGCTTGGCAAACAAATTAAAGTAAAATCAGGGACAAATTTTTTAAGTTCGTCTCTGTCTTCAGTTGTAATGAACATATTTCTTGCAAACAAACTGTGCCATGCTTTTTCTGTAATTATTCGGATTGGCATTCTATATTCAGGATCAGCACCAACGTAACAATCCTGTACAAATAATTCCTCGCCCTGGCAAAATGCCTGAACTCTTCCCATCAACTGATTAAATTTTTCTGAACTGAAAGGACGATTATAGGCTCCCCACCAAATTTTATCATTCGTGCTTTGTTCCTGAACAATAAATTTATCTGCTGCGGCTCTTGCTGTGTGCTTACCTGTGTTTACTACAAGCGGACCAAGTTTAGAAAGTTTAGCTTCATTTCTAAAAATTGCTTCTTCGTATAAAGCTTCATCCGGTAAATTCCAGAACACACGATCAAGATCTGTTAATCCCTGACTCTTTAATCTGAAATCAGATGCAAGTTCCATCGCCTGCTTTGTTGCTGGAGTATTAAATTCTAAATATTTACTCATGACCAATCCCTCACTAATTTTCTGTCGCCAATGTAAAGTTCATTTGGTGAATTCGGATCGAGAGCCCATTTCATTCTCTCAATTCCATCCTGTACATCTTTTATTGATCCGCAATAACTCAATCTCAAGTGACCATCCAATCCAAACTCTTTACCCGGAACCGTTAGCACCTGAACTTTATCAATTAAAAATTCCGAAAGCTTGTTTGAATCTTTTTCATAAGCAGAAAAATCTGCAAGACAATAAAATGTACCATCAGGTTTAGAAACTTTTACACCTTCAAATGATCTTAACAAATCAACCATAACATTTCTGTTGTTTTCTAAAGTTGCACGCAAACTTTCTACACCGGATTGAATTCCGTTTATTGCGGCAACAGCAGCCTTTTGTAAAAGAACAGAAGGACCGGAAGTTTGATGTCCCTGAATATTGCTCATTGCTTCAATTACTTTTTTATTTCCAAGAGCCCAGCCGATTCTAAATCCTGTCATAGCATACTGTTTAGAAACTCCGTTGATAACAATTATTTTAGAATTTTCATCTTTCTTTTTTGCATACTTAAAACAGTTGATTGGTTTCTTTCCATCAAATAACAGGCGATGATAAATATCATCCATAATTAACCAGATATCTTTCTTCTCACAGTACTCAACAACTTCTGCAATAAAATCCTCGCTATAAAAAGCACCGGTAGGATTATTCGGACTGTTGATGATTACCGCTTTTGTGTAAGAGCCAACTCTGTCCGTAATATCTTTTATGTTCGGATAAAAAGTTCCGTCTTCAGGAAGTGCTGCAACAGGAATTGCACCAATCATTCGCGCCATATCAGGATAACTTACCCAATAAGGAGCAGGGAAGAGAACTTCTTCCTGCGGATTTAATATTGCCTGAAGCGCAACCATAATTGCCTGCTTTGCACCGCCAGATGCAATAACATTTTCCGGTCTTAACTTTCTTTCATAAAATTCATCTGTGTACCTTATAATAGCCTGTTTAAGTGCAGGAATGCCGTCTGCAGGTGCGTAACGTACTTCGCCGGTGTTTACGTGTGCAACGGTTGCAAGTATTGCATCCATTGGCACTTTGGTTTTTGGTTCGCCGCCGCCAAGATGAATTACAGGATCACCTTTTTCTTTTAAGATTGCAAATTTTTCATTTAGCTTTAAAGTGGGCGAGGCTTTAATAGATTTTGCGATAAGACTGAGACTCATTTAGAACCTCTGAGTGTGTGAATAATATTTATTAAAAATAACACATCTAAATTATTTGCGATGCCTAAGAGAAACAAGATTTTTAAGGGCATATTGAAAAAAAATAGTCTGATAAAACATCTTTACTTTATTTGATTTTAACAGATTTATTTCGTTCGTTTGAGGTGGACTTATTTTATAATTTTTCATTCGGGGAGTTTTATGAAAAAGATCATTTTTACACTCTTTATTTTCTTTGCAATTTCTTCCTTTGCACAAGAAGGATTTTATCTTCTTACCACAATGAGCGGTGACTCCGTTGGCGATCAGTTCAGTGTTGTTAGCCATATCGGTGATGTAAATGCAGATGGCTTTGATGATGTTATAGTTGGTGCACCAGGTGGAGATTATGCAAAACTTTTCTTTGGTGGAGCAGTTTTCGATACCATTCCTGATTTAATATTTAGGGACTATAAACAATACAATTGCCAATTTGGATGCTCATTTGCTAGCGATGGAGATGTAAATGGTGACGGTTATCCAGATCTAATAATTGGGGCAAGCTCTACCTGGATTGAATGGATGGTAACCGGTGCGGCATATGTTTACTTTGGTGGGCCAACAATTGATACAACGGCTGATCTTACTCTAATAGTCGGGGTCTGGCCAGAATATGGATGGCAGTATGGTTTTGGCAAATCAGTAGCTATTCCCGGCGATATGAATGGCGATGGTTATGATGATTTTGTTGCTGGAGCTGCAAATGATGATATTGATGCTCACGGTAGAGTTTTTCTTTACTATGGAGGACCAAATGTTGATGACCAATGGGATGTTTTACTTGAGGGTGAAGAAGTTTTTGATAATTTCGGTTTTTCACTTTCAAAAGTAGGTGATATGAATGATGATGGTCTTGATGATTTGCTCATAGGTGCACCGATGTTTCACAATAATATCCCTGGGAAAAATTATCAAGGTGGCAAAGCTTATTTGCTATTTAGTAGAGATCCACTAGTTCTACATAATTCAATTGAATATACTGGCGACACATCATCTTATTATTATGGGGTATCTTTATCAAAACTTGGTGATGTTAATGGAGATTCGATCAATGATCTAGGTATAATGGGAGGAGAATACTTTAAAATTATATCAGGTATAGATTTTCAACATATTATAACCGTTTATGCAGATACTAATAATTTTGGATCTTATTACAATATTTCAGCTGCAAACGATATCAATAATGATGGATTTAATGATGTTTTTATTGGCATGTACAAAGCCATTAATGGTGAGGGAGTTAATAGTGTTATTGTTTATTTAGGTGGAGAAATCATAGACTCTATTCCAGATTTTGAAATTATTAATGACGAAAATATAAGTTTTACAAGCTCAGGTTATTTGGGTAAAATAAACGAAGGGAATAATAAAGATTATATAATCTCCGGATATGATTGGTATGGAGGTAATACTCCTGGACCTGGAAAGGTGTACATTTATTCCTATGGTTTACCTGATGGGATAGAAAATGATTTTAATTCAAATTTTCTAAGCAATTATGACTTACTTCAAAACTACCCAAACCCATTTAATCCAAGTACAAGTATTCAGTATGCAATAAGCGATAGGCAATTTGTTACTCTAAAAGTTTATGATGTCCTTGGTAAAGAAATTGCAACACTAGTAAACGAAGAAAAAAGTGCAGGCAGTTATGAAATTGATTTTAATGCATCTCACTTGGTAAGCGGAATTTATTATTACCAGTTGAGAGCAGGCGATTGTGTAGAAACTAAGAAGATGATATTATTGAAATAATATTTACAATTTTATTTGTCTTAAAAGTAATAAGTTAAATACTAATAATAGATATTGTTTTAATAGTTTGTAACAATAATCTTGTGTTAGTTAATTGAAAAAATAAACTTCCTATTTAAAGTTCAAATTTGGAGAAAAAATGAATAACACTTACCAAAACAAAAGTTTTAATAATTTAATTAATCCAGGTTTGTTATTTATAGTAATTTTTCTAATGTCATATGGGCAGCTATTTCCCCAAAATGACAAACTAAAATTTAATAAAATTCCTGATCCAACATTTCACAATGAAGTTGTAGAAGGAGAGTTTATTCCTATTAATCGAAATCATCAACAAAGATCTCCTGCATACAGATTTTCATCTTTAGAAATTACAACTGTTCAGGTTAATGTGGATGAAAATGGAAATAACATAATTGGTGATGCGGCAAATGAACCATCAATAGCTGTTGACCCAACAAATCTCAATAGAATGGCAATTGGCTGGAGACAGTTCAACACAATTGCAAGCAGTTTTAGACAAGCAGGATTTGGATATACAATTGATGGCGGAATGAACTGGACTTTCCCCGGTGTAATTGAATCAGGAATTTTCAGATCAGATCCGGTTTTAGAGAGCGATGCACAGGGTAATTTTTATTATAACAGCTTAACTAATAATCCGGATTTCTTCTGTCACGTATTTAAATCTACTGATGGAGGATCATCTTGGGATAGTGGAACTTTTGCTCAAGGTGGTGATAAACAGTGGATGACAATAGATAAAACTGAGAGTAATGGGGCCGGACAAATCTATGCTTTTTGGTCATATTTTTATAGCACTTGTCCGCCAGGATTTTTTACTCGTTCGACCGATTTTGGAAGTAGTTTTGAAGATTGTTCGATTGTAACAGATTCTCCTTATTGGGGAACACTGGAAGTTTCACCTGAAGGTGAGTTATATATCGGTGGTTCAAACGGATTTAATTTTGTAGTAAGTAAGTCTTCAAATGCGCAAAACGGATGGGAGAATGTTATCTGGGATTTTGCTACAGAAGTAATCCTTGATGGTATGATAACTTCCGGATCAGGACCAAATCCAGGTGGCTTACTTGGGCAAACATCAATTGCAGTTGACAATTCAGAAGGAATAAATAGAGGTAATGTTTATTTACTTTGTTCGGTTGAGCGTTCTTCAGTAACTGATCCTTTAGATGTAATGTTTTCAAGAAGCACTGATGGCGGTGTTACATTTAGTTCACCAATAAAAATTAATGATGATGCAAGTACAAATAATTATCAATGGTTTGGAACAATGTCTGTTGCGCCTAATGGTAGAATTGATGCTATCTGGTTAGATACCCGTGATAATCCCGGAACATATTTATCCGCATTGTATTATTCTAATTCATCTGATGGCGGATTGACCTGGTCTGTCAATGAAAGACTTTCTGAATATTTTGATCCGCATCTTGGATGGCCGCAGCAAAACAAAATGGGTGATTACTTTGATATGATATCTGATAATCAAGGAGCATTTTTAAGCTGGGCTGCAACTTTTAATGGCGAACAGGATGTTTACTTTAGCCGGATAAAAGATACAACCAACGTTGTTCCTGTTGAACTTGTATCTTTCAGTTCATCAATCACAGGAAGTAAAGTTTCTTTAAACTGGATAACAGCAACAGAACTAAATAATCACGGTTTTGAAATTGAAAGAAGTTTGGATGAATCAATTTGGAGAATAATTGGCTTTGATGCGGGAAAAGGAACAACAACCGAAACTCAATATTATAGTTTCAAAGATGATATTTCGGAATTATCACAGAACAAAGTTTATTACAGGTTAAAACAGATTGATTTTAATGGCAACTATAGATATTCAAACGTTGTTGAAGTAATTAGAATTCCAACAGAATATAATTTAGCTCAAAACTTCCCAAACCCATTTAATCCAAGTACTACTATTAAATATTCTTTGAGTAACCCGGAACTTGTAACTCTAAAGATTTTTGATGTACTTGGTAAGGAAGTTGCAACTTTAGTAAATGAACAAAAGCCGGCAGGGGATTATGAAGTTAATTTTAATGCGAATCATTTAGTAAGCGGAGTTTATTATTATAAAATAACTGCAGGTGATTTTGTCTCTACGAAGAAAATGATTTTAATAAGATGATCTTTTTTACTTTTTACAAATAATTTAGCTCAGGACCATAGTCCTGAGCTACGAATTGAAAATTTTAAAACTTTTTCTTCAACGCATCATGTACATTTGGTGGAACAAAACTGCTTACATCCGCATGTAACGAAGCTAGATTTCTTATTACTGTGGAGTTAAGGTAAGTATATCTTTCATGAGGCATTAAAAATATTGTAGTTATATCACCGCTAAGTTTCCTGTTCATTAGCGCCATCTGAAATTCAAATTCAAAATCGCTTATCTGTCTCAAACCTCTTATAATTGCCTGGGCGCCAACTTGTTTTGCGTGTTCAACTAGCAAACCATCAAACGAATCGATATCTACTTTTGCATCAAATTCTTTTAAGGAATCACTCAACATTTCAACACGTTCCTGTGTAGTGAACAGAGGCTGCTTGGAAGGGTTAATTGCAACGGTTACTACTACTTTATCAAACAAATCAACAGCACGTTTTACAATATCAATATGTCCGTAAGTTACAGGATCAAATGTGCCGGGATAAATTACTTTTTTCATATCATTCCGAATAAAACTTAATTAATGATACTCAAATCTATTATTAATAATAAAGAATTAAAAAGAATCTTGATTAAGCATGTCTATTTTTATTTTTAGATTTACTTTTTCTCAACAACAAGTCCGGAAGGAAATTCTTCAAGATCAATTACCTTTAGAACAGATAGTGTTTCTGTATCGATTATGCCCAACGTTCCTAAATTTCCCTCTCCATTAATTTTAAACTTTGGCTGATACATACCATCAATATTACGACTGGAAACATAAACGTATTTATCATCTTTTGTAATATCGCAGCCGTGCAGCATATTAAACCTGTGATCTGTAATCTGAGCGATTCTATTCCAGCTTGAACCGGATTTTTCTATCACATCAACAGAACTTCCGGTTGTGGAATGCATCATAGTAGAAACATAAATTCTATTTCCGGTACTTGATACAGCAATATGCATTGGCATTTCACTTACATTAATTTCAGTAAAAACAGAATCCGAAATTGCATCAACAACAATTACTTTATCAACACCCATTCCTGAAACATATAAATAATTACCATCGGGTGAAATCATTGATTCCATCGGTTCAGTACCGAGAGGTAAAATAATATCATCAACAAACTCATCATTCACTGCATCAACAATGCTGATTCTGTCTTTTGTAAGATTCGCTACGTACAGTTTTGTATTTGCGGGATTTAATGCGATTGCGTGCGGTACTCCTGTTACAGGTAAAGATATTTCCTTTGTGATGCTCATCGTAGTCAGATCAATTACATAGATTGTATTATAAATACTTGATGCAGTTGATGAGCGCGAAACATAAGCCTTTGTGCCAGTTGAATTGATTTGTATCATTCCCGGCTTTTCAAGTCCGTTTACTTCGCCAATAATCTGGTTATCTGATTTTCTTATCTTTAAAAATTTTCCTGCACTTATTATAGTAGCAAATAAATTATCACCAAATTCTTTTACCATATGCGGCGCATCTATAGTAGAATTAAAATTTACATCGATCATTCTTGAAACAATTTTTTTATCTCCATCGATAACAGAAATAATATCACTGGATTGATTACAAACATAAACACGATAACTACTGTTATTAGATGTAACCGAACCGTTAAAATCCTTTACTCCTTCGTTGATCCAATTTTTAATTATTTCTTTTTCAGAGTTAGTTATATTTATTCCATCATGTGGAATTATTGGACTAACATTCTTCATCATCATTTGGTACAATAAACTTTTTTCTGCGTTATAGGGAACAACTACTTCACCTTCAAATGTATTTGTATGATTATGATTACTGCTGCTATGAACCGCACCTTTTACTAAAGAGTAATATGAGTCCAGAGCAACATCACCGGCGGGTGTACTTCCGATATGACAACCGGCAGATGCACAGTTATTGATCAGCACTTCAGCCACTTCATATTTTTCAAATCCATTAAAATTTGAATCAATATATCTTACAGAATCTTTTGGATTTTCTTCACACCCTTCGAATGCTAGAATAATCGTACAGAATAATGTTAAAACTAATGTAAATTTCATGTGGTTCTCATTTTATAAGATTCATTTTAATGATATCTGAATAACTTCCAGATTGAATTCTTGCAAAATATAAACCTGATGAAAGATCTTTTGCGTTAAAAGTTATTTCAAAAACTCCGGAATTTTTTATTTCATTTACCAGTTCTTTTACTTTTTCACCGAGGGAATTAAATACAGAAATATTTACAAATCCGGTTTCCGGAATAGCATATTTTATTTTTGTAGAAGGATTAAAAGGGTTAGGATAGTTTTGTTGTATTCTAAATTTAGTAGCTGAAAATAATTCTACATTTATAGCATCTGAAAAACTAAAACTTCCATCAAAATCCAATTGTTTTAACCTGTACTGATAATTACCATCAATCATATTTTCATTCGTAAATGTATAATTATGTGATTCAGTAGTAGTGCCTGCTCCGTTAACAAAACCAATTGTAAAAAATTCATCTCCTGACTTTCGTTGAACTTCGAATCCATGATTATTTGTTTCAGTTTTTGTTTCCCAATTAAGTACAACGGAATTTCCCATTGCTATACCCGTGAAGGAACTAAGTTCAACCGGAACTATTCCATTAAAATTCAAAACGTATAAACCTGTTTCCATGTCGGATATTAAAATCTTTCCAGAGGGTAGAAATGGATAACATCCCCATGCACCATTATATGTTCCGGAGTTGGATGCAAATGTATCATAATTGCCTGCCATAATCGGCTGAGTTGGATCAGAAATATCTAACACAACATAACCATGCTTGTAGTATGAAATGTGTGCATAGTTTCCTTTTATAAAAAGGTTGTGCACAGGATCACCGTTGCCGGGTGTCGGGTTAGTCATTTGCCATTGCGGAACTACGAGATCCCAACTTGTTCTATCCTGCAAATCCCAAACGGTAACATCTCGTTGATCAAATTCTTCACATCCAATAAAATATCGTTTATCTTCTGTCATCCAGCCGCTATGTGCGTAAATACCGGGTAAACTTTGGCTAACTGAAATTAAAACGGGATTACTTTTGTTTGTTATGTCAATAAGATCATATGAGTCTTCTGCGCAGGCAACAACTGTATCATTCCAAACATAAACATCGTGTATATAACCACTTCCTTCGTAGTATGCTGTTCTTACAGGGTTAATTGGATTTGATAAATCAAGAATGTGCATACCACCAACGCCATTTGTACCAATTACAAATGCATATCCATCATCAATAAAAATATTGTGTGCTCTCGTAAACCAGGTTTCATTTGTCGCAACCAAGGTTGCGTTCCCAGGCAACTGTGAAAGATCAATTATTTGTAAACCTCTTCCGGTACCTGTTCCTTCAGTAATTACGTAAGCATAATTTCCATGAACCTTTCCATCTCTCCATAATGATGGCGGCCCGGGAATAAACTTTGCTTCAACTGGTGCAGATGGATTTGCTAAATTAACAATCGATGTTCCATGCTGTGTGAACAATAAAGCGTATTCATTGCCTTGTTGATCAACATATCCCCAAATATCATTATATCCAATTGATGGATAAGGGTTAAAATTTGCTACTAGTTCAACATTGGTTTGAGCATACTGTTGAAAACCAAATGCTAACAAAAGCATCAGGATTGGTAATTTCATTTGTTCCTTCAAATTATTTTAATAAAACTATTTTGAGCGTTTTAAGAGATTTATTTGTTTGCATAACAACAAAATAAATTCCTGCACTTAAATCCGAAGCATCAAAGTTTATTTGATGTTTTCCGGCTTGTTTGAAACCACTGAATAGTTCTTGTACACTTTCACCTAAAGTGTTATAAACTTTTAGTGTGATTAATCCCGCTTCAGAATTTGTGAAGCTGATTTTAGTATTTGGGTTGAATGGATTGGGGTAAGCTTCAAGAAGCTCAAATTCTATCTGCTTATATTTCCAATCACTTATATCGGATATCGTTAAGTTGCTGTAAAAATATAGACCGCCCTTTATATTTCCAAACATTAAATCAATATCTGTGTCATTTTCTATATCAATAAAATATGGTGCAGAATAGCCGCCAAAGTTAAATTCTGTAATAAAATTATTATGTGAGTTCCAAACTGGCAGTAAATTATTTGCGTCATTATTAAAATACACTATCGAGCCGGCTCTGTTACCACAGAATAAATCAAAATCACCATCGTAATCATAATCAATTAAAAACGGCGCACTGTTATCTCCAACATCAATCCCGGTATAATAATTAGGGTCGAAATTGAATGAGTGAATTAAAGCTGATCCTATATTTTGATAATATGACAATCTTCCGTTAAAACTTCCGATTGTAAGATCAAGATCACCATCACCATCATTATCTAAAAGTAAAGGTACAGATGAAGTTCCTACATCAATTGGATTTGATAAGATATCTAATAGTAATCCTTCATTAGAAAAGTTTGGATTGAATGCCGTTCCAATATTTCTGTAGAAAGAAATTTTACCATCAAATCTTCCAACTAATAAATCATAATCACCGTCACCATCTATATCACCAAAGGATGGTGTAACAGATAGATCCCCACTTATTCCAGAAAAATTTTCTGTAATTAATTTATAATCCGGAACGGTTGAAGTTCCAAGGTTTTCAAAATAATAAATTGATCCAAGCGGATTTTTTAAGGACCCGATAAATAAATCGTCATCACCGTCTGCATCAATATCCACAAAAACCGGATGACTGTTATTTCCCACATCAAGTGTCATCAAATAATCTTCAGTTATTTTTTCATGATTTGCAATTGTATTACTTCCTTGATTTTCATAATACATCAATGATTGAGGAACAGTTGGATCATATAAAACCGAAACAAATAAATCCAGGTCACCATCATTATCTATATCAGAAAGACGCGGCATATTAAATCCGCTTGTGTTAACGCTATCTTCATTCAATGGATAAATATTTGATGTAAGTTGGACATTTGGATTTACTGAGTTACCGAAATTATTGAGCAGGTAAAGACTGTTACTAAAAAAATCACCCCAGATCAAATCTAAATCGTTATCTGAATCAATATCGGTGAATTCCAGTGAACTCGCTCCATGAAGAGGATCATCTTTGAGCAGTGTTCCGATGATCACAATATTCTGCCAGGAATTAGTGATAAATTTGTAAGAAAAAATTTGCGGTGTTCCGATATTCTCATAATAGGTTACGGTTCCAGCTGTGTTTCCGAGAAATAAATCGTAATCATTATCAGCATCAATATCTGCAAGCACGGGATTGCTCCCGGTTTCATTCTGAATATTTCCGCCTTGGTCATCTTTTAAAGTATCAATACCTGTCTGAAAAGTTGGAGAAAATATTGTTCCGGAATTTTTTTTATAAGTGATATATTCTCCATTACTCGTAAAATAATCGTAGTCATTATCAGCATCAGCATCAATAAAATAAAACCAATCTAAAAAATCTAAACCTTCAATCATTATATCGTTTAATGTAAGAACAGGCTGCGGAGGTGTTCCGGTGTTTAAAAGTAAACCAAAAGTTCCATCACTGTTTAGAAAAAATAAATCGAGATCACCGTCATTATCGATATCTACAAATTGATGTTCGATATTATTAAATCCTCCGGACATTGGATTTTGATATTGATTCGAGCCATTCGAAATGTTCGGAAAGTTTATTTGTCGTTGATAAGTTTGGGCGTAAGAATGGCAAGTAAAAAGGATAGCAGATAAAACTAAGTAGGAAAAATTTCGTAAAGACAAGCATCACCTATTATTTTAAACGGATCGGTTTTAAAATTGTCAATATCTTTTTGCTTTGTTTGAATTGATCTTTCTATAATCATTCTGGAATCTTCTTTAAGATATTTATTATTAAGAAGATTCTCAACAACCTGGTATATATCATCTTTAAAAAAGGGAGGATCAGCAAGAATTAAATCGTATTTTTTTTCTGGTAACCGTTTTGAGTAATCAATTGCCTCGGACTTAATGACCTTACATTGATTTTCAACTCCAAGTGATTTTATATTTTCTAAAAGGTTTTTGTAGATCTGAAAATTTCTTTCTATGAAAGTAACTTGTTTTGCACCGCGACTAATGCATTCCAATCCAAGAGAACCTGAACCAGAATAAAAATCCAGAACTTCAATTTCATCAAAATCAATTCTGTTGTTTAAAAGATTAAAAAGTGTTTCGCGCACACGGTCTGTTGTTGGTCTTATTTCTTTTGATTGAGGAACCGTTATAAGTCGACCTTTAAAAACGCCGGATATGATTCTCATTCTCATTTGATTCTTGAAAAATGTTAAGCGATTCTAAAAGCTATTCCAGCAGCAGAAGAAAATGAATTAAACTTTTCTAAATAAAGTTTACTTTCATAAAGATCTGGCATTGGTCTAATTTTATCAAATGGATTAAAAGCTACAAAATCCAAACCTAAAACTTTTTTTAATGTTGTTACGATAGCTGGTGAAATTTCATCCCCTGATATAAATGCAGCTTCGATCTGAGAACGATCCACATTTAGAATTGATTTATGTGAAGTTTCTTTAATTAGGTGATCGGTTATTTCACTAGCATCATTTAACGGTATAACTTTAAAGTAAAGTGGTTTGCCATTGAAAGCAAAAAATAGTGAAAGAAACTTATTGTTAAAATAAACACTCAGAGTTAATCCTTTATAAACAATTGCATTACTAACAGATAAAGATCTCTCTGCTGCGATATGTAGATTATCAATAAATTTTAATTTAAGATTATTTTTTTTACAGAATCCATCAAGCATTTGTAAGTATCTTCTTTGAATTGCAAATACAAGTGCTGAACTAGTTTCGTTAAATGGACCTTTTTCAATTTCAAAATGCTGCAGAACAAGATTTTTTGTTGAGATGTAAGGATAAATAACCGAAAGTTCCCATTTAAATTCATCAACTAAATCCTGATACAGTAGTGTGGTATCGTAAGGCATTTGCATTGTATGAAAAAGTTCAAAGGGAAGTGTGAATGAAGCAGAGTTACTTTTAAAATTTTTCTTGATCAGGAGTTCATTAAAAGCGCCCTGAAGCAGGGCGCTGATTTTAGTTTCTTTGTCGTTTTCAAAATTTATCTGATCATTAAAATATGTTTCATCAACATTTACTAGTCTAAATTGATCGCCAACATAATTTACTTCAACAATCTGTAATTTGGAACTGGATATGTTAAAACCGATATGATTATCAAATCCAGCCATTATATTTTACGTTACTCCCAGGAAGCTGTGTTTTTCAAAGCATCATTATCAATACTTCCAATTGTTCCGTATCCATTAGGATCTTCAATATAATATTTTTTACCGATTACTGTTTTCTTCTCAGCTCGTAAAAATTTTCCTGCTGGTGTTACAACTGAGTCAATTACTTCTGAACTGTCAATCTTCATAACAAATCTTTGATTTGATTTTGGTGAAGTAAATAAACTGTCAGGTGTAAAACTTCCATCAGTTAGTGACTTAAATGGATTTGCTGGTTTCATTGTAAGTGAATCGAAAGCATTAACAACGCTATCAACAAATTTATCGTTTTTTACAAATTCAATTAACTTGTCAAGACTGTTTGTAAAAGAGCCATACTTTTTTTCCCAAAGTATTTGTGCTTCTTTTAGGTTAGCCATTCTAAGTCTAGTTTCTTTTTTATAGTAATTTTCAGTATCAATTTCTTCTTTAGGATCTATTACAGCAACCTTAATTAATACTAGGGTTAAAATTGCAATTACAAAGTATAAACCAGCATGCAAGTACCATGGATCTTCATTTTTATTCGCGCTTTTGGAAAACATTTTTCCTCCGGAAAAATTTAATTGTTAATCACTAATCAATATAAATGTATTTCTTGATTTTATTTAATTTACTTTCACCGATTCCTTTTACTTTTAACAACTCACTAATGTTTCTAAACCGTTTATTTTTTTCACGGTAAGCTATTATAGCTTTAGCTGTTTTATCCCCAATACCAGGTAAACTAATAAGTTCATCAAATTTAGCATTATTGAGATTAATGCTATTCTCAAGTGGCAATATTTTTTTCTGAAACTTATTAAAATTTTGTGTCTTAAAATCTAAAACTTCCTGCTTATAATCAACATCTTTTTTGCCAATTTTTATTGAATCGGTTTCTAAAGAATCATTATTTGAATTAAAAAATCTTTCATCCTCATCACTATAATCAAATACTTTTAACGGATGCTCGATGTTGATGACAAAAAAAGTTTTATAGATAAAACCGCCTGTAAACACAAAAACAATAAATAGGATAAGTTTAATTTCAGTTTTTGTGATACCTGTTATTTTTGATATTCTCTCGAGCAAATTACCCCCGAGTTATGTTCAAAGATTTTTTATGAATTTATAATTATGATTATCTTAAATGATTAACTTATAAACCAAATCGTTTAAAGAACCCTTTTTCATTCTCTTGATCAGATGATTTGAAATTTGGTTGTTCAGCTAATTCTTTAATCAATTCTTTTTCTTTATTACTTAATTTTTTTGGAATATTAACTACAATTCTAACTATTTGATCACCATTTCCGGAATGGTTGAGATGTTTTATCCCTTTATCTCTCATTTTTAGTAGTTTTCCTGACGTAGTTCCAGGATCAATTTTTAACCTTGCTTTTCCAACTAAAGTAGGAACATCTATTTCTGTTCCTAAAACGGCTTCGGGAAAAGTGATTGTTAGATCATAAATTATATCATCATCTTCCCTAATAAAATAATCATGTTCTTCTTCTTTAAAAACAACTAAAAGATCACCTGATTGTCCTCCGCGCTTTCCAGCATTTCCTTCACCACGCATTGTCATATAACTTCCCTCGTGAACACCCGCAGGAACATCAATATTTACTGTAACATCTTCATTAATTCTTCCATCACCCATACATTTTTTACAAGGAGTATCAATTACTTCGCCTTCGCCATTACAATTTGCACAGGCAGTTATGTTAACAAATTGACCAAACACTGATCTGGAAACTGATCTGACTTCTCCAGTTCCGTTACAAATCGGACATTTTTTCTTTGAAGTATTTCCTTCAGCTCCTGAGCCATGACATTGATTACATTTAACCTGTTTTTTTATTTTTATTTTTTTTGAAACGCCAACAGATATTTCTTCAAGAGTCAACCTTAAAGTAACTTTAAGATCAGATCCCGGAATTCCTCGTCCTCGCTGTCTGCCTCTTTGTTGTCCACCACCAAAAAAATCGTCAAATATAGATGAACCGCCTCCGCTGCCAAAAATATCTGAGAAGTGTGAAAATATATCATTGATATCAGAAAATCCTTGAGAGCCGTATCCACTACCTCTAACACCATCATGACCGAATCTATCGTACTTTGCACGTTTATCATCATTATTTAAAATCTCATAAGCTTCAGCGGCTTCTTTAAACTTTTCTTCTGATTCTTTATCGCCGGGATTTCTATCAGGATGATATTGCATTGCAAGTTTACGATATGATTTTTTTAAATCATCTTTACTTGCATTTTTAGGTACACCAAGTATTTCGTAATAATCTCTTTTAGCCATTAAATTTTATTTCTTTCTGTTTGATAAGATAACTAATCTTCACTAACAATAACTTTAGCATGTCGTATTACTCTATCCTTATACATATAACCGGTTTCAAGTTCATCAATAACTGTATGAGGAGGAACTGAATCATCTGCACGCTGCATCAAAGCTTCGTGAAATTCAACACTGAATGGTTTACCAATAGATTCCAATTTTTTTACACCTTGATCATCTAGAGTTTTCATTAATTTATTATAAATAAGTTGGATGCCTTCTTTTATTTTTTGAACATCAGTTTCTTCAGTCATATGAGAAAGTGATCTTTCAAGGTCATCAACAGTTGGCAGAAGTTTAATTATTAAAGATTCAGCTGCATACTTTAAAAGATTTAATTGATCGTTTTCTGTTCTACGCTTATAATTTTCAAACTCAGCAGCTTTTCTTAACATCAATTCTTTATATTGATTAACTTCAGTTTCTAAAGATTTTATTTTTTCATCAGCTTCTGATTTAACTTCTATATTTTCAGATTGATTTTCCTCTTGTATATCGTTCTCTGAATTGATGTTTTCATTCATTTCTTCATTAACTCCATCATTAACTTTTTCTTTAGACATTTATATTTTATCTCCTTTTATTTATTACCTGTTAAAACCTCTGATAACATTTGGCCTAAGTACGAAACTATTGCCACAACTTTTGAGTACTCCATACGTTTTGGTCCGATAATCCCGACTGTGCCGGATGTTTCACCAAAAGTATATTCTTTGGTGATTAAGCTGTACTCATTTAGTTTTTGGTCTTCGATTTCACTACCAATTGTTATTAAAACATTATTATTGTTATCAAATTTTTTCTTATCCATAATATGGATTATAATATCTTTATCTTCAATTAATTCGATCACACCTTGAAATTTTTCCGGATCATCAAACTCTGGCTGCTGAATAATATTTGTTGCACCGGTAATTAAAATCTTTTCATCCGTTTTTACATCTTTAAAAATCTTATCAACAGAATCTATAAATAACCTGATAACCGGTTTTTCATCATCACTTATATCAGTAAATCTTTCCTTAACAGTTTCTCTAATTTCCTGGAACGTTAAACCATTTAGTCTTTCATTTATTAATGATTCCACATTTGTCAATTTATTAGTTTCAATTTCTGTTTCAAATTCTAATGTAATTGTTTTGATCATACCAGATTGAATACTAACCACAACCAATAAACGAGTGCTGGAAAGAGAAACCAGTTGAATCTTTGTGAGAATTCCTTTATCAAGTGTTGGATATGTAACACAAGCAATTTGTTTTGTAATACTACTTAGTAACCTTGAAGCAATTTTTAAAATCTCATCTGTTTCCAGAGTTTTAGTATCCAGACTTTTATCAATAATGCCTTTTTCTGATTCTTTGATGAGTTCAACATCCATTAAGGAATCAACATAATATCTGTAACCTTTATCTGTAGGAACTCTTCCTGCAGAAGTATGAGGATGATTAATAAATCCTGAATCCTCAAGGTCTGACATTATGTTTCTAACCGTAGCTGGTGAAACTCCGATATCAAATTTTTTAGTAATATTTCGTGATCCAACTGGCGAAGCAGTTAAAATAAACTGCTGCACAATTGAACGCAATATTGTTTTTTCTCGTTCGTTTAAGTTTTCGTGAATCATCAACTTTACAATAAATTCATTATTTATTTGCCAAATATATCAATAAAAGTAAAAATTTGTTTGATTTTAATCTTTGATAGTAAACGATTTGAAGGAAAAGGCGTAAAATATTTACGTATTAAGTTGTGTTAGTATCTTCAAATCAAAAAAATACAATCAATCTGATGAAAAATTCAATATTTAGTTTCTATCTGTAACAAATGTAACTATTGCGCTTAAAAAATATTTTGGAAATTAGTAATATCTAAATTATTTTAGGGCATAAAATAAACGAGATTATGAAAAATGACAACTGAAATGGAACCAATTGCCGAAATGATTTGCGAGCTTACTCGTAATTGTTTTATTAAAGAAGAATATTTTGCTGCAAGCTTCAATCTTTCCCCAACAGAAGTGAAGTTTTTGAAGCTTTTTGCTGTAAAGCCACAATATACAATTAAGGAGCTCCGGGATATATTAAAGCTCACACCAGGTAGAATTACTCATATTTTAACCTCTTTACAGGATAAAAATCTAATTTCCAGAACTCTTGATGAAAACGATAAAAGAGTAATTCTGGTTACGATTCTTCCTAAAGCCGGGCCTTTGATTACTAACCTTCATCAAAATTATAAAGAACTTCATTCAAGGATCCTTCAAGATGTTGATGAATCAGAATTAAAAAAAATATCTTCATCCTTACAGATTCTAAACAGCGTTTTTAAAAAATGGGTAAATCAAAAATAAGTTTATAGCCTAAAATAATAACCAAATTATATAAATAGTTAACTCAATGAGAAAGATAGTCTTAGTTCTTGCCTTTATCGGTTTATTAGTTGTAATCGCTATTGGTTTCTTTTCACAGAAAGATTACGAACAAACAACTTTAATGAAACTAAAGGAAAAATTTTCTAAAAAAGAAAACCCTTCTGTTGATCACAGTAAGTTTACTGTATTAAAACAAAAATTTAATTCACCACAAGAAGTCACAAAGACTTGTGAATCCTGCCATAATATGACTGCACACCAGGTAATGAACTCCAATCATTGGAACTGGGAACGTGAAGAATATGTGCAGGGTAGAGGAATAGTTTATCTTGGTAAAAAAAATGCCATAAACAATTTCTGTATCGGTACGCAGGGCAATGAAGAAAGCTGTGCAAAGTGTCATATTGGTTATGGGATGTCAGCAGATGGAAAATCGTTTACTGATTCCACTAATGTTGATTGTTTAATCTGCCACGACAATACAGAAACTTATGCTAAAGCTCCTGAAAAAGGTGGATTGCCGCTTTCTACTTTAGATTTTAATGCCATTGCACAAAGTGTTGGAAAACCAAAACTAAGTAATTGTGGTGTTTGCCATTTTTACGGTGGTGGTGGAAACAATGTTAAGCATGGCGATCTTGATATGGCAATGTTTGAAACTACAAAAGATGTTGATGTGCATATGGGTGTTGATGGTGGTAAACTTCAATGCGTTGATTGCCATACAACTGATCAACATAATATATCAGGAAAAGTATATTCGCTTTCATCAATGAATATGAATAGAAACACATGTGAACAATGCCACACAGAAACTCCGCACGAAGATAATATCTTAAATGAGCATTCAATTAAAGTTGCCTGTCAAAGCTGTCACATTCCAACTTATGCAAAAGCAAATTCAACCAAAATGTCTTGGGATTGGTCAACTGCTGGTAAATTAAAAAATGGCGAACCATACGAAGAAGATGATAGTCTTGGTAACCATACTTATCTATCTATAAAAGGCAGCTTTGTTTGGGAAAGAAATGTTGTTCCGGATTACATTTGGTTTAATGGAACTGCTTCTCATTACATTGAAGGTGATAAGATCTCTGATACAACAAAACCGCTAGTACTAAATCAATTACATGGATCTTATGCGGATGAAGATTCAAAAATTTATCCTGTAAAAATTCACGTTGCAAATCAACCTTATGATCCGGTAAATAGAATTCTTATCCAGCCAAAGCTTTATGCTGATAAAAAAGGTGAAGGTGCATTCTGGAAAGATTTTAATTGGCAGACAGCAGCAACAATTGGAATGAAGGACGCAGGATTACCTTTTAGTGGTAAAATTTCTTTTATCAAAACTGAAATGTACTGGCCTGTAAATCATATGGTTGCAACAAAAGAAAATACTTTAAATTGTAATAGCTGTCATCAAAGAGAAAATAGCAGACTAGCAGGGCTCAATGATTTCTATTTGCCGGGTAGAGATTATTCAAAGATAGTTGAAGTTGGCGGTGTATGGATGCTGATTTTAACTTTATTAGGTGTACTTGCTCATGGAGCAATAAGAATCGCGCTAGTTGTAAAGTCCGGGAAAGGAAATAAATAATGGAAAAGAAACAAGTTTATGTTTATAAAGCATTCGAAAGATTCTGGCACTGGATGCAGGCAATTTTAATTTTCTTTTTAGCGTTTAGTGGATTTGAGATTCACGGCTCATACACTTTTTTTGGATTTCAGGATGCAGTTAGATATCATAATATAGCTGCATATATGTTGATTGTGTTAATAGTGTTTGCAATATTCTGGCATTTTTCTACAGGTGAATGGAGACAATATGTTCCTTCATTAAATAATATTGCAGCGCAGCTTAATTATTACATTTTCGGAATTTTTAAAAATGCACCTCATCCAACAAAGAAAACAGTATTAACAAAATTAAATCCATTACAAAAGCTTACTTACTTTGGATTAAAAATATTGGTTATTCCTGTTATCGTTACTTCAGGATTGCTTTATATGTTGTATCGCTATCCGCAAAGACACGGTATTGAATCATTAAACATTGAATCGCTAGAGTTAATTGCAATAGTTCATACAATCGCAGCATTTATGCTTGTATCATTTATTATTACTCACTTATACTTAATTACAACCGGTGAAAAAGTTACAACAAATTTAAAAGCAATGTTAACCGGTTTTGAAGAATTAGATGAACATCATGATGAAGCAAAAAAATCTTCATTAGAAAAATCAGAATAGAGGATATTATGGAAGAAAAAAAATATATGAATCCATACTTAGCAGGAGTTTTACTAGGACTTCTGTTAATTGCTACAATTTATATAACCGGAAGAGGTCTCGGTGCCAGCGGAGCAGTTAAAAGCTTTACTGTCGGGATTGTGGAAACAGTTGCACCCGAACACACAAGCAATCAAACATTTTATAAAGAGTATTCAGGTGATCATTCCGGCAGTCCTTTAATGAACTGGTTAGTTTTTGAAGTTGTAGGAGTTTTTATCGGTGCATTTTTATCGGGATTAATATCCAATAGACTAAATCTAAAATTAGAGCACGGACCAAGATCAAAACCAAACATTAGAATTGTTGGTGCATTACTAGGTGGTTTGTTATTTGGATTTGGAGCACAACTCGGAAGAGGCTGTACAAGCGGTTCAGCTTTAAGTGGTATGGCAGTGCTATCAACCGGAGGATTGATAACAATGATGGCAATTTTTGGTGGAGCTTATGTGTTTGCTTATTTCTTTAGAAAATTTTGGATATAGGAAGGAGATTTTATAATGGGACCTTTAGTGCCTGATGTTGTTGGAAATGAATTAAATTTTATTGTTGCTCTAATCATTGGTTTGTTATTCGGAGTTATTTTAGAACAAGCAGGATTCTCCACATCAAAAAAATTAGTTGGATTATTTTACGGATACGATTTTACAGTGCTGCGTGTTTTCTTTACTGCCGGTATTGTTGCTATGATTGGTGTTATTGCACTTGAACATTTTGGTTTGCTTGATATAAATCTTACTTACATTAACCCAACATTTCTTTGGTCTGCAATTATTGGTGGATTGATAATGGGTTTAGGATTTGTTGTTGGCGGATTTTGTCCGGGTACAAGTATTTGTGCAGCAGCAATCGGTAAGATTGATGCAATGATTTTTATTGCCGGATCTTTTATCGGAGTTTTAATTTTTGCAGAAGGATATCCTTTATGGGAAGGTTTATACAAAGCAAATAATTGGGGCAATGTTAGAATTTTTGATTCACTTGGAATGCAGCAAACGGTATTTGCGTTTATCTTAACTGCTTTTTCATTATTTGCATTCTGGATTGTTTCAATAATCGAAAACAAGGTAAACGGAATTAGTAAACCTGCAATAAGATTAACGCCTTATTATGTAACGATTGGAGTTATTGGATTTGTGCTTTCACTTTCTGCTTTTGTTTTAACTGAAAGAAAGGACTCACTCCAAAATTTAGTTTCGGATAAGGAATATGTAAACAGTTTTGATTTGAAAACAATGACAGTTGATGAGTTTGCTTACAGAATAATGAAGGATGATAATAAACTTCAAATAATTGATTTTCGTGATATCAAAGAATATGAAAAACAAAATTTGCCTGGTTCAACATCATTTACCTTTGATAATTTATTTGAAAAAGAGCCAAGTAAAATTTTAAGGATACGACATAAAACAAATGTTTTTGTTGCAAATGATGAATTTGAAGAAAGACAATTTGCAATTGTAGCAAATCGTTTGGGCTTTAGTAATGTTACAATTCTTAAAGGCGGATTGAATAGTTTTAATAAGGAAATTCTAGGATTTGATAAAAATATTGTTGCTACAACAAAACAAGAATCTGATACTTATAGATTCAGAATAAAAGCAAGCAGCATAATTCCTGTGTTGATCAAAGAAAACAAATCAACCGGGCCAGTAAAGAAAACACAAAAGCGTGTTGTTGGTGGATGTTAAGATATTAAAAGCCAGTTTTTTACTGGCTTTTTATTTGTTATGCTTAATACTCAATACCAAGTCTTTTAATCTTCCTCCAAAGAGTTGAGCTATTAATATTTAATTCTTTAGCAACTTTAGTGCGATTACCATTATGCTTTTCTAAAACTGAAATAATTAACTCGCGCTCAACATCTTTAAATCCATTTTTTTGTTTTGCGATTGACGATATACTCAATTTCTTTTTCTGCTCTCTTAATCTTTTAGGTAAACATTCAACTTGAATAATAGAACCGCTGCATAGAACAAAACAATGCTCGATTACATTTTCTAATTCTCTAATATTTCCGGGCCATTCATAATCAACTAAAATATCAAAAGCTTGTGATGAAAACTGTTTGATCTGTTTATTAAATTTCTTATTAAACAATTCTATAAAGTGATTTACAATTAATGGAAAATCATCCATTCTTTCTCTTAATGGAGGAAGATGAATATTGATTACATTAATTCTGTAAAATAAGTCTTCACGAAATCTACCGGCTTTAATTTCTTCATAAAGAATTTTATTTGTTGCTGCAATTATTCTTGCTTCAACCTTTATCGTTTTATTTCCGCCAACTCTTTCAAATTCTCGTGTTTCAATCACACGCAATAATTTTATTTGTACTGAAGGAGAAAGATCTCCAATCTCATCAAGAAATAAAGTGCCGCCTTTGGCTATTTCAAACTTTCCGATTTTAGTTTTTATTGCACCGGTAAATGCACCTTTTTCGTGACCAAACAATTCAATTTCAATTAACGATTCAACAAATGCACTACAGTTTATTGCAATAAATGGTCCCGAATGTCTTGAGCTATTAATATGAATTGCGCGTGCGGCTAATTCTTTTCCGGTTCCACTTTCTCCTGTAATTAAAACTCAACTGTCTGTCTGACTCAAACTTTCTAATACATTTATAATTTGTTTTATTTCTTTATTTCTGCCAACAATGTTTTCGTATTTGTAAACTTCTGAAAGATGTTCTGATAAATTTCTTATTTCAGATATATCAATAAAGGTTTCAACTGCGCCAATACTTTCATTTTTATTATTGATTAAAATATTTGAGTTTACTCTAATTGGAACTTTACTACCAGTCTTATGAATTATTTCCAGTTCATTGCCGATTGTAGCTTTACTCTTTAGCATAGTCTGCTCCATATGGCAGCCGTTTCTGCAAAACTGTGAATTAAAAATATCCCAGCACTTTTTTCCAATTGCTTCATTCTTTTTGTAACCGGTTATCTTTTCTGCTGATGAATTGAAAGAAGTAACATTCCAATCATTATCAATTGTAAAAGTGCCTTCAATGTTGCTGTTGAATATTGCATCAAGTTTGTTTTTTTGATCTATCAGTTCAAGAGTTTTATCCTGAATCTCTTCTGCGAGTGAAAGCATTTCCTTTGTATCTCTGAAAACAAAAACAACGCTAAGTACTTTTTCATCCCGTTTAATGGGAGTTATTGAAGCCAGAACATTTTTTGTTTGTGATTTTGCATCAATGATATTAATTGAAATGTTATTGTAAGCTAAATTATTTTCTACAGAATCAGTAATAAAATTTTTGTCTCCATGATTTTTATCAAATAAAATTTCATAAGAGTTTCCAATTACCTTTTCTTCATCATAACCGGTTATTCTTGAGGCTGCTTCGTTAAAAACAATTATTTGTTTATCCTTTGAGATGACAACTATTCCATCAGGAATAATCATACTCTCTTTATTTTTATCAATTATCTGCTGAACATCCGGCATTTTATTCTCTTTTTCTTTTTATAAAAGTAAGTATTAAAATGCAATAATGCAATGATATTGCAATGTTTATTGCAAAAATGCAAGGATACTTATTTATAAAGATTGATATATGATTAAAAAATAAAGAATCGAATTGGAACAATTATAGGATCATCAGTTATGATTTAAAGAGGAAATAATGACAAATATCAAATCAAGCTGGTTTAAAGCTAAAGCTGATTCATTTTGCATCTGGCTTCAGAATAAAGTTCTAACAGACAAAACACTTAAATGTAAAGTTGTTTTTGGTCCTGTTCGCTCGCGCAGATTGGGTTTAGTTTTAGGGATTAATAATGTAAAACCAAAAGTATGTTCTTATGATTGTATTTATTGTCCAAGCGGAAAAACTTCTTGCTGTTCTGTTTGCTCAAACAATTGTCTCTCACCTTATCAACTTCATCTTTCTGTACAAAATAAATTAAAAGAAATAGAAAGAAGTGGAAAACAAATAGACTATATACTTTTTGCTGGTAGTGGTGATCCTGCTCTTGATCTAAATCTTGCACAAGAAATTTCTATACTCAGAGAATTTGGATATAAAATTGCTGTCTTCACAAACTCTGCAATGTTGTGGAACGAAAACATCCGCGAGAATTTAAAGTTTGCAGATTACGTTTCACTTAAGGTTGATACAGTTCAAGAAGATACCTGGATAAAAATTAATCGCCCGCATCAAAGATTAAGATACAATCTAATTCTGGATGGAATTGAAAAATTCTCACAAAGTTTTTATGGTGAACTTGTAACAGAAACAACTTTAATAAAAAATATTAATGATAACAAAAATGAGATTGAGGAACTTG
>CXWK01000843.1_pt1 | contig 24860 bp, 25 predicted proteins | sample 590851 | NCBI WGS metagenome assembly CXWK01 (sample SAMEA3498364, study PRJEB10139) | wastewater metagenome | biome: wastewater treatment plant; material: activated sludge | place: Denmark | collected 2014-08-01
GTCAAGGCTCAGGAACGCTCGACGTTGGGAGTCGTAATGAAGATCGCAACCGCGTTGCCGTATGCCAGCCGTTTTGTCGACGCTGCCCGCCAAGTCGTCGAGCTTGACAAGGCCGGCCTCGACATCATTTACGTTGCTGAGGCCTACGGAAACGATGGCGTCTCGGCGATGGGCTACCTGGCAGCGAAGACCGAGAACGTCCAGATCGCATCGGGCATCCTGCCGATCTACACCCGCACGCCGACGCTGCTCGCCATGACGGCGGCGGGCATGGACGACGTTTCGGACGGCCGCTTCATTTTGGGTCTTGGTGCGTCAGGTCCGCAGGTCATCGAAGGGTTCCACGGCGTTCCGTATGACGCTCCGCTGGGTCGTACACGAGAGATCGTCGAGATCTGCCGGACGGTCTGGAAGCGAGAAGCGCCGCTTCAACACGACGGGAAGTACTACACCATGCCGCTGCCGGCCGATCAGGGCACTGGGCTCGGCAAGGCGCTGAAGATCATCACGCATCCCGTCCGCAGCGCCATCCCCATTCACATCGCTGCGCTCGGACCCAAGAACGTGGAGATGACCGCCGAAATTGCCGACGGCTGGTTGCCGATCCTGTTCGTCCCCGAGATGATGCAAAAGGCGTTCGGTGACTCGCTCGAAGCCGGCAAGGCGAAGCGGGACGACTCGCTCAGTCCGCTCGACATCGTTGCTGGTGGCGCGGTCTGCATCGGCGACAACGTCGACGCCGTCTTGGACTTTGCCCGCCCGATGGTGGCCCTCTACGTCGGTGGTATGGGTGCGCGTGGCAAGAACTTCTACAACTCCCTCATCCAGCGCTATGGCTATGAGGACGCCGCGGCCGAGATTCAGGATCTCTACCTGGACGGCAAGAAGAACGAGGCAGCCGCCGCCGTTCCCCGCGAGCTCCTTGAGAAGATGAACTTCGTCGGCACCGAGGGCTTCGTTAAGGAGCGCGTCCAAGCCTTCAAGGAAGCTGGCGTCACCGTCCTGAACGTCACCCCGGTCGGCTCGCCCGAAGACCAGGTGCGCCTGATCGGCCAACTCAAAGAGTGGGCCGCGTAAACCACATGTCGATGGCCCGTTCGGGGCGGGTCATCCCCATCCCGAACGGGACAGTTCGCCGATTGGCCGATCTTCCAGCACGACGATCATGGTGTCGGAAGACATTAGGTGTGGTCTTCAATGTCGTCTTCGGGACCCTCGTCTCGTTCGTCTGTGTCTCCAGGGTCGAACGATGCATTGGCGAGTTGGGTCAGGAGCCCCGGACCAAAGACTCCGGCAGGCAGCCAGCTCTTCCACTCGCCAGCCCCAACCGCGGCGGCCAGAGAGTCAGCGGCGTCGAAAACGAGAGCTCGCGAAATCGAACCGGTCGCGCTGGACGCCGCTGCAGCGAGCGCGGCCGGCCCCGAGAGTTGTCGAGCAAGAGCTGCCACTCCGGCGCCCATGGGCGTCGTTAGCTGGAGCTGATCGAGGTCGACGGGGTTCGATGTCGACGTCGGCGTTGGAACGAAGGAGATCGCTAGGCCGAGCGCGTCTAACACCACCAAGGCTCGCCCCAGTTCGGCTGTTCGTTTGCCGTTTTCGAGCTCGGACAACCACGACCTGCTGACACCAGCTCGATGGGCCAGTTGGGCCTGGGTCAGCCCACGTTCTTTTCGGGCCCGCCGGATCGAGGAGCCAAATGTCGCTGCCGTTCTTATTGTCCGCATCGCTGTTCAGTCTTGAGGTCGCCGTACGCCGACACTACCTCAATGTTGACGTACGAAGACAGCCTGGGAGATGTAGCCGTACGGTGACACATCGATCTCACCGCAAACGGGACCAGGTTGCGAACAGTGCGCCAGCGTTCAACGTCGTGCGGAGTTTCATGGGGGGACCTTTTATTTGGAGGGGTTTCGTGAGGGTGACCCCGTGCATCCGGGGAAGCAACGGTCCAGCGTCCTTCTTTAAGTTGCGTCCGCCGAATCTTCACCCGGCGTCTCTGTCGGCGATATCACTGAGGCGCTGTGTCTGGTGTCAAAGCGAACCGCGAGGAGCGATCCATTCATGGGGTGCTCCGCCAACTGAGGAAATGCGCTCGAAGTCAGCGTCGTAATGGAGCACGACGAGACCGCTGTGCAGCGCGGCCGCGGAGATGATGAGGTCGGGGATGGGTATTCGGTGCTGGCCCCGTCGCGCGAGGGCGCGTTGTAGCTCGATGGCGGTGTTCATGACGTCAGGGGTGATCGGCGCGGACTCGAAGCTCGATCGCTCGAGCAGAACCGATTCGTATGTGGCCAGGTTTCTGCTGCTGTAGAGAACCTCCAGGTCGATGATGGCGCAGGTGCCGACGGCGCCGTCGATGATCAACGGGCGTAGGCGGGAAGCGACCTCCGGCAACGACACGCGAGCGAGGGCACTCTTGTCGGCGAGGTAGCGGGCGCTTAGCGCCATGCTTGGCTCATCACCTCTGTATCGGCCAGATCAAGATCTTCGAGTGCCGCTAGCCGATCCGCGTGTTCGACTCGTCGCGCTGCGCGAACGACCTCTGTCAGGGAGCGGTTGACCGCCTCTTTCATCGTTGAGGCTCCAAGCACCTCGATCGCCGCTGCAAGCAGGTCATCGTCGATGTCGACCAGTCGTTTCGTCATGCGGGCAGTATATAGCGCTTCGGGGGGCGAGGATATATCCCTGCCTCTGTCCTCGCATTCCTCTGTGAGGGCACTTTGCGGCAAGCGTGAGGGATTCGACGATGAACTCGCTGCATCCGCCAACGTGCCCGATGAAGACCTGATCACGTCCGACGCCCCTTGGCTGCACAACGCAGTGCGGCTGGCGGGACACGAGTTTCGGTGTTTCTTCCCGCCGACGTCATCGAAGAAGCCAACCGCGTTCTTCGTCGGGCAATCCGCTTTGGTGGAGCGTTGTTTCCTGTGGCTGCGGAACTGCCACTCCATGTCGGCAATCTGCCTATAAACTGCTTGCAAATTGCAACACGTGTGAGGGGGTTGTTCGGTGAAGACGCTGTACTTGCGGAATGTTCCAGAAGAGGTAATCGAACGCCTGGAGAGGCTTGCTGCGCTGGACGCGACGTCAGTCAGTGCCGTGGCGGTGCGAGAACTCAGCGAAGTGACTCGGCGGGCAGATAACGCAGCGCTGCTTGGGGCGCTCCCAGACTTGGACGTGTCGGTCTCTTCGATCCTGGCGACGCTCGACGCCGGTCGCAGCGACGGTTGATTCGCGTTCTATGACGGTCGTTGTCGACGCTTCCACTGTTGTGTCCGCACTGTTGAACGCCGGGCCCGCCCGACGGGTCCTGGACACTGAACACCTTCATGTCCCACATCTCGTCGACTCCGAGGTAGCGAGCGCGCTCCGTCGGCAGGTGATGGGAGGCACCTTGACCGAAGCCGAGGGGTGGACTGCGCTTGATACTTGGAGAAGATTGGGCGTCACTCGATATCCGGCGATTGGCCTGTTCGACCGCGTCTGGACGCTCCGACACAACCTTTCGCCAAACGACGCCACCTATGTGGCGCTTGCCGAGCACTTGAGCTGCAACCTGATCACGGCCGACGTCCGAATTGCGGGCGCCCCAGGTATCGCCTGTGCCGTCACCGTTGTGCCGCGCTGAGCCACGCTCGCCGGCTCGCCCCGGGGGGTAGTGCGTTTATCTGCCAGCTTTGCTGGAAGAGAAAAGTGGTTGACCCGGCTCCAGGATCGCTTCTGAGGTGCAAGGATCGGTGCCAGATCCGACCGTTCCAATCCGGCCAGTTCGGGCAGACGGCCACCGCAAAGGAGCAGCACATGAGCGATGGACAACGCATCAAGGTTTCAGAGCGCGGACCGTATCTGGTTCGTGGGGGAGTGCCACTCAAGACCGAGGAACCGTTGTTCGCGTCCGACGGCGAACCGTTGACGTGGCGTCATGACGACGGCCCCGAGGCAGGGACGTCGTACGCACTGTGCCGCTGTGGCGGGTCGGGCAACAAGCCGTTCTGTGATGGAACGCATGCGAAAATCGAGTGGGACAGCGCTGACAATGCGCCAGGGAACTACGACGACAACGCCCGTGACCTGGGCGGGGAAGGCGTCGATATCAAAGACTTCCGGGCGATCTGCGCGCATGTCGGGATGTGTACCGGGCCGGCGACCAACGTGTGGAAACTCGCGCATCAAACTGCCGACACCGAGAAGCGGGCAGAGGCGATCGCGATGATCGAAAACTGTCCATCGGGTGCGTTGACCTATGCGCTCGATGGTCTGGTGAACGAACCCAACCTGCCGGCTCAGATCGGTGTGCTGCCTGACGGTCCGCTTTGGGTGAGTGGCGGCATCCCGGTCGAGCGGAGCACCGGCGAATCGCTGGAGGAACGCAACCGGGTCACCCTCTGCCGCTGCGGCGGCTCGGCGATCAAGCCGCTGTGCGACGGCACCCACAAAGAGGTGTGGGGTACGGCCAAAGCTGGGGAGTAGCCGCTTGTGCTGGAGCTAGTTGTAGGACGCGTTGACGTGGAAGACGTTGTGGTCCGCGGTGCGTCAATGAGCGTTGACCCGGCATGGTCGACGGCATCCGGCCCCCAGCTTGCCGATCCTTGAGCCCAATGGCATGTCCAGTTGTTGCGCCGCGCCGATACGCGCTTCGGAACCCGGCAAGTGGCCTATTGGCTGACGGCGGGCTGCTGGGGCTCGCCGTCTGACGAATCTGGTGTCGTTGGGCCAGGTGTCAGCGGTTCCGAATGTGGCACCCCGCGGCCCCCCGTCGGTACATCTACCGACGGCCGTTCGGTGGCTGACCAAGGCACTTGAGGGGGCATTCGGTCGTGCGCGGCCTGTTGAACCCCGGCGTTGATCAACCCCCGCACCTTCTGCGGCTCGAGCGACCGGAGGTTCCCCGACATCGTCGAACTCCCAAAGGTCACGGTTCGTCCGTCTTCGAACAGGATCCTGCCGTCCGCATTGAGGACGAAGTAGTGGTCTTCGGGCTGTTCGGATCCCGATTTGATCAGGAAATAGAAGCCTTTGTCCCCGATCAGGCTCCAGGGATTCCCGTCGATTTCAAACGGCTGATTCATGCGATCAAATCCGTCTTCTTCGATCCAAATGGTCTGGGGAGCTTGGCCCTTGAGGGCCGACGAGACTTCGAGTTGGACATCCCGCAATCCCAGCCCAACGTCACCGTCTTCTTTGCCATATTGGCGCCCTCGCTGCACATCCACCACGGTTGCCTCGACTACCAGATCGGCGGTCGCCGCCATGGCCGCGACCGAGTCGAAGTAGTACGCGCTTGCAGACGCTGCAGCGACACTCTCGGGTCGCAGGCCGGCAATCGACTGTGATTCAGCGTTCGCGTTGCCACAACCGAGGGCGATCAGTACGGGTAGGACCGTGATCGCAACGAATCGTTTGGACGTCGATGGGGGAGGGCAACGTTGCATGTGGCGACTTTAGGACCCGTCCCCGGGGGGAAAGGGTCGTTGATTGCTTTTAAACCTGTGAAGGACCTTCGAGGTCGACGCCCGCAACGACGAGCGGTTCCTAACTGTGCAACGCGGATGAACATCGATTGCTCGGAAGGTCATGCCATCGGTCCTGTCGACCGTTCCCCCTGCGCAGTCACGATCGACCGCGCAGGGGCGGGCGGAGGCCTGCCCCCGATTCTCCGATGGGAAAGCGGCTTGACCTAACTGCAGTACCTAACAGACCCGATCCCCGACGTCGGATAGCTGCTGGAGCTTTTGGAGAATCGTCTGACGGGTGGCGGGGCTGAACCCCTCGTCTGGAAGGTCAGCGAACGCATCAGAAACCTCCCGCGCTGTTGCGCGATATTCCAATGGGGCGCCGCGCACGAATTGTGGGCTGAAGACAAGGGTCGCTATTGACCGCATGTCCTCGCTGCCCTTCAAACCCACCAAGTGATTCGGGTCAGCCGGAGACCCGAACAAAAGGCCGTCTGATCATCGGTCTGCAGGGTGCGGGGGCTGCTTGCCCAGCGGACAAGCAAGACCGCTACAAGTACGACAGCTAGGCAGCCGAGCACCGTAAAAAACCAGGCTCCCCGTTCTGAAGTTCCACTCGTCACATTTGGACGCTCCAGTTCTCGCCGACGACACACTGACTCCCGGGACTGGCCTGCGCGCATGTGTGTTTGTCTCCAAACGCTGCAGCTGGGTTCGGGTGCATAACGTGCCGACACCTAGGCCCAAAACCGAGCGGCTCCGGGTCGTCGGCCAGCCAGGGACCCCAAATACCCTCTCACGGTCTTCTGAGTCCAAGGGGAGTTCTTCGCGGCGAAATCTGGCACAAAGCGGCTCCCTCGTCCTTGGTCGGCGGAGGATGAGGAGTGGTTCCCGGTTACTGGTCGGCGAGTGTGATGATCGAAAACTGTCCATCGGGTGCGTCGACCTATCCGCTCGACGGCCTGGTCAACGAATCCAGTCTGCTGGCCCAGATCGGTGTGCCGCCGGACGGTCCGCTTTGCGTGAGTGGCGGCATTCCGGTCGAGCGGAGCACCGGCGAACCGCTGGAGGAACGCAACCGGGTGACGCTCTGCCGCTGCGGGGGCTCGGCGATCAAGCCGCTGTGCGACGGTATCGACAACGAGGTGTGGGTACGGCCATAGCCGGGAGAGTAGGCGCTGGAGCTGAACTGCTAGTTGAGGAAGCCGTCAACTTCGTTCCTCGCTCGGAGGATCTAGATGCCCGCAGCGGCAATAGCGTCGTACAGAGGCTCCCCATTCTCCGGTGCGGTTCGCCCCACCTTCTCCAAGCTAGGCGGGACGTCGCCATCTCGCGGCCAGGCTCTAAGCGAGAGGGAATCGGCGGGTTGTCGTCGATCGGCTCCGCCCCGGTAGTTCGACCACGGATCCGCGTCGCCCGAAACGGAACTAGGGGTTGACGAGCAAACGCATGTTCGATACCTTGTGGATCTCGGTTCGAACCAGTTTCGACCGTACGTGCGCCCTACGGCTGCCCAACACTCCGAGTGAAGGACCGTGGCGTGCATTTTGTTACAGAACCGACGCAGCTTGGCGATCTTCCGCCTCGCGCTCCCAAAGCCAAGGGTGTTGCGACGAAAAGCTCTGGCTCTGGCCAGCGAGCGCGTTGGCGGACACTGACCATCGACGTCGTGTTGCCGGATTCCGTGGCCGCGGCTTCCATTGAAGAACTCCGCGAGGGGGTCCGGCGGCTCCGAACAGCGCAGGCCGGGCTCGACGCCGCTGGTTTGGAGCTCCATGCCGAACTTGCCACGCGATCTGAGACTTCGCCGTCAATCCGCCTGACCGAGATCCTCAAGATCGAGGGCGGCCTGTCGGGCCCTGCCGCCAAGCGCCAGTCCACGATCGCGGGACGAGCCAACTTCGTCCCGGACGCGGTAGCGGGTCTTGCGGCCGGAGACCTCAGCAACGGTCATCTTCATCAACTCGTCCGCGCCCAGATGGCCCATCCAGGGACATTTGCCACCCAGCAGAAAGAGTTGGCTCGGCACGCCTCTTGCACGTCAGTCGACTTGTTTACCCGATACATCACTAACTGGATCGCCCGAAGCGATCCCGACGACGGATCCGAGCGGTTCAACATCCAACGCGAAAGGCGCGCCCTGTCGTTCGTCAGCAACGCGGACGGCACCGTTGGGATCCGCGGCACGTTTGATCCTGAGGTGGGCTCCACAATCCAAAGTGCGGTCGGTCACGTTGCCGACGACCTCTGGAGGAGGGAAAGCCGAGGGGCCCGGCCGCGCTGCAGTCATGCTCAGCGTTTCGCCGACGCGCTCGAACAACTTGTCACCTGTGGATCTACGGTCGGAACCGTTGAGAGCGTTGCGCCATCGGGTTCCGTCGTAGGTCAGATCTCACCGGACGGTCGACTCAGATCCGCTGGGCCGGCCCGCTCACCACGGCCGGTGCTGCATGTTCGGTGTGACGTCGACCTGCTCGCCGGGGACCTACAGCGCGCGGCTGAACGGGGCGTCCACGTTGGCCAAACCTCGGCTGGCGCTGCGCTCGGCGCCGCAACGATCCGTCGGTTGGCGTGTGACGCTCTCATCATCCCGACGGTGATGGGCGGAGACAGTCAGGTTCTGAATGTCGGCCGGACGCGACGGACTGCCACGGCGGCACAACGATCTGCGCTCGAGCATCGAGACGAACATTGCGTTTTTCCTGGCTGCGATCGGCCCTCAAACTGGTGTCAGGTCCACCATCTCAAACCTTGGCGGCAAGGCGGGCGCACAGATCTCGACAATCTTGCGCTGCTGTGCTCAACACACCACCACATGGTCCACGAAGGTCGCTGGCGCATCACCCGAGTCGGAACTCGATGGAAGGTCGCGTCACCGACCTCACTTGATGACCCGTGAGCGGCTCGCATCTTGGTCACCGGACCCGCTATCCAACGATCCGCAATCTTGGTTTTGCCGGATACACAGAACACCGTCACGCGCCCTTGCGTAGCTCCCGGCCAATGTTTGTCCGTCGCCCACGGTCGCCGCCCAGAGAACCCAGGGGATCCCGACGCTCACGAAGGACGTTTTGAGAGGATCGCCTGGTCATCTCGCACACGAGGCCGTCAGACCGAGGCGGCGGCTCATGTCGGATTGCATGATGCCGGCAGGGTCGACTTTGTGCTGTGCGGCTCGCCATTCGTCGAGACGGGGGTACATGGTCGACAAGAGCTTTCCGGACATGCGGGAGTCTTTAGCCAAATAGATCCGACCGCCATCGGCCGCCACCAAATCGTCCAGATCGTCTAACAGTTCTGACAGCCCGCCGGTCCCGGCCGGGATGTCGAGGGCCAAGGTCCAGCCCGGTGCTGGGAACGACAGGGGGGCGGGGTTGGACGGCCCGAACCGTTTCAGTACGGTCAGAAAGGAGGGCGCGTGCGAACTGAGACGCTCGGTGCAGATGCGGAGGGTGTCTTCAGCCCCGTCAGGCAACACGAACTGGTACTGCACGAAGCCCGTTTTGCCATAGAGCCGACGCCACTCTCTAATGCCGTCGAGCGGATGGAAAAACGCAGTGATGGTCTCGGGGTGAGCGACCTGATGTTTGGGTGCTTTACGAAACCACAGTTCGTTGAATGCCCTGATGGTCGCCTTATTCAGCAGCCCGGTGGGCACTGCTTTCGGAGCGGAGAGCAACTCTGAGGGCGAGAACTTGAGAGGGTCATCACGCAGGTTCGTTGGCAGCGCCTCAGCCGCCAGATGATCGCCCCGAGTCAGCACACCACGCCCTAGACGCTTCCCTTGCGCCACCGAGTCGATCCACGCAACCGAATAACGGTAGCGATCGTCGCCCTCGACCATCGCCGCCATCGTCGCATCCAAGTCGGCGGTCCGTTCGGTGTCGACAGCGATAAACGCCGACTCAATCGGGAGCAGGCGCACCGCAGCTTCGAGGATGACGCCCGTCAACCCCATGCCGCCCGCAGTGGCCCAAAACAGCTCTGCGTTGTCGTCCGGGGAAACGGTGAATTCACCTACAGGGGTCGCCAAGCGAATCCACAACACATGTTGCGTGAAGGTTCCGTCGAGGTGGTGGTTCTTGCCGTGGATGTCAGCTGCGATCGCCCCGCCGACGGTCACTTGACGCGTTCCGGGCGTGACCGGCACGAACCAGCCGAAAGGAATGAATGACCGCATCAACTGATCGAGCGTGACACCGCCGTCACAGACGACGACGCCTGTCTCGGCGTCGAACCGGCTGATCCGGTCGTACGCCGCGCCGTCGACGACAGTTCCGCCCGAGTTCTGAGCCGCATCACCATAGGACCGACCGAGACCACGGGCGATCACGCCTCGGGGGTCCGCATCATCGGTCAGAACCTCGGTGATCGAAGCCTCGTCGCCAGCTGAAATGCGGCGTGCGCGGGTAGGTGCCGTCATCCCCCAACCGGTCAGCAGCCCATCACGGGCTCGAAAACGACGCATCGCCCGATGCTATAGGGACGGAGGAGTGGACATGACTGCCACGCCCATCAACACGATCGTTGCCGCGGCCAAGATCTGCAACACTCGATCGGAGAGGAACACCTCTTCGGGGGCGCCGCCTCGGCCTTCTTCGACAACTAGCGAATACCGCAAGACGGCCAGCACGAACGGGGCGATCGACATCTCGTACCAGAACGAACTTCCCCGTGCTGCGGCCGAATCAAAGGCCCACAAGCAGTAGGCCATGATCGTCACGCTCGCAGCGACCGCTCGCACCTGACGCAGAAACGACAGGCTGTACTCATTCAGCACCGGCCTATGGTCGCCACCCTTCTCAGCCATCGTGAGCAGTTCGCTGAAACGTTTGCCGCCCGCAATGAACAACGCTCCAAAACAGGTGACCATCAGGAACCACTCGGACAGCCCGATGTCGGTCGCAGCACCGCCACCGACCGCACGCAGGATGAAGCCCGAAGCTAACAAGCCCAGCTCAACGACCGGCAGATGCTTGAGTGCGAGCGAGTACGAGATGGTGACCACAACGTAGGCGGCAAGAACAAGCGCAAACTCTGCGGACAAAGCAAACGCCACCAACAGTGAACCGCCGAGCAGCGCTACGGCGACGGCGACGCCGAGCTCGGGAGACACGATGCCCGCAGCGATCGGGCGGTTGCGCTTGGTCTCGTGCTCTTGGTCGGCATGTCGATCAACGATGTCGTTGATGAAGTAGGTTCCACTCGCCGCCATGCTGAATGCCACAAACGCGATGAGTGACCGGACGAGAACGTCGCCGTCATCGAGGGCGCCCGCAGCGAATGGCGCGGCGAAGACCAGCAGGTTTTTGATCCACTGGCGGGGGCGCGCCTCGCGAAACAGGCCGCGAGCGACGGAGGTTTGAGGGGCGTTAGCCATCGGACGCGCCGTCGACGCCCGAGCGGTCCGATGCGCGCGCAAGCTCGAACCAAGTGAGGGGCTGTTCGGGTGCCCAGAGCGCTGTCCAGGTGGGCTGCCCGGACGGACCGAGGTGGCCGAGTCCCGACCCTGTCGCGAAACCGGCCGGGCGCTGGCCCGATGAGCGGCGGCTGGCCGGGCTTTCTTTGCCGGCTGGGGCGGTCGGTTCCGCTGGGCTTCTCTGCCCTGCTCGGTTGTCTTGGTCTGCTGGGCGGTTCTGCCAGCTGACCTGGCGCTGTCCGTCGGCTTCGACATCGCCTGGTGCTTGAGGGCCTCGCCCCGCCGTGCTTCGTCGATCATCTTTGGCCGCGCCGTCTGAGCGAGAGCGGTTCGTTCCGGCTGTCTTGGTCGTTGACGTGGTGTCTGCGACGGCTGTGGTGGTTGTGCTTCCTGCACTGCCTCTGCCAGCGACAGTGGTCGACGAGCGGTCTCTGGGTTCAGTTCCTTGCCCCTGCGAAACCGTGGTCGTCGTTTCGCCGCCCGAGGCGTTTGCACCTGCTTTGCGGTCCGGTGAGGCTTCTGGGGTTTCTGCGACGTCCGCATCGCTGGCCGCGCCTGAGGCGTCCATTGGCGGAATGTCGATGACGTCGATGGAGAGGACTTTGGTCCCGACGAGCCCGCCTGGATCAACTCGGAAGAAGAGGCCGTCGGTGTCGCCAAGCGCATCGATCGGGAAGGTAGCGAGTTGGTGGCCTGGTGCCTTACGGACTTCGACCTGGTTGGTCTCGTCGAAGCTCTTTGGATCGTCTCCCCAGAAGAGCTGGATTCCGTAGTCTTCGATGTCGAGCGGATCAGGTTTCTGGTCTTCGATTTCGAGCTCGACGGCGAGATATCTGAATGCATCAGGGTCGTCCTTCGGTGGCAACGAAGGCAACAACAGTTGCCCATCAACTGTTGTCGTCACGACCGCACCATTTCTGAACTCCACATCCTTTGTTGAACGCAAGTTTTCTTTGGTGAGCGGGATGTTGGTGGTCGGTAGCCGGTCCCGCAGGCCGAGCAGCAGGTTGTCGAGGAACGGGAACCGGGGGTCAAGGCTCGGCAGTGCCCAAAAGTTCAACTCTTGGGTTTCGAGAATCAATCGATCCACGGCGCCGAGCTCTTCGATGAACCAGTCGGTCTGCAGCGTCGTATAGAGGTTGGCGAAGGTGATGTCTTGGAAGTACTGCGACAGCATCGGGATCGTCATCCATCCCATCGAGTCGTGCAGCATCAGGGTGCGGCCCGCGATCAACGCGTCGGGGTCTTCGGATTCCGCTCCCAAGATACGGACCGGTGAGGTGTCGAGGCATAGGTGCGGTACTTGCTGAACGAGAGCGCCGTCTTCGTTGAGCTCAAAGGCGGGGGCGCCCTGTTCGCACTCTTCCCACACCCGCGGGTTGGTCTGACCTGCGCCTTCTGGCTGGTCTTGACGAACAGTCGTGATCTCGATACCCGGGCGTGCGATCTGATAGTGCGGGGCAGTTTCGATCCGGGGGAGATGAATGTTGTGGGCGGCGTTGGCGTAGATCTCTTCTTCACCGTTGCGGGTGAGGGCGTCCGGATCCCACAATCCGGGTTGAACGCGGTCGACGAGCTGGCGAGCAAAGACCGAGGCGCCGAGGGAGTTCCAGTGAAGGTCCTGGTGGTAGTACAGCGATTCGCCATCAGAGGTCGATTCGGCAGCCGTCCGCATCGGGTCCCAGAGGGCCAACATCGAATCGTGCTGGACGAGCGTCTTGGCGAGCTCCGCCCGCTGTTCAGCCGCACAGTTCGCGGCGGCGTGGCTGCGGCGGATCAGCCGTTCTGGGTGCACTGCGGCCTTTGACGGCGGGGCCGTCACGATGAGTTCGACGCCGGCCGCTGCCGTGATTCGCTCGACCATTGCAAGCCAGTCGCTCACTGCTTGCGGCAGTGAGATGTTCAACTCGGCGGCAGCAGCCTTCCAGTTGGGCGCGCACGCACCAAGGATGTTGTCGGTCCAGAACAGCCAGTCGCCCTTGCCGGGCGTGATCGATGCGACAGGGGAGTCATGGAAGATCCGCCAGTCGATGCGAGCTTCCTTCTCTTGAAAGACCGAACGCAGGGGCATGCGGTCGGTGAGGTACGCGCCCATGAGCGCGTAGTTCTTGGCATCAAAGAAGCCTCGAACGCCCCAGTCCTCGACCGCGGGTCGGGGCATCGCCGGATTGAAGACCGTGTCGTCGGCACGCGTCCCGCCGAGCCATGCCAGCGCAGGCGCGAACATGCCGAGGACGAAGAGGATGGTGACGACAAGCTGGGCCCGGCGGCTCATGGCGTTCTCAGAACTGGAAGTACAGGAACGGCGAGAACGAGCCCGCGGCCATGACGGCCGCCGCGTACGGCAGTGCAGCACCGACGGTTACGACCCGGGCGGCAGTCGGCCACAAGCCCTGGGCTTTCTCGAGGTAGATGCCCATCCGGAAGTCTCGTGGCAAGAAGATCGTCATCAACGCCCCGAACAGGATGATCGAATTCAAGTTGGTGATCGAATCCTCGACGGCCGCTGGCAGCGACCAACCCGTGGGCCAGAACATGGCTTGGTAAAAGTCGATGGCCTGGCTCATCGTGTCGCCGTTGAACATCGGGTAGCAGATGAGGATCAGGATGAACGTGCCGATCCGTCGAGGCCAGATCCATGACACGCCTTCGGTCGTCACCTTGTCTTGGCCGGTGATGTTCTCGATGACGATCAGCACACCGTGGTAGAGCCCGAACCAGAAGAACGTCCAGTTCGCACCGTGCCAGACACCGATCGCTAAGAAGATGATGATCAGGTTGACCTGTTTGCGTACCGGCCCGACACGGTTCCCGCCCAGAGGGATGTACAAATAGTCCCGGATGAAGTTGGACAACGTGATGTGCCAACGGCGCCAAAAGTCGGTCAACGAGATCGCGCTGTAGGGCCGGTTGAAGTTCTCGGGGAAGCGGAACCCGAACATCAGCCCAAGCCCGATTGCCATATCGGAGTAACCCGAGAAGTCGAAGTACAACTGGAAGGCGAACGCTGTCACGCCGAGCCAGGCCGTTGCGAAGTTGAGTTCGCCGCCGGGAAGCCCGTACACCGCGTCTGAGATCCGGGCGATCGAATCGGCGACGATGACCTTCTTGGCCAGACCGTGCGCGAACCGCAGTGCGCCTTGGGCGAACTGTTCGACGGTCTCTTCACGGTGGTAGAGCTGGTCGACGAGTTCGTGGAATCGAACAATCGGTCCAGCGATGAGCTGCGGGAACAGCACCACAAAAAGCGTGAAATCAAAAAAGCTACTGAGGTGCCGGCAGCGCCCGCGGTAGATGTCGATGCTGTAGCTCAGCGACTGCAGCGTGAAAAACGAGATACCGATCGGCAAGATGAAGTCAGAGACCGGCGTGGCCCCAAAGCCAAGGTTCTCTGACAAGATCGAAATTTCGGCGGTGACGAAGTTGGCGTACTTGTAGAAGAACAGCATGCCGATGTTCAGGACCACCGCGGTGATCATCGACAGTTTGGCCTTGCGGTCGTTGCCCTTATCTCGGGCGTCGTCGATCATCCAACCGAACACAAAGTCGGTAGTGATCGAAAACAGCAAGATAATGACGAACCAGCCGCCACCCCACACGTAAAAGACGAGTGAGGCGACCAACAGGGCGGCGTTGCGGGCGGTCAGGCTGCCCTTCTTGATTCCGTATTTAGCGAGGACAAAGGCCCCGTAGTAGAGCGCCAGGGTGACGGGCAGGAAATAGAAGACAAAAGGTATGTCAGCAAAGACCACGTACTTCTCCCTGCAACCCTCTGGCGCCCACGCTCACCTCGCGCCAGCCACCCGTCAGTTGTGCACCCAAAGGCTTTTTGAAGCGGGCGACTGCCGACAGCTGCGGCAATGTGGGCTCGCCGTCGCTCTCACCCGCCTCCCGAGTGCCGAATTGTTCTCTTTGGCCTGCCAACGCCGGTGAGTCTGGGACCACCAGGGCTCAAGCCATCGGGGCAACGTAGCACCGCACCCGGTGGGCATCCCTGTTCGGACCTGCTACCCCTTGCCCCGACGGCGCCCCTTGCCCCTGCGGTTGGCGTTGTTGTTTCGGCGGTTCGCGGCCCTGCTTGGCGTTGATCCAGATGGACCGCCCGCGGTGCCCGACGTACCTGGTGTGTCTGCGTCGTCGGCGGCCGGTCGAGCTTGTTCGAGTCGTGACTTTTTGGCTGTGTCCGCTTCAGCGGGCGGAACGTCTGGATCCCTCGTCGAGTGGGACGAGGTCGCACCGGTGGGCTCGTCCGTATCGTCTGGCGCGTTTGTGTCGGTGTCTGAAGCGGGGGGCTCAGATCCAGGAGCGTCATTCCCAGCGGAGTGGGGGCCGGCCGAATCGGTCCCGGGTGCGTCAGAGCTGGGCGCGTCAGGGCTTGAGTCGTCGACGTCGGAAGGGTAGGCGCCAGCCGAATGATCGTGGCTGGGTTCTGTCCCAGGGGCTTGTGTCGCGTCACCGATCGCCCCCGGCTCGCTGGCTCCCGGCGTGTCTCGATCGGTGTCAGAGCTCATCGGCGAAAGCGAAGTGGTGCCGCGGGCGCCACCGATACTGGCCGTTCCGGACTGGCGGAGGGTCGGGCGATCGTTACTTGAGTCTGAGGGTTTCGAGGACGCCGCCGAGGATGTCGTTGAGGCCGCTTGCGTTGCCGAAGCACCGAACGTGTCAGCGACCTCAGGGGCTGCAGTTCGGTGACTTTCGGGCGGCGCGAACGCTGGGGCGTCGACGTCCAGTTGGAGGCTTTCGACCTGCTCGCTTGTGGCGTCGGCAACGTCGCCGTCGCCAGTGGCGAAGTCGTCGTTGCTCAAAGCCTCAACGGGCGTTTGAGCTGCGGTTGGCGACCGATCTAGGCCTGCTTGAGACGCCGATGGGCGATCCCGAAGGTTGGACGGGGCTTCGGTGATCTCGGTCGACTCGGGCTGACGACGGCCGAGACGCCTGCTCTTAGCCGGTTCGAGCGGCTCCAACACGCTTGACGAACTCGACGTGACGGGAGGTCGACGAATCACACGGTCCAGCCTGTTCAGGAACGGTTCTTCCGTCGAACGTCCTTGGCGATGAGGCCGCTTGAAGTAGGCAGCTTTGTCGTTGCGCATCAGGTGCCCGGTGATGTTGGTCGAGCGACCGTCGATACCGACACCATGCTGCAGCGAGACCAGCTCCCACCCTGCGCCACCCAAGATCGCCATCGCGGACGAGAACGAAACGGGCGAAATGACGCCGCTGCGGGCGATCTCATGGTGGATCACCCGGCCATCGGGGCTGTAAAAGCGAACCCAACACTCATAGGTTCGGTAGCGCTGGCCGTCGCGCCGAACGATCCGTCCGGTGGTGACGCCTAATTGGCAGTATTCCCAAACTTGTTCGCGCAACGCCGGGCTCCTAAAACCGGATGGACCGAGAGACCGTAGCGCAACACCGCCCTCCTGCGGCGACCAGTCGCCGACACGGTCCTTGGCTACGTGTTCGACGCCCACGGGTTGAAGGTGGGAGGCACTGACAGACCGCTGCGAGCCGTCTGCGTGCTGCGCGTTGGGATCTCTCATCGGCGCGTGCGCTCACCGGCGTCTGGCGCGTACGGTTTTGGGTCTCGAAGAGGAGTGAGCCCATGTCGTACGTAGTGAATCTGCCCCAAGGTCGAGTTTCGGGTTTCGCAAAGCCGGCACCCGACGGACCTGCGACAGGTGCCGCCTCGCCTCAGAAGGGTTCCGCGGTCCACGTGCGGGGCATCCCGTATGCGACGGGGGGCCAGAAGTACCGGTTTAAGCCGGCTGGTCCCGCGCCCACTTGGGAAGGTGTCCGCCCAGGGATGGCTTTTTCGCCAGGTTGTCCCCAGGTGCCGGGAATGCTGGAACAGGCCATGGGCAACACAGAGGACAGCTTCGACGAGGACGCCCTGACCTTGAACGTGGTCACGCCCGCGCTCGACGACGGCAGTCGCCCCGTAATGGTGTGGATCCACGGCGGGGCGTTCACCAACGGTTCGGCCGCAATCCCGTGGTACAACGGCACGGCGTTCGCTGTCGATCACGACGTTGTTGTGGTCACTATCAACTACCGGCTCGGCCTGCTCGGCGGGCTACACCTCGGGCTGGTTGACGGCCGCGGCGAGGCGATCAACCTTGGGATTCAAGACCAGATCGCCGCGCTCAAATGGGTCTCAGAGAACATTCACCTCTTCGGCGGCGACCCTGGCAACGTCACGATCTTCGGAGAGTCTGCCGGTGGTATGAGCGTGTCGACGCTGATGACGATTGCTGGCGCTCGCGAGTACTTCGGCCGCGTCATCGCCCAAAGTGGCGCGGCTCAGAACTGTTCGTCGATCGAGACAGCGACAGCAATGGCCGAATTCGGATTGGATCGCATCGGCATCGGACCCGGCGACATCGACGAAATGCGGGACTGGCCCCTCGAGCGTTTGATGGACGCTCAGACCGCCATGGACCTGCCGATGATGCGGCAATTCAGCACGACCAACGGTCTCATGCACCTGTCGTTCCAACCGGTTGTCGACGGAACGATCATCGGTCGGCCACCGCTCGAAGCGATTGCCGCCGGAGAAACGGCGGAGATCGATCTGATGTCGGGCACCACCCGCGACGAATGGAAGCTGTTTGCTTTAGCAGATCCCAAGGTGGCGACTCTTGACTGGGAGGGCAGCCGCAGGCGGATGGAAACCAGCGTTGGAAGCGACGGGGCTGAACTGCTCGAAGCTGCCTATCGCTCCGAAGACGCTGAGCGCTCAGCGAAAGACACATGGATCGCTTTTGAGACGGATCGGGTGTTTCGGATGCCGAACATTCGCATGGCTGACGCTCACACCGGCGCCGGAGGCAAAGCCTTCACGTATTGGTTTACGTACTCGACAAACGCGATGGGAGGACTGCTCGGGTCGTGCCACGCGTTGGAGATCCCGTTTGTGTTCAACATCGTGGACAAGGCTTCGGCGCGGCTCTTCACCGGCGACGCGCCCGGTCAAGAAGAACTGGGTGCGCAAATGAACGCCGCCTGGGCCGCATTCGCACGCACCGGATCACCGGCAGACGGCCTCGGCGTCGAATGGCCGAGCTACGAGGAAAACTCGCGGCAGTTCATGCGTTTCGACACCGAGGCGGTTGGAGCGATCACCGACCCGCAGTCGGGTTCGCGCAAAGCGTGGGCGAGTTTGCCTGAAGGCGGCTAGACGCCGAGGTTGACGTCGCAGGTGTTTTCTAGGTAGCGAGCCAGCTCGACAGACGAGTTGGAGATGCTCGAGATGATCCCTGGGATCATTCCCAGGGATGACAGGTTCTGAGCGGCGTTGCCCAAAATGTTGCTCAGCTCGTTGACGTTGAATCTGATGTTGTAGGCGTGCAACGCCTCACCTTCGGGCATGATCGTCTGCAGGTACGCCATGACGTTGGTGACGGCGGCGTTCAAGTCGCCGTCGAGCAGGTCGACCGCGGCCAGGGTGCCGCCAACCCAGTTGGCCGGGTTGAGCAAGCTGACATAGAGCGACGGAATTCGCTGGGCCATCAACTCAACGTCGTCACGAAGCGACGCAGGGAAGGCAGCGGCGGCATCGTTGAGGATGACCGACAGACCCGCGGGATCGCTGACGACGATGACGTTCGTGTCAAGGGCGGCAGTGACCTCTCGGCACAGCGCCGTCATTCCTGTCGAGGGTGTGACTGCGGGGACCGTCGGCGCAGACGTCGCCGATTGGGCGTTGCTGCCTGCGGGGGTGGCCGCCGGGTAGGTGGCAGGCGTCGTCACACCGTTCGTCGCGGGCGGGTTCGGCGCGTTCAAGGTTGCTGGCGTCGTCGAGTTCGGGTTTCGCACGGCGAGGCTGTTGGGGTCAACAAGCGACGGGATTGAGGGGAGCGTTCCCCCCGAACGCAGGTACTGGTTCCAGTTGACGCCTTGCTGGGGCAGAAGGGTGGCACTGGGCAATGAGATCTCGCTGAGGCCCTTGTTCAAGCTGTTGAGACCGCTGGTGTTAAGGTCGTTCGTCGACCCTTGCGCGTTGATCGTGAATTCGGATAGCCGTCGGTTGAGTTCTTCAGGATCGCTGAGTAACAGCGTGTCAGGCAGGGTGACCGGCGTGCCGTCGAGAGCGGTCAGCGGCGTTCCGTCGGGCATCGTGACCTGGGAAGATGCCCCGTATTCGCGGCTGACGATGCCGCCTCCGTCGCCCATGATGACGCCGTTGTTCACCGTGGTGGTTTGACTGTCGGTGACCAACAACTGGTTGTCGCCGTCGCCACCAAGGCCGTTGCCACACCCCGCCGCAATGACGCTGGTAACGCACAACCCGATCAGCTTCTTGCACGTCATCACTTAAGTTGGTCCTCGCCGCTTACGCCCTGGTCTTGCTGCACGGAGTCATCTCGAACCGAGATATGGTCAGGGACTTCTCGGGGCCCCGAAGTTGTGACCCGATATCTCACCTGAATCGGCGCAGCAAGGTTCGACAGCAGGAAATGTACGTCAACAACGACACGTCGACGACGCGCCGCCCGCACATTCCAGCCCTCGACGGCCTCCGCGCGCTTGCTGTTAGTGCGGTATTAGCGTTTCACAACGGTTTTGACTGGATTCGAGGCGGCTTCCTCGGGGTATCGCTTTTTTTCACCTTGTCGGGTTTGCTGATCACGTCGGTGCTGTTGTCGGCGTGGGCGAGCGGCGGACTCGGCCTGGACCGGTTCTGGGTTCGGAGGATCCGCAGGCTGACCCCGGCGCTGTTGGTCACCGTTGCAGGTTCGGTGTTGGCCTTTTGGGCCGTCGGTGACGAGACCCAGTTGGCGACGCTGCGAGGAGACATCCCGTGGACGTTGACCTACACGGCCAACTGGGAACACGTGATCCACTCCACGTCGTATCTCGACCTGTTCATCGCTCCGAGCGCACTGCTTCATACCTGGTCGCTCGCTATCGAAGAACAGATGTACCTGATCGTTCCCTTCCTTGTCTGGGTCTGCCTTGGGAAGGCGGCGCCGAACGATCCAGAAGAGCGCTACCGCCGGGTCAAGCGTCTGGCGCTCGCATTCGCCGTCCTCATCGCTGCCTCGCAGGTTGCGAGTGCACTCAGCGCCGCACACTCGATCGACCTCGCCTACTACGGAACGCACACCCGAGCTTTCGAACTGTTGGCGGGCGCCTTGTTGGCGACGGTGATCTTCCTCAGGAGGATTGGCGGCGCTTCTGTTCCATCCGCTGCGCTCGGCCAGCTCGTCGGCGTACCTGACATGTCGGCTCGCGGAACCGCTCTCGGGGCTCGGCGCAGCGGAACGGTCGACGGGCGAAGGGGTGACGCCGGTGAGCTCCCCGCCCAAACGCGAGCAGAACGCCGTCGACTCCAACACGACAGCCGCATTAGCGCTCCGCTTACTGCGGCGGGTGCTTTCAGCCTCGCCCTCATCGTCGTGCTCTGGACGACCGCTTCTCAAGACGACCGGTGGCTGTACCCCTACGGTCTGATGCTCCATGCCGCCGCGACCTTGGTGCTTCTGATCGTTGCGAGCGGACCCGGTCCGCTTGCCGTCGGCCTGAGTGCGCGCCCGCTGAGAGCGATCGGGCGTTGGTCCTATGGCATCTACCTGTATCACTGGCCGGTGTTTATTTGGCTCGATCCGGGTCGAGCGCATCTCGACGGGGTGCCGCTCTTCGTCGTTCGTTGCGCCGTGACGACCGCGTTAGCTGCCGTTTCTTACCGGTTCCTCGAGGAACCGGTCCGCACAGGGGCGCTCCCCAAGCCGAGCCGCGCTCGCCCAGCGCTGGTCGGAGCCGTCGCTGCGACCGTGCTCATCGCTGCGGTGTTCACCGGGGGAGCGATCGAACCGGCGACCAACTTGGTTTCACAGCCACTCGACCTGGCGGATGCGACGGCTCCTCCCGACGGCGTGGTCGGCGCGCCCGGTCGAGTAGTCACGGAAGGGCCGTCGCTAACGACTTTGGCGGGAGGCACCGTTCCGATCTCAGAGTCGGCGGCCGAAGGCGCGGGTGCCGGTAGCGCCCGCGGGCCTGAGCCAACCCAGGCGTCGGGGCTGGCTGACCCGACGGACCCAAGCGGTACCGCCAACCAAGGCGGTCAGAGCGGTCAGGCCCGGAGCGCCTGGATCGGTGGCACTGCGGGGATGGTCGGGGACGATCTGGTCAGCCAACTGACCAAGTACGGCGATCTTGCCGATCGTTCAAAGTTGCCGAGGCCGTTTCGAATCATGGTTTTTGGTGATTCGGTCGCCGAGTCGCTCGGCCATGGGCTCACCGACTGGGCGGAGGCAGAGAACGCGACGGCGGGTACCCAGATCACCGTTTGGAACATCGCCATCCCAGAATGCAGCTTCGCCCGCGAAACCGTACGGCCCCGGATCTATGTGACGGAACGAGGCCACACCTGTAACTACTGGGCCGACTACCTGCCCGACCACCTGTCTGACTTCCAGCCCGACGTCGTCGTCCTGCTGTCCGGTCAGCTCGACCGCCAACGGGTCAAGCTGCCGCAATGGGACCGAGAGCTAGGGCCGGGCGACCAGGTCTATGACGACTGGCTGCTGAGCGAGTACACCGCCATCAGCGAGCTGATGCTGAGCAGCGGTGCCCACGTGTTCTGGCTGACATCGCCCTGTCGTGATAACTCGTTTATCACCCCGTCCGGCCTGGTTATCAAGCCAGATGACGGACCTTTGGAGCCGATCAACGACGGGGTCGTGCCACAGCTCGCCAAAGATCTCGACAGCGACCGGTTCAGGCTCGTCGATTTCGACGCGGTTGTCTGCCCAGATGGCGGGTTCACCAACCGGGTCGGACCGGTCCCAGAGGGTCGCCCCGACGGTCTGCACTTCACGACAGCGAGCGCCGACTGGCTGGGCGAACTGATCGGGCCTGTGCTCGAACAAGGGTTCCTCAGCGGGCGATAGTTGCGCGCTGGGATAACCCTGTGCCGCGCTAGGGCGCAGGCACCCACACGGCGTAATCCTCTAGGTCGTCTGACCATTCCATATCGATCAGTCCTCGGCTCTGGGCGGCCCGACAGAAGTGTCGGAAGGCCCGGAAGCCCAGATCTTTCTCGCTGAACGAGGGATCTTCCCGCCGCAGCAAGGTCTTCAGGCCGGACAGCACGACCCGCCCTGATCCGGTCGCCTTGGCTTCACGTCGCACGACGGTCTGCAACAGCGAAAAGGCGTCGTTCTCTTCGCGGGTGTGCTCGGCAAAGGACACCTCTGGATCGCCGACGGCCGGTCCGTCTTTGAGGGCGACAACGTGTCGGTCGCGAAGATGATTCAGGAGCTCGCCAAAGCCGCGGAAACCGGCGTCGGATTCGTCGAAGGTCGGGTCCTTACGCAAGATCGCCTGTTTGAGCATCGATGCGGTAACGGGACCGGTCGCCACACGATTCAGGCCCGCAAGGGTCTGAACGACGACGCGCCCGAGGTCGAGGGCGACATCGTTTGACGACCGAGACCCGTCGGCGAGAGCGACGCCGTCGGGACCGATGCGCCCTCCAACCCGGTCGTCGAGCGCCATGTCAACGGGATCGGCAAGGTCAACATCTGTTGGGGGCAGGTCGTTGGCTGGCCCTCCTGTCGCTCGGGTCATTGGGCGCCCGCGAACCAGTCGCCGCGGCCGTTTCCGCCCGGACCGAGCTGCGACTTCGTCCAGAGATTCGACGCCGTCGAGCTTGCCGTAAAACAAGAACTCGTCACATGCAGGCGGCAACAAGGCGGAGGTGGACTGTTCGATGCCTAACCCAATCACACGCTTGTTGAGCTCGCGGAGCTTGCTGACGAGGGGTGTGAAGTCGCTGTCGCCGGTGCCGATCACAAAGGTGGTGATGTAGTCGCGTGCGAAGGCGAGTTCGAGCGCGTCGACCGCCATCTTGATATCGGCTGCGTTCTTACGAGTGGCCCCGATGCGCTGGGGTATCTCGATCAGTTCGACCTGTCCCGCGACCAGCATGCGTCGGTCATTGTCGAACAGGTTCCAGTCGCCGTACGCGCGGCGAACCACAACTCGGCCGCGGTCGGCCAAGGCGGAATTGACAGCGCTCAGATCAAATCCCTCGTATCCGCTTTCACGTGCACCGATGGCGAGGTTCTCGTAGTCGAGTAACAGGGCGATGCGTTCTTCATCGTTCAAAGTGTTCCTAAAGGGTGGGCCATGCGTCAGCCGGGATCGCCCGACACGCGCCAATCGTATGAGGTTCTGACCAGCAGTGCTGTTGGTTCAACAACTCGGCTCGGAGTGAACTCGAGGACGGTCAGTTCCATCGATCGCGCTGGCAGTGCAGCGGCTGTCGGGTAGGCCACTTCGAACCTTGCGGATGCGACGGTGCGGTTTGCTCCGTCGGGGAGGGACGGGTCGTCTTCGGCCATGACAAAGCCGGTCGACGTCGTCGGTTCGTCGTCGGGTCGGTCAGGGGCGGCGCTCGTTTCTGCGGCGCTACGGTCTGACGGCGACGTGGTCATCGCTGCAGCGGAGGTATTTGAAGCTCCGGCCGTCACCACCGTGGTCGGCGAACCCGTTGCGGGCGGTGCGGCCGACAGCCCTTCTGGTGATCGATCGAACACGGTCAGGTCGATCGACATTCCGGCAAGGTCTTCGTTGCCGCCGTTGTCGATCAGGGCCAGCACACGCAGCGATCCCGTGGAGGTCCAGTGCGGGGCAAAGGGCATCACCCGGATCGACCCATCGGAACTGGTCGCTGCGTGATTGGCGAGAAACTGCAGCTGTTCGTTCATCCGAGTGTTCGATATGTCCATCTCGGGTGCGAAGCGAACGGGGTAATCCACCGGAATTTCGGTGTCGGCCCGAACGTCGAGAAGTTCCGCGACGGGGATTTCGACACCGCCCACAGCGAATTCGTCGGTGGGGAAGAAGTCGGCGTCGACGATTGGCGGAGGTTGAGTGGTGGTCGTTGTCGGCGCGGCCGTTGTGGTGCTCGTTGTGGGACCCGCCTGGGAAGTTCCCGAATCGCATCCTGCGAGGACGGCGACCGAGACAGCGATGCTGGCCGCCACCGGCGCGATACGAACGGCTCTGAGTTTGTGAGAGACAGTCGATGAGGCGGGGTCGTCTGGTCGGCGGTTCATATGCGTAACCATCTCGACGGGGAGGCAGGACGGGTCAATCGATAGTCCAAAGGCGATGTCTTTGGGGCTTCAAAGGAGACGCCAAATATGGGGCGTTATTCAGAAGATGCCAACACCATAGTTGCCAGGGTGGCTGTTGTTCCTTCGCGATGCTTGTGAAATGACCCACGCTTGAGGTTTTAGGTGCGAGGTAGCACAATTCGTTCAGGTCAGCGCGGCATTCGACCCATGCGGTCATTCGGACCCGATCCCACGGTCTCGGCAATTTGGATCGGGCCGGTTCGGTCCCGGTGATTCAGAATGGCGCTCACTATCAGCCCAGAGCGTGACTTGGGCGAGACCCCGCGAGCCGACAAACCAGGAGCCATGACGATGTCAGCAGCCGATCCGAACCCAACCCGAGCGCAGAACAACCGTGCGGTAGGCGCGGCGATCGTGGGCTTTGTGGTGCTCCTGGCGACAACGCTGGGGCTCATCTCGTGGTGGAACGACGACGACAAAGCGACACCCATGCCGCCGGCCATCAACGATGGCCAGGGCAGTGGGCTGGTCTCTAACCACATGAACGACGGAGAGTTCCAGATGTAGGGAAGCCCACTGCCCCGGGTTGCCGCGGGCATGCAAGCTCCCCGTTAGTTAGAACTCGGTGCTGTAGCCGTCGAGCCTTGCGATGATCCGCAACATCACTTCATCGGCGCCGCCGCCGATGGCGAGGATGCGGTTGTCTCGCATGAACCGCGACGTCCAGGTTTCTTCCATGTACCCAATGCCGCCGTGGTACTGCATGCACACGTCGGCGACCTGACGGACCAGTCGACCCGCCTTGAGTTTGGCGATCGTCGCCATCCTGGTGGTGTCTTCGCCGTTCGCAAAGCGCTCCGCACACGTGTAGCAGTACTCCTTGTACATATCGAACTCCGC
>CXWK01002821.1_pt1 | contig 24822 bp, 18 predicted proteins | sample 590851 | NCBI WGS metagenome assembly CXWK01 (sample SAMEA3498364, study PRJEB10139) | wastewater metagenome | biome: wastewater treatment plant; material: activated sludge | place: Denmark | collected 2014-08-01
ATTGCTGGCCATACTCGCTTGTCCCGAGGACAAGGGGCCGCTGCTCTACCTCGCCGACGAAGATACGCTCTACAACCCACGGCTGACCCGCTCCTATCGCATCGAAGACGGTATTCCGGTCATGTTGATCGATGAAGCTAAGACGGTTGACGCAGCGGAGGATGCTCGCATCATGGCCAAAGTCGCGGCCGAGGGTATCGAGCCCACGTTCGTTCAGTGACGTCTGCAATGCTCGATTCGACCGGTTTTGTCGACGCCGTCGAGGCCTTACCCGAACAGGTCGCGGCGGCGGTGGCGACGGCCGCCGATGCTGATCTGACGCCCGTAGCCAATGTGACTCACCGGTCGATCATCGTGTTGGGCATGGGCGGCTCGGGCATCGCCGGCGACATGCTCACCGCAGTCGCCGGGTCGGCCTGTCCGCTGCCGATCGGTGTCTCCAAGAACTACTCCGTTCCCGGCTACGTCGACGAGTCCACCCTGGTGATCGCATCGTCGTATTCGGGCGATACCGAAGAGACCGTCAGCGCAGCGGCCGAGGCGGTTGACCGCGGCGCCAAGCTCGTTGCGGTGACCACCGGGGGCGCCCTTGGGGCGCTAGCCGAAGCGAGTGGCGGCGTCGTCGTTCCGTGTCCTGAGGGCCTGTTTCCCCGCGCCGCGGTGGGGGCGTTGTCCGTGCCTGCGTTCCTCGTTCTCGAGAAGCTCGGCTACTGCGATGGGGCGTCGAATTGGATACGTGCAGCGCAAGTTCAACTCGCCAGCCGGCGCGACACATTGGCGCGTTCCGCTGACTCGACAAAGAACGAAGCACGTCAGCTGGCTCGCCGGATCGGCCGGACCTTTCCCTTGGTGTACGGGGGCGATCAGCTCGGCGCCGTTGCGGCACTTCGATGGAAGGCCGACATCAACGAGAACGCCAAAGCCCCTGCTTTCTGGAATACGTTCCCCGAACTCGATCACAACGAGATCATGGGGTGGGGTCAGCACGGCGATGTCACGCGCCAGGTCATTTCCCTGGTCGAGCTCCGACACGATTTTGAACACCTCCGTACTGCTCGTCGCATCACGTTGACCAGGGAGATCATTCGGGAGACGGTCGCCCAGGTGTTGCCGGTCAAGGCCGCAGGTGACGGTCCGCTCGCACAGTTACTCGATCTCATGTACGTCGGGGACTGGGTATCGGTCTACATGGCGGCGGACGCTCAGGTGGACCCTGGGCCAATCGACGCAATCGCGCGGCTGAAGCACCAGCTGGCAAAAGAGAGCTAAAAGCCCACCGTCACACCTTGGTCCTAGCTTGGCGCGATGACTCCATTGCGCTTCGCCCAACCCGCACTGTCCCCACCGGTTGTCCTGGGGCTCGACAACGGGTTTTGGGCCAGCGTGGTCGGTTCGCGCTGCGTCGGCTGTGGCGCGGCGGGCGCGCGGTGGTGCCACATGTGTCGGGCGGCGTTGCGTCCTCCTGAACGCCCACCGCTTCCAAACGGCCTAGACGATCTGGTCCTCCTGTCCCTCGACACGGGACCGGTCGGTCGCCTGATGAGGCGCTGGAAAGACCGTCCCGATCCTTCGCTCGCCAACGCCATGGGAGACTTGGCGGCCCTGGCGGTCCCGCTGCTGCCATGTGACTTAGTCCCCACCCTCGTGACGTGGGTGCCAAGCATTAGGTCACATCGACGGCGGCGCGGGTTCGAGCCCGGCAAGCTGTTGGCTCTGGCCGTGGCCAACCGAATCGCCGTTCGTTGTGTTGGCCCGCTCACGCGCCTTGACGATGTGCCTCAACGGACCAGATCGGCGTCTAGGCGGCGTTCCGATATTCGCATCGTCAGTCGACGGAGGGTCGCCGGCACGGTGTTGTTAGTCGACGATGTCGTCACCACGGGGGCATCGATGCAGGCTGCGGCACAGGCGTTGCATACGGCAGGCGCGGATGCGGTCATTGGTTTGGCGATTCTTCAACGCAGCCTTAAAGACTGAGCCCCAGATTGCCGAATATTGGTCTGGTGGGTCCTCAGAAAGGGAACAGTTGTGAGTAACTTGCTTGGCGTTGCGGACGGGACGCTGCTTCTGAATCAGCCGCGAACCCCGCAAACCCAGCGTTCCGCTGCATATGAACCGATGTGGGGTCTCTGGAGCTTTGTTGCCGACGAACGAGTCCGGCGCGCTCGAGTAGAGCGAATCCGGTGGATGGTCCAGGCCGGCTCTTACCAGGTGGCCTCATGCGATCTCGCCGACCGCATGCTCTCGGCGGCGGCCCTACGTTGGTGAGTTGGAGGCCCTATTCGGTTGGGGGATCCTCGGACCGGTGACCAGGGTGTCGTTTACCCGCTCCGCGACGACGACGTTTGCATCTTCGAAGCGGATCTCGAATGAGCCGCTGTCCAGCAACGCGTCGTACACGTCGACGTTTTGCCCCAGCACTCGTTTATCGATCAGGAGCCAGTCCACGGTGCGGCCATCGTGGGGCATCTCGTCCTTGACACCCCAGTTCCACGGCCGCCACGGGTTCGGGAACTCATAGATGTACTCGCGCTGGGTGACGTGCGGCACCAAGTTGTATGTCGCAGACAGAGATGCGTCGGACGGGATGAGGTCGATCGCTTCGTCAAAGATGTCGTACCGGTCGCTTTCCCCCGGCCAGAACGCCGGGCCATAACGATCGGAGAGGGGTGAGATTCCCCACGCGGTCTGGGTGCCCAGCGCACCGATGATGATCGTTAACACCAGGATGAGATTGGGAAGGGCACGGTATCTGCGCACACCGGTCGCCAAGATCTCGATGGAGGCGATGGCCATGGCCGCCAGAACGGTCGCCACGTAGTGGTACCGCAGGTCGTAGGTGAAGTTCTGAATCGACAAGACATTGATGAAGAACTGCGGTACGCCGAGCAGCAGAACTAGCAGCGCGCCCAGCGCGGATGGCTCTGACATGTCGAGGCCCGCCCTCAACGCCTGAAAGGCCATCCTTCCCGAGCTCGGTTGGGACGCGGTGCCCGACTCGGTAACCATTGTCACGCCACTGGGTGCCGAGGAGGACACCGCTGCGTCGGTCAGCTCGGCGGATGCATCTTGTGCCGCGGAGCCTGTTGCTGGCGGGGTGGCATCGACAGAGGGTTCGCCAGGGTGAGCGCCTGCTACAGCACCTGCATCGTCGGCATCGGTGAGCGCGGTTCGGCGCCGCCAAGGCATGAGCAGCACTTTCGCGAGAGAGGCCAGCCCAGCAAGCAGGGCCACAGTAGGAGCAAGGCCGAAGCCGATGCTGACGTCTCGCGCGTAGCCGAGGGCGTTTGAGGTGTTGAGGCGCTCTACGACGGCACTCGGCTCGGTCAGAGCCGTTTTGACCACTTCGGCCGGAGAGTCACCGAGGGAGCCGTAGAAATTGGCGTAGAACGCCACTTCACCCGGGACATTTGCCGAGATGACCTGACTGACGATCACAAAGTACGCGCCGGCGGCGATGGCGGTGATCAGCCCTGCACGGAACCGACCGCGCAGCATCATGATCAGCCCGAGAACCGCAACGGCAATGGCGACGTCTTCTTTCCAAGAAACCGCCCAGATCAACGCAACGGTGTACCAGCCCCAACGACGCTTAATCGCCAGCCACCACGCGAACAAGATCGGGGTCAGCGCCATTACCTCGGGGTGAAAAAGCTCCCAAGCCACCCATCCAGTAGATGGATGTAATAGGTACGCGACGGGGATGACCAGTGCCCACCAACCGTTGGGCAGCCACTCCCGGCCGATCAAATACAGCGCCAACGCGCCGAGCCCAATTGAGAGAACTTGGATCAAATTGAGCGTGCCAGCACCCAAACCGAGCCAATACAACGGCGCCGTAAAGATGAAACCGAAGTTGGCGTGATGGCCGAAAAAGTCCAGCCCTCGAACGGTGATGAAGGTTTTGCCTTGGGAAATCAACCAAGCCGTTTGTTCGTAGATCCCCATGTCGTAGTTAAAGGACCCAAATCGGTCATGGCGCCGAAAGACGTCGAGCCCGAATTGCACGATCCACACCATCGTCACCGAACCCAGGATGATCCCCGGGATGCTCGGCAGCCGACGCTTGCGGCCCTGCTGTGGGTCCAATGAACCTTCTCCCGAGTCCGATCCGGCTCTATCGGCGTCTCGGCGGGCAGTGCTCACAGGCACCCGGTCCCCAGGTTCTTCGATGTCCCCGGCAACACGATCGACCTGGTCAACGCCAACCTTTGTCGTCGCTGCGTCCTCCGGCACAGGTACATCCGAGCCGGGTTCTTCGGCCGGCCGCGGTGTTTCAGCGTCTTCGGTGGATGGCACAGCGGACTCCTCAGCGTTGCCGAACTCTGCAGCGGCGAACTGGCCCGGGCCGACAGAACTGCCAGGATCGCCGTCGCGGCCGGTGCCGTCGGGAAGTCCGACCGGGGTTCCAGGTCGGGAGTCGGTTAAAGAGTGCGGGCCGACAGTGGGAGGGACGTGCGGCTCTTGCCGTGGTCGACTCGCGATGTGGCGCTCACCATTAGGGTTCGTCGGCGAAGTCACGATGCCCGTGTGTGCTAGCGGGATAGAACCACAAAACCGTAGTTCGGTGGTGGCCGTGCCGACGAACGTTTTCTAGTGGGCCACAAGCTGTTAAGAACGCTGAGATCGTGTCGATGAATGTTCGTTAGGCCTCTGGCGGGGCCGCCGTGTCAGCCCATCTGGTGCGCGTTGGGTCAAGATGGGATGTTTCGGCGCTCCACCGGTGTTGGAGTGCTGTGAAGTCGTGCGCGGTGAGTCAAGGGACTGGTCGCGCCGGTAGCCTGGAGAATCTATGGGTCTGTTCCAGAGAGTCCTTCGCGCTGGCGAAGGCAAGAAGCTAAAGGCTGTCCAAGCGGTTGTAGAACCGGTTAACGCTTGGGAGCCAGACATTCAGAAGCTGTCAGACGATCAGCTTCAGGCCAAAACGGCGGAGTTCAAGGGCCGCGTTGAGCGCGGTGAGACCCTCGGCCAGTTGCTCCCCGAAGCGTTCGCCGTCGTGCGGGAGAGCGCATCTCGAGTGCTCGGACAGCGTCACTACGACGTTCAGCTCATGGGCGGCGCGGCGCTTCACTTCGGTTGGGTTGCTGAGATGCGAACCGGTGAAGGAAAGACCCTTGTGTCGACCCTTCCCGCGTATCTCAATGCGCTGACCGGCAAAGGTGTTCACCTCGTCACCGTGAACGACTATCTCGCCGAGCGCGACGCCGACTGGATGGGCCAACTCCACCGCTGGTTGGGGCTGACCGTTGGGCTGATCGTTCCAGGTCAGCGTGACTCGGCGATCAAGCGCGAGAACTACGCGTGTGACATCACGTACGGCACCAACAACGAGATGGGCTTTGACTATCTGCGCGACAACATGGCTCGCACCCTGGACGCAATGGTCCAGCGGGGGCACAACTTCGCCATCGTTGACGAGGTCGACTCGATCCTCATCGACGAGGCCCGTACCCCGCTCATCATCTCTGGCAAGTTGTCTGACCAGGTAACTCTGTATCAAGAGTTCGCCCGCGTCGCCCGCATGCTGCGTCCCGATGAGCATTACGAAGTCGATGAGAAGAAGCGGACGATCGTTCCAACAGAAGAGGGCATCGCAGCGGTCGAAGCCGCTCTCGGGGTCGACAACCTCTACAACAACGTCAACCAGAACTTGGTGCACCAACTTCAGGCAGCGCTGAAGGCCAAGGAGTTGTTCCACCGGGACAAGGACTACATCGTTACCGCCGGCGAAGTGAAGATCGTCGACGAGTTCACGGGCCGCACCCTGGAAGGGCGCCGCTGGTCCGAAGGGTTGCACCAGGCCGTCGAGGCCAAAGAAGGCGTGGCTGTCAAAGAAGAGAACCAGACCCTCGCCACCATCACGCTGCAGAACTACTTCCGCCTCTACGACAAGCTCGCCGGGATGACAGGTACCGCCGAGACCGAGGCCGCCGAGTTCAAACACACCTACGACCTCGAAGTTGTCGCGATCCCGACCAACCAACCGGTCGTTCGCGACGACTCTCCAGACGTCATTTTCAAATCCGAGCTGGCAAAGTTCAACGCGATTGCCCAGGACATCGAAGATCGTCACAACCTGGGCCAGCCAATCTTGGTCGGTACCGGATCGGTCGAGAACTCAGAGAAGCTGTCTCGCGTCTTGCGCAAACGCGGCATTTCACACGAGGTGTTGAACGCTAAACAGCACCACCGCGAAGCAGAGATCATCGCCCAGGCCGGACGCCCGGGGGCTGTGACGGTTGCTACCAACATGGCCGGACGTGGTGTCGACATCTTGTTGGGCGGCAATCCTGAGGGCCTTGCCCGCCGCGATCTGGCAGGTCAAGAGCTCGAAGACGAAGAGTACGACCGCCTGTTTGCCGAACGGGTCGCCGCTCACGCCGCGGAATGCAAGACCATGGGTAAAGAGGTTCGAGAGAACCTTGGCGGCCTGTACGTCATTGGAACAGAGCGCCACGACTCGCGCCGGATCGACAACCAGCTCCGAGGCCGCGCCGGGCGCCAGGGTGACCCAGGCGCGAGCCGGTTCTACCTGTCTCTCGAAGACGACCTCATGCGGCTATTCGCCACCGGCGCAATGGAATGGGTGATGTCGCGTGCCCTGCCCGATGACGAACCGATCGAGGCCAAGTCCGTTTCCAAAGCGATCGCACGCGCTCAGGGGTCCGTCGAAGAACAGAACTTTGAGCGCCGAAAGAACGTGCTCAAGTACGACGAGGTGATGAACGAGCAGCGCCGGATCATCTACCGGCGACGGCAGCAGGTCCTTCAGGGTGAAGATCTGCGCGACACCACCTTGGAGACCCTCGAAGACGTCATCACGAGGGCGGTCGACACCTACGTTCCCGATAATGACGATGCTGACTTCCCAGAGTTGCTGGTCGCGATCCAGTCGTATTTCCCAACGACGGTCACCCTCGACCAGCTCGAAGGGGTCGGGAGCAAGCGTAAGCAGCTCGTCGAGTTGCTGAACGCTGACGCCATCAGGGTGTACGAAGCCAAGGAAGAGCAGTTCGGCAGCGAGCGCCTGAGAGATATCGAGCGCTACGTGATGCTGAGCGTGATCGACCAACATTGGCGCGAGCACCTTTACGAAATGGACTACCTCCAGGGCGGCATCAACTTGCGTGCCATGGGGCAAAAAGACCCCCTCACCGAATGGCAACGCGAGGGCTATGACATGTTCGAAGCGATGCTCGCCGGCATCGACGACGACTTCATCAAGTACGTGTTCCGCATCGAAGCAAAGAAGGAAGAGCCGCAGGCTCAACCGCGAAACGTGCAGTACAGCGCCCCAGCTTCGGAGAACCGCCCAGTGACGGCGGCCCCGGCCCCTGGGCCGAGCGCTGCAGCGCAACAAGCAGGGGTTCCTCAGGCCGTCGCCGCGACTGCGACCGTTCAACGAACGATCCGGAACGCAGACGAAAAGCAGGGCCGCAACGATCCGTGCGCATGTGGGAGCGGCAAGAAGTACAAGCAGTGCTGCGGCCGAGTCTGACGACCAGAGCGTCCACAGCGCACCAACCCGCCACGCCGGCGGCCAAATTTGCCGAGGAATATGGCAGACCATCGAAGAACACTTGACGAACTGCTCCCGCGGGTGTCCGCGGCATCGACCTATCTCAATGTTGATCGCGCGCGGGAGCGCCTTGCGGCGTTAGAGGTTGAAGCGGCGCGCCCCGACCTGTGGGATGACCCTGAGAACGCGCGGGCCGTTACCTCTGAGATGTCGGGGTGGCGTGACGATCTGGCCATGGTCGATCGTCTGCAAGCCTCGGTCTCTGATATCGAGACGCTGCTCGAACTCGCTGACGAAGATCCCGATTCCGGATTGGAAGACGAGGTTTCCGGCGAGCTCGCGTCGCTGACGACGCTTCTCGACGAACTTGAGTTGCGCGAACTCTTTAGTCAAGAACATGACGAGCGAGACGCGATCGTCGAAATCAACGCCGGTGCAGGCGGCACAGATGCCAAAGACTGGGCAGAGATGCTGTACCGGATGTACCTGCGATGGGCGGAACGCCGAGGTTGGCAGATCTCGGTAGATGACTACCAGCCCGGTGAAGAAGCGGGTATTAATTCGGTGACGTTCACCGTCAAGGGGCGTTTCGCGTACGGCTCGATGGAAGCCGAACGCGGAGTACACCGTCTGGTGCGCATTTCACCGTTTGACTCCCAGGCGCGACGGCACACCGCTTTTGCGGCGATCGACGTGGTGCCTGCGCTGGACCAACAAAGTGCACCTGCGATCGATGAGAAAGAACTTCGCATCGACACCTACCGCTCGTCGGGTGCGGGTGGCCAACACGTCAACACGACCGACTCCGCGGTACGCATCACCCACCTGCCGACCGGGACAGTCGTTTCGTGTCAGAACGAGCGTTCGCAGCGCCAGAACAAAGAGCGGGCACTCGACATTTTGGCGTCCCGTTTGGCGGAGCGAGCGCGGACCGAACGAGTGGCCGAACTCTCCGCAATCGCTGGTGAAAAGAAGGATGTGGGGTGGGGAAGTCAGATCCGTTCCTACGTTCTCGCGCCTTACCAACTGGTGAAGGACCTCCGAACGTCGCATGAGACGGGTAACGTGTCCGCCGTGCTTGACGGTGCCCTCGACGACTTCGTCGAGGAATACCTGCGCTGGCGGCGAGCTGGCTCCACGGCTGGTACTGGAGACGAAGCGTGATCCGATTCGAAAACGTCACGAAGACCTACAAGAACCGCGTGACGGCGGTTCGTGGTCTCAACCTTGAGATTCGTAAGGGAGAGTTCGTCTTCTTGGTCGGGGCTTCGGGCGCGGGAAAGTCCACCTTCCTCAAGCTGCTGCTGCGTGAAGAGATCCCCGATGACGGGCGCATCCTCGTGGCCGGACGAGATATCGCAAAGGTTCCGGCCCGGCAGATCCCCAACCTGCGACGCAATATTGGGACGATTTTCCAGGACTTCAAGCTGCTGCCCACCAAGACGGTGTACGAGAACGTTGCGTTCGCGCTTGAAGTGACAGGCCGGCCTAAGCACGTGATCCAAAGCCAGGTCCCTCAAATCATCGAACTGGTGGGCCTCGGCCGTAAAGCAGACCACCTCCCAGATGAGCTTTCGGGTGGTGAGCAGCAGCGCATCTCGATTGCGCGAGCGTTCGTCAACCGGCCGCTGATTCTCCTCGCGGACGAGCCGACTGGAAACCTGGACCCTTCGAGTTCGGTCGGGATCATGCGCATTCTCGACCGCATTAATCGAACGGGTACGACGGTGGTCATGGCGACCCACGACCAAGGAATCGTAAATACGATGCGACGGCGGGTGATCGAACTTCAGGGCGGCGCCCTCAAACGTGACCAGGCTCGCGGCGTCTACGGATTCGGGAACTAGTCCATGTTCACCAACAGCCGCTATTTCCTCAGAGAGACGCTGGTTTCTCTCCGACGCAACCTGTTGATGACGGTCGCCGGTGTGCTGACTGTGTTTGTGTCGTTGTTCCTGCTCGGTGGCGTGCTTGTGCTGTCGACCTGGGTTGGCAATGGGACACAGCGCTGGACGCAAGACTTTGAGCTGGACATCTTCATGATGCCAGACGCCACCGACGCTCAAGTGGCTGCCATCGAGACCGACCTGAACAAATCGGACCTGATCAAGAGGGTTGTGTACTACGACCAGACCGAGTCCTTTGAGTTGTTCCAGGAGATGTTCAAAGACCAGCCCGAACTTCTGGTCAACATCACCCCGTCCGATCTGCCACCTTCATTTCGCGTGGTCCCGTCTGACCCCGAGACGACCACTCAGATCGCTCAGTCGTTTCGAGGTCGGCCGGGGGTGTACGAAGTCACGACGGCCGAAGATGTCGTTGACTCGATCCTGCGCGTAACGGGCTTTATCCGCTTCGGTTTCATGCTGATTTCGTTGGTGCTTCTTGCGTCGTCGTTGTTCTTGATCGTCAACACAATCCGCCTGGCGACGTTCGCTCGTCGGCGGGAGATTCAGGTCATGAAGCTGGTGGGCGCGACGAACTGGTTTGTGCGCGTCCCATTCATGCTGGAAGGAATGGTGCAGGGGTTCATCGGCGCGTTTGTTGCTGTGCTGGGCGTGATCGTCTTGAAGCTTTCGGTCTTTGACCGAATCGAAGGGGGATCGTTGACGTCTGGTTTCTACGTCACTAACGGCGAAATTTTTGCGATCGGTCTGCTGATTATCTTTGTCGGGATCATCGTTGGAGCCGTTGGATCGTTCATTGGTCTGCGGCGTTTCATTGAGGTGTAGCTCGTGAGTTCAATCCGACCTACGCGTACGCGAATGCGCTTGTTGGCGATGGCGATCGTCTTGGGTATTGCTGTTTCTGGCCCTGCGGCGGCCCAAACCGATCGCCAGGAAGAGATCGAAAAAGAGATCGACTCCCTGAAGGACCAGATCACCGAAGCGTCCGCTGAAGAATCGAAGTTGCTCGGTGAGATCGACGCCGCAACCGCTGGAATCAAGGAACAACAGGCCAAAGTCGACGCCCTATCGGCCCAGGTCGAACAGGTCGGAGCGCAGGTCTCGACCGTCGAGAAAGCCGTCCAGGTCCATGAAGCCGAAGGAAGTGACCTTGAGCTTCAACGTGCTGAGCTGAACCAGAACATCGGCGATGCCAAATCGTCGTTCTCGAATGTGGCCAGCGCTCTCTACACCACAGGAAACTCGCAGGTCCAAGGCTTCATAGCCATGGCTTTCGATGCCTCAGACCCGCGCGACCTCTACTTGGGGTCCACGTATCTGTCTTGGATTTCGAGGGAGCGCAGCGCTGAGGTCGATCGGCTGTCCACGTTGCGCGACGACGAGGCCTATTTGGCTGACGAGATCGCCGGCCAGCGAGCGGTCGCCGAAGACATGCGCGATCAGTTGACGGGCGAACAAGAAACACTTGCGGCTGCTCGGGAGGAACAAAACCTCGCCCTTGCAGAGCTTGAGGCGCAGCAGGATGCCCGGCAGAAGCTGTACGACGAGGCGATCGAACGTCAGGACGAGTTCGAAGCCCAGGTCGACCAACTCGAAGAGGAATCGGACCGTATTACCGAAGCGCTCAAGGCTCGCGAAGCGATCGCTGCCGGCCAGTCTGTGAAGGGCTCCGGCCAGATGATGGTGCCCGTGGCAGGACGGGTAACTAGCGGCTTCGGCAACCGGGTGCATCCCATCACAGGAAGAGTTCGTCTCCACGCTGGTACCGACTTTGGCGCCCCATCGGGGACTCCGATTTTGGCGGCCGACTCGGGTGTGGTCGTTTCGGCCGGTTGGCGCAACGGGTATGGCAACGCGGTGCTCATCGACCACGGGAATGGACTCGCAACCTTGTATGCCCACCAGTCGCGCCTCGCTGTCAGCGGCGGACAGTCGGTAGCCCAAGGCGATGTGATCGGTTACGTCGGCTCCACTGGCAACTCGACGGGACCGCACCTGCATTTCGAGGTTCGCAAGGGTGGTACCGCTGTAAACCCGATGAGCTACCTCTAGCGCTCGCCTCGATCCCTCGGCAGGCCAGTAGCGCTAACTGTCTTGACCGGGGTTTGTTTCGGTGAGCGCTGCCAGGTGTTTCGCGGCTGGGGTGCCGGAGAATCTGGCGAGGGTGGCGTCCAAGCTGCGTACGATCAGGGTTTGTGATGCGATCCCCATCAGGTCGCCCTCCTGCGACCAGAGCCGAGCAAAGCCGTGCCCGAACCCGTCTTTGATGCCCTCCATCACGATGTCGATGAGGATCCAATCGGTTTCGACCGGGCTCATGACTCGAATCGTGTTATCGATGCTGTTTGAGAACAGCAGATCTCCGACCGCTTGCGACACACCCGACGGAACGTAGTCGCCGGCGATGGCCAACATCGCGGCCTCGGGCGGGTAGCCCGGCATCCGAAACCACAGCGCATGTCGCCCGTCGCCCGGTGCTCCCGAGAGATCTTCCATTGGGCGGCCGGACGCGAGGTGAAGTTCAATGTGGTCAAAGAGAGTGTTCTCATAGACACTCAGGCGTTGCCGTGGAGGACACTCTTCGGGGCGAGGCACTTGCGGCGGTTCGACCCAGGTTCCTTCGACGGCGTGTTCGCGTGTACCGAGCGCCGCGTTGATCTCGACGATTCGCTGACCGTCGACGCTGCCGACTGCGCGCGCCTGAGTGATCTGGTGCCCTTGGACCAGGACTTCGAGTTCGTATTCCATCGTCCCCGGTGGACGAGCAAACGACAGGTACTGGGCGGTGGACCAGCGCACTTTTCGGTCCGTCAACGCCTCGAGCGCCGTAATCCCCGCACCCAGAGCGACCCCGCCAAAGACAGCGCCGATCCCCGAACACAACTTCGTGTGAAGTGGCATCTGCCAACGCGTTTTGTCGTCGTTGGAAGTTAGGTCGAAGAAGTCGCGCAGTTCGCTCATCTCGCAATCTTTGACGGTGAAGCAACCAACCCGCCAAACGATCTCACAGCGACCCCTCTGCTCAGCCGGAGGTCGCCGCGCCGCTCCGCTGACGCTTCGAACCGCGCCACCGCCTCGGAGCGCCGGTGATGACTCGCCGGAGGACGATGCTTGCTGCCTCGGCAGTCAGCAACGCCGCGAAGGTGACAGCGATCAGGATGAACGACAGCACCTGGGCATCGAGCAAACTTCGCTCACCTGGTCGTCCGAGCGCACGTCCGATGGCGATCGGAATGGTCAGATGTTGGGGGCGCGCAAGGAAAGACGATGCGCCGAACTCGCCGAGAGAGACGACAAATGCAAGGCCCACGCTCAGGGCCGCGGCCGGAGCCAGACGGGGGAGCTCGATCTTGGCCCATCTCCTGAGGGGTCGGGCACCGAGCGTGCGAGCTGCATCGAGCCTGGCTCGGTCCGGGTTAGCCAGGGTGGGCCCCAGGGTCCGCACCACAAGTGGGATGCCGACGAGCGCGTGGGCCACGGGCAGCAACCACCATTTGCTTCGGAAGTCGAAGGGCGGTGCGGCAAGGGCGAGCATCATGCCAAACCCCAAAGTCACCGGAGACGTTGCTAACGGGGCAATGCTCAGGAACCCGGCAACCTTCCCAAAGGCGCCTCGGCGCGCGGCCAGGGCAGCGGTTGCAGCACCGATGGCCATGGCGATGGTCGTCGCAACGGCCGCTGTTTGCAGGGAGTTTGAGACCGCTTCGCCCGCAGCGTAGGCCGCTGTCGTGTTTGCACGCGCTGCACCAAGGTGACGGAAACCGTCGAGTCCCCACGCCGAGCCGGGACGAAACGCGTCGACGGAAAGCGATACGAGCGGCGCAATGGCAAAGACGACGGCTCCGCACACGACGGCGACGGCTGAGGCGTTCCGAAGGGTTCCTCGTCGCTTGGTGGCCGCAGGTGTCGCGCTGGTCAACGTGCTGTGAGTCGAGGTACGACCGCGAATGACGGCGAGCGCCACAGCAACCACACCGAACTGGCACAACGCGAACACCGCAGCGCGGTCGAGCGAGAGGAACTGTGTGGTTTCCCGGTAGATCTCTGTCTCCAGAGTTCGCTGACTGATTCCTCCCAACAACAGCACCGTCGCGAAGGCAGACACGGAAAGGAGAAACGTAAGCGCCGCCGCGGCGCGCCAAGCCGGTGCCAGCCGCGGACCGGTGACCTGCAGCATGCGACGTAGCGGGGAGGCTCCGAGCATGGCGGCTGCTTCGTCGTGCCGTCGTCCGGCCGCGCTGTCGAAGGCGAGTACGACTCGCACCACCATTCCGACGTTGAACCAGGCGTGTAACAAAACGATTGACCAGAGATGGCCACGGGGGTTGAGGTCGTCGAACCAGCCGCCCGGAAGGGCGCCTAGGACGGCCGAAAGTGCTCCATCCGGCCGAAACAGCGACAAGGTGGCGCTGACGGCGACCACCGTCGGTACGACAAAGGGGACGAGCAACAGAGTCAGAACGAAGCTTCGACCCCGAAACGAGAGCCGCCGTAACGCCCAGATAGGCGCCGCTGCGAGGGCGAGCGCCGCGACGGTTGACAAAGCGGCTTGCCACACGGTGAAGGTGATAACCGACGCGAGGTCTCCACCTCGCGCTGTTTGACGCCAGGCGTCGGTCGAAAAGCCGTCCGCCAACATTTGTGACACCGGCCATGCATAAAAGACCGCGCCGAATGATGCGACCCAAACCGCGGCGAGCAGCCAGCCGTAACGCCCCGGCCTCGCAAACTGCCTGAGTAACCGGGCTGGTCCCGTCGAACGCAAAAGCTCCGACCTATCCCATCAGCTCTGTCCACGAGCGCAGCAGTTCTTCCCGCTCGTCGACGCTCAGCGAGGGGAGTTCGGTACTGGTCTGCGGCGGAGGCGCGAACTTCTCGAACTCCGACGGGATCGCTGCGTCTTGCCGAGCGGGGTACATGAACATATCGGCGGCAACGCGTTCCTGGAACTCTTTGCTGAGAAAGAAGTCGAGGACCTTGCCCGCCTCTGGCGCCACCCTGGTGCCCTTCAAGACACCGGCATACTCGATCTGCCGAGCGCAGGTGCCGGGGATGCTGACCGTGTGGACCTCGTCGAGAGGTTCTTCGGCGTAGATCGCTTCGGCGGCCGGAGACGTCGAGTAGGACACCACGAGAGGTCGCGCACCATCGCCAGCGCCGGAGAACTCGTCGAAATAGGCGGTCTCCCAGCTACCCGATACGAGCACGTCGTTGGCCTTGAGGTCCTCCCAGAATCCCTCCCAGCCGTCCTCGCCGAACTCCGAAACCGTAGCCAGGAGAAACGCCAGTCCAGGAGACGATTGCCGTGGATCTTCAACGACGAGCAGCCCCTTGTACTCTTCTGAGGCCAGGTCGTCGAGCGTCTCTGGCATCGGTACGCCCGCGGTGGTGATCGCCTCGACATCAGCGTTGACGCAGACCTCGCCGTAATCGACCGGAACGACGGGCTCGTCGCCGACCTGAAGTTCGCGGGGTACCTGCCCAAGACCGGAGATGCTGCCTTGCCATTTGGTCAGAATTCCGTTGCTCAGCGCGACAGGCAAGAAGGTGTTGTCGACGCCGTAGATGACGTCGGCGAGGGGATCGTCTTTGGCGAGGACCGCCTCGTTGACCATCGAACCCGCGTCACCAGAGGGGACCAGTTCGATGGCGATGCCGCTTTCGGCCTCGAAGGCCGCAAGCATCTCGGTATCCATCGCAACCGAATCGTGAACCATCACTCGAACGGTCGTGCCGTTGCTCTGATCGCCAGCGGATCCACCGGCGTCGTCACGCGACACCTGAGTAGTTGTGGGCGTGCTCCCGGAATCGTCCTCCTCCGACGAATCGTCGTTGCACGCAGCTAGGAGGCTGACAAGGGCCAATAGGACGCAGAGCAATCGGAGCGCCTTGGATGGGTGGCGGTGGGTCATCTCAGTCTCCTGTGGTGTGAACGCCGGTGGGTTGTGGCCGAGTGGGAGAAACGGGGGAGTACCAGCGGCAGGTCACCGTCGGTGTACATCGCGTGGCCCTACCGTAGCGACCTGTTGATCTGGCTGCGACGGAACGATCATGAGCACGCACCCAGATCCGACGGAGAGTAAAACGGTTGGGGCGATTGCGACGTTTGAGCAGCCCCGTCCGGCGCCAGAGCGCAGGACCTCGCCGTTGAGCGGCCACTTAGCGCCGGAACAGTGGACGTCGGAAGCATCGCCGTTGAATGCGAGCAGCGAGAACGTCGCGCCGACCACCAAGGCGACCCGGATTTCAGGGCGCCGTACCACGAAGTAGGTCCCTTGGCGTCCCAATGCCGCTATCTCGAGTTCCTCATATCGAGGACTGCATATCGTCGCGAGCGACGCCATGAAGTGATCGGCCCGGCCGCCATCGACCCCGATGATGAGCGTTCTGAACGTGCGGTCCGAGCTGCCGTCACGATCGCCAGCAACAACCTGGTTGAGGGCCAACTCGAGGTCGGTGAAGTCCTTATCGACAGGTGCCCGCCGAATGGCTGCGCCGGCCTGCTCGAATCCTCGAAGGTCATCGCCAGAAAGTGAATCGAAGTCACCGATGACGAGCTTGGGTGTCAGCCCCCAGCTGGAGGCGAGCTTGGCCCCACCGTCAACTCCGATGGCGTAGGGCTCTGCCCCTGCCCATTGCTCCATGAACGCTGCGGTCTGCGTTGACGGGGAGACGGCGTCGCCGCCGCTGAACAGCACATGACCGGAGGGCGATGCAGCCTGGGGTACGTAACCGTCGTTCGAATGTTCAGACACGGCGCTTCCTCCGCTGGCATGATCCAGATCAGGTACATGGGTCGCAGATTGCGCTGCCTCTCAGCCCGAAGGCTCCCCAGACCGTGTGTCCTTGGGACACGCTAGCGGCAACCCGCCCGCACCGTCCATGAACGACCTCATCGGCATCCTGTCGCGGCCCGGGCCGGGCGACCTTCCCGCGAGGGGGCGTCTGAAGGTCCTGCTGCTAGCCTCGCCGCCCGTGGAACGCTTCGGATTTGTAGGTTTGCCCAACGCTGGCAAGTCATCGTTGTTTAATGCCCTGGCCGGTGGCGGCGCCCTCGCCGCGCCGTATGCCTTTGCAACCACCGACCCAAACGTGGGTGTCGCAAAGGTGCCCGACCGGCGGCTGGACCTGTTGGCCGAGATGAGTAAGTCGCGCAAGGTCGTCCACACCTCCGTCGAGTTCGTCGACATCGGTGGGCTCGTTGAAGGCGCCCACAAGGGCGAAGGTCTTGGCAACAAGTTCCTCGCGGGTATTCGCGAGGTCGACGCGATCGTCTTTGTGTTGCGCGCCTTTGAGGACGAAGACGTGCCGGGGCCATCAGATCCGCTCGAACATCTCAGCATCGTCGAAACCGAACTTGCCCTCGCTGATCTCGAATCGGTTGAGCACCGGATCGAACGCAAGCGCAAACAGTCTCGCCTTGACCCCTCGCTCACCGAAGAGGTTGAAGCGCTCGACGCAGCGTTGTCGTACCTATCCGACGGCGTTCCCTTATTTCGTGCACCGCTCAAGGACGAACAGCGGGCTGCCCTGGTGCCGCACTTTCTGCTCACCAACAAACCAGTCCTCGCGGTGGTCAACGTGGGCGAAGACGACCTGGAACGCGCCGAAGAGCTTGCGGCACCGGTGCGCGAAGCGATCCCCGGAGCGGACGTCATCCCGCTGAGTGTTCAGATCGAAGCCGAGGCGATGACCCTTGACGAGGCCGATCGTTTGGAAATGCTTGAGGCGTACGGTCTGGGAGAAGGCGCTTTGATGCGGTTCGTTCCGGCCGCCTACCACCGTCTCGGCCTTCGTACGTTCCTGACGACGGGCGACAAGGAGAGCCGCGCGTGGACCTTCCGGGAAGGCTCCAAGGCGCCACAGGCGGCCGGTCGGATCCATACCGATTTCGAACGAGGCTTCATCCGTGCGGCGGTGATCGACTGGGCCGCCCTGCTCGAAGCCGGTTCGTGGAACGCCGCAAAAGAGGCTGGTCTGGTCCGAGTCGAAGGTAAGGACTACGTCGTACAAGACGGCGACGTTGTCGAGTTTCGCTTCAACGTCTAGGGGCGGTCTACGCGTTCGACGCGATAACCCGCTTCAGGCAGCGCAGTTCGCTCGCCAGGTCTGTAGAGATCGGTCCGAGAACGACCGCAGTCATCTCTCGGTGGCTTCTTGTTGAACGGTGCGTCCGAGCGCGGGTCGGTTCGTGAAACAATCTCCCCGTCTGAAACGGGGAAGCGACATGCGTAACGAGGTTCTCGAAGGTGATGTCTGGGGAGGGTTGCGCGGGCGCGCCGCGTCGGTCCGCGAAGAACATCCCGGGATCGCTGACGGCGACCTGATCGACCTGGTCACAGCGCAAATCGTTGACAGCCTCGACCGGGCCGAGGTCGGCCACGTCATGACCGGGGACGATCCGCTCATTCGCGGCACCATCGCGATGGCGAAGCTGTATAACGACGGTGCCATCGTCGCGGGTCAGATCGATCGGCTCGGCCTCCCGGGAGTTCGTTTCTCCGATGGTCCACGCGGAGTCGTGATTGGTAACGCCACCGCATTTCCGGTTCCCATGGCGCGCGCTGCAACCTTTAACCCCGAGCTCGAAGCCCGAGTCGGTGACGCGATCGGCGTCGAGGCCGTAGCGTCAGGTGCCAACCTGTTCGCTGGCGTCTGTATCAATGTGCTGCGCAATCCTCGGTGGGGGCGGGCACAAGAAACCTATGGTGAAGATTCGCTGTTACTTGGCAGGTTCGGCGCAGCGGTTGTCCGTGGTGCGCAACGGCACCTGATGACCTGTGTCAAGCATTTCGCCGCCAACTCGGTGGAGAACTCGCGCTGGGTGATCGACGTCCACATCGATGACCGGGACCTCACCGACTTGTACTTGCCTCACTTCAAGGCCTGCGTCGACGCGGGTGCCGACTGCGTGATGAGCGCATACAACAAGGTGAATGGCGTCTGGGCGGGCGAGAACCCGTGGCTGTTGACCGAGGTCCTCAAAGACCGTTGGGACTTTGACGGGTTTGTCATGACCGACTTCCTCTTCGGGGTTCGGGACGGCCGAGCCGCTCTTCGGGCAGGTCAGGACATGGAAATGCCGTTCGCTTGGCGCATGCGCAAGGTTTCAGAGTGGATGTCTGAGGATGACTCCGACGATGTGCGCGCCCGAGAAAGTGCCCGGCGGATCGTCAGGTCGCAAGTCCGGGGGGCGCTGCGCTCGGAGGACGCGGCTGCCGTCGAGTCCTATGCGTCGACACGGATCGCGTGCGACGAACATCGACAGCTGGCGCTCGAGGTAGCGCGCCAGGCGATTGTGCTGTTGCGCAACGAATCGCTCGCGATGACCGGCGCCAGCGCCGCCAAGGCCCGTGACGCGAATCTGGAGCGCGCCAGCGGATCGCAGACGATGACAAGTCCCCGGCGGTCCCTCCCCATCGACCCGGCGGTCGACCGGATCATCTCGATATGTGGGTCCCTTGCGCGAGAGGACAACACCGGCGATCGAGGCTCTTCTTGGGTTCACGCGTTGGAAGTGTCAACGATCGCAAGCGGCATCAACAGCGCAGCAACTGGGGCTGGCATGTCTGTGCGCGACCTCACCCTGGCGGCTGCGAAGGATCTTGGCGCATTGGTCCGTGGATCTGACTGCGCGGTGGTCGTGGTCGGTCTGGGACACGACGACGAAGGGGAGTTCCTCGGATTTCGTGGCGGCGATCGCGCCACACTGGAGCTGCCATCGGCCGACGTGGAGCTGATTCGAACGGTCACCAGTGCTTGCGCCAACACGATCGTCGTGGTCGTTGGGGGTGCCCCGGTCATCGTCGACGACTGGATCGACTCGGTCCAGGGGTTGCTGATGGCTTGGTATCCGGGCCAAATGGGCGGCCAAGCGGTAGCGGACGTGCTGTTCGGTCAGGTCGAACCTTCGGGTCGTTTGCCGTGTACTTGGCCCCGCAGCGAGGCGCAATTGCCGCCCTTCAAACGTTGGACCCGCAAGATCGAGTATGGCCCCTTCCACGGCTACCGGCATTTCATCCAAGCTGGGCTTCAGCCGCAGTTCTGGTTCGGCTTCGGGCTTGGATATGTCGACGCCACCTGGGAGCAACCGGTCGCCGATCAACATCCCGACGGTGGCTTTACCCTGTCGGTTCCGCTCACCAACCCGAGTTCACACGACGCCGTAGAAGTCGTTCAGCTCTACGTGGATCAGCGACTGGGGTCGGCGCTGGAACCTGTCGCGACGATGGTGGATTTCGCGAGGGTCGTCGTTCCTAGCGGGGGAAGCGCCGTCGCCACCTTTGAATGCGGGGCGGAACAGCTACAAACCTGGCGGGACCGAGCCGAAGGTGAACTCGTCCTCAGTGTCGGGCCTTCGGCCGACCCCGCCGTCAGATGGATCGCGCGCCAACCGCTCTAACGCGTCCGACGGTCGAGGCCGGCTGGCCAGCCGTTAGTACTTGTAGTGCTCTGGCTTGTAGGGGCCTTCGGCCGGAATACCTAGGTACTGCGATTGGGAGTCTGACAGTGTCGTCAGCTTCACGCCGAGCTTGTCGAGGTGTAAGCGAGCGACCTCTTCGTCGAGATGTTTGGGCAGCCGGTATACCTCGTTCTTGTAGGTGCCGGCGTTGGCCTCGAGCTCCATCTGGGCCAACACTTGGTTGGTGAACGACGCGCTCATCACAAAACTGGGGTGTCCGGTCGCGCAACCGAGGTTCAGCAAACGCCCTTCGGCCAGCACGATGACACCGTGTCCGTCGGGGAAGATCCACTGGTCCGTTTGGGGCTTCACCTGGTCGCGCTGAATTCCGTCCACCTTGGACAGGCCAGCCATGTCGATCTCGTTGTCGAAGTGGCCGATGTTTCCGACAATCGCGTTGTGCTTCATCGCCGCCATGTGGTCGACGGTGATGATGTCCTTGTTGCCGGTCGCGGTGATGAAAATGTCAGCGGTCGAAACGACGTCCTCAAGACGGACGACTTCGTATCCCTCCATCGCCGCCTGAAGCGCGCAGATCGGGTCGATCTCGGTGACCAGCACGCGCGCTCCTTGGCCGCGAAGTGACTGGGCGCAGCCCTTACCGACGTCGCCGTATCCGCAGACGACGGCGACTTTGCCGCCCATCATGACGTCCGTTGCCCGGGCGATCCCGTCGACGAGCGAGTGACGGCAGCCATACAGATTGTCGAACTTTGATTTGGTGACCGAGTCGTTGACGTTGATCGCTGGGAACAGAAGGGTACCGGCGTTCTGCATCTGGTAAAGGCGGGCGACACCGGTCGTCGTCTCTTCAGATACGCCCTTGATGGTGGCCGCCATGCGCGTAAAACGCTGCCCGTCTTTGGCCATCGAACGGCCGATCAGTTCAAGGACCAGCGCCTCATCGGGCGACTCGGCATCGTTGACGTCGGGTGTTTCGCCCTTGGCCTCGTATTCGGTGCCCCAGTGGACCAGCAGGGTTGCGTCGCCGCCGTCATCCACGATCAGGGTCGGGCCGTCCTCACCGGGCCAGTCAAGGGCGCGTTCGGTGCACCACCAATACTCTTCAAGGGTCTCGCCCTTCCAGGCAAAAACGGGCACACCCCGTGGAGCATCAACAGTGCCCCCCCGGCCGACCACGACAGCGGCCGCAGCGTGGTCTTGGGTGGAAAAGATGTTGCATGACGCCCATCTGACGTCGGCGCCGAGGTCGACCAGGGTCTCGATAAGAACGGCGGTTTGGACCGTCATGTGGAGCGAGCCGGTGATTCTGGCTCCGGCCAACGGCGCTGCCGCTGCGTAGCGTTCCCGCAGCGCCATCAAACCGGGCATCTCTACTTCGGCGAGGTCGAGCTCTTTGCGGCCGAACGCGGCGAGTGAGAGGTCGGCGACCCGAAACTCGGATGGATCGAGAACTGGTCGTTGCTCACGTGACATGTAACGGTGTCCTTTGGTAGTTCGCTTGCAGCGAGTCGTGGGCCGGGGCGGCGCCCGGTTCCCCTCGGGGTGAGACGGCGAAGCGGCGCCGGAACAGGCGGGTCACCAGACCCCAACTGACAATTGTGCCCGTTTTGCACGACCTGAGGTGGGCGCGCGTGACCGGCTACGTTACTCGGGCTGGCGGGGAAATCTTCCGCCGGATTTCACCGGGCGGGTAGGGATGCAACAAGCCGAGGCTTCTGTCGCTTCGTTTCAGGAAGCGAGCAATGGCGCCAAGCTGCGCCGCGGCCTAATCAGACATTGTCCGGCATGCGGTTCAGGCAAACTGTTCCGTCACTGGTTCGTCATGGTCGAACGCTGCCCACGGTGCGATCTGAAATTCGAACGCGAGCCGGGTCACTGGCTCGGCTCGCTTGGCATGAACACCATCATTTCCTGCGGCGCTCTGTTGATCGCGCTCGTCGTTGGTGTTGTCGTCACCTACCCGGATCTGCCGGTCGGCACGCTGGTCGCCATATGCGTCTCGGTTGCCGTGATCGTGCCGATCGTGTACTACCCGCTCTCCAAGATCCATTGGACGGCCATGCACACCTGCATGAACCACCTTCGTCCGGGCGAGGTGAAACAGCCTTGGGGACCACCGGCCGAGGATGGAGATACCAAAGCCGCCTCGTGATCGTCCGCTGCTCAATGGGTCTTCCCCGCGTGGGTCGCTCTGCCGCCGGCAGCGTCGACGCCCCAGCGGGAGCCCTGGCTCACAGGTGACTGCACCGTGTAAGCGCGGTCGGGTGAGGTCACCGGTCTGGGCTGGTGGGCAGGTCCCCTTGACGCTGACGGGAACGCTGACTGACGTCTCGGTCTAATTCGTCCTTGATGCTGGCTGGAACTTGCCGCCAGTCCATGTCGAGTTCGGCTCCGGCGAGCGCCCACAGCATGGTCCGGGTGATACGTGTTGGGTCCGCTTGCTTTAGTCGGACGTAGACCTCGGCGGCACCGAGGTCGAAGAACTGTGCCGGCGTGTGGATCCCGAGGGATTGAAGCTGGAGCACCGTGACGGGCCCGATGTTGCGCACGTTGTGCCAGTCATCGGGCAGGGCATCGCTCACGATACGACGATCTCGGCGTGCTCCATCGAAACCATTTGGTTCATGTGGGCGAAGTACCTCGCCGCCTGTGGAATTGACTCTACTTGCGCGGCCGCCATCTGGGCTGCTTCTCGTGAGGTCCAGACGACCTCATCGGCAGGGTGCCGTCGTCGCGACGCAGCAGCCGTGAGGAGACAAAGCCCTCACATTCGCGAGCCAAGGCGGCCATCTCGGGTGGCGAGCTATGGGGTTCGCTGCAACGTTTCGGCCAACAGCCCTGCCGCCGGTTGCGGCGGCAGGGCTATCGACGAAATGGTGGAGGTGGCGGGAGTCGAACCCGCGTCTTCCGAGCCGTTCGAAGGACTTCTCCGAGCGCATTCGATGGGAAGCGTTTCGGTCGAGAAGGGCATCGACACCCTCTAGCTCTTCCTAGCTGCGATGTAGATGTCCGATCGTGCCTCGTGGCCAAACACGACCGTGAGCCATCCTGTGATGACGCTCGATTTCAGCCGGATGGCAGAACCTCAATCGAGCGAGCTACTCAGTTAATTAAGCAGCCAATGCCAATTCATCGTCGGCATTTGTTAGTTGTTTCAGGCGTTTTTACGAGCACCCGGGCCCTCGGCTCGCTTCCCCTCCGTCAGGTCCCAGAATCGATACCAGGCACCCCCAAGGAATGTATTTGCGGCCTGTATGGTAGCGCTTCTGAGGGGTTGGAGAAAGCTCGGCTTTGGGCTGGGGGTAGTACCGCGGCGGTAGGGTAGAGGGGCTCGCGGTGGGCTGCGAGAAACCTGTAAAGAATTCGCGACAGTTGTCGATGATCCCAGCAACCACCCATTGGGATCGAGGAGCACCAGGTGTTCGAGAGATTCAGTCCACAAGCACGTGCCGCAGTTGAGCGGGCCGAGACAAACGCCCGCAGCTTGGGCGCGCATATCGTGAACCCCGAACACGTGGCGCTTGGCCTTCTAGAAGTTGAGCGCGGCGGCAGCATCATGGCCCCCTATGGCCTCGATGAATCCCGCATGCGCCAGACCTTAGGAAGCCGCTCGAGTGGCATGCCGGTCAGCGGGAACGTCGCGTTTTCGTCAGCGGTGCCCGCAATCTTGCGGCAAGCCTTTAGGTTGTCCATACAGTCGGGTTCTGACACCGTCGATCCGCGCCACCTTTGGGGGGCGCTGCTTGCCGATCAAGGCGTGATCGACGTCATGGAGCAACTCAACGTGGACGTCGCAGGCGCACGCGTCGGGCTGCAACGCCTTGAACTGCAGGCTTCCCAAGAGCGGATGCAACGAGCGCAGGGCGTGGGTACCTCCCAGGGAGCGCACGACCCCTATGCCAGTGGCGGGGACAGCTTTTCGTCGCCTGCAGGCGCGGCCTCGGGGGGGCAGTTAGCGCAACCCGCTCCACTTGCTCCGACCCCGGCACCGCACTCGCAATCCCCGTCGGTGCAGCCCCAAGCGCAGCCGGCGGCACCTCAGCCGCCGCCCGCGGCTTCCCAACAGCCGGCTTCTCAGCGCCCGGCCCAGCCGCAACCTGCCCAACAGNNCAACAGGCGCCCGCTCCACAGCAGCCTGCGCAACAGGCGCCCGCTCAACAGCAGGCGCCGCAGAACCCAGCGCCCGCTCCGTCGAATCCATTCGATTCGGCAAGCGACGAGTTTTTGCCGAGCTTTGACTCGCCGAGCGACGTCGGTATTCCATCGCTTGGCGGGGGGCTCTCGTTCGATTCTCCCGAGCCGCAGAGTGACGACCCGTGGGCCGGCCCGCCTCAGGACTTCGCCGCTTCGATCGGCGACGTGCCAAGCACCGTCTCCGCTCGCGCGGAACAGGTCGAACAGGACTATCGCTCGTCCTTCTCGGGTAGCGACAACGACCTGCTTAGCAACGATCCGTGGGGTCTTCCCGATGAGATCCCCACGTTCGACCCTGCAAGCGGATGGCCCGCACGAGGCGACGACGAATCTGGTGCAAGCGCGCCGGCAGCGTCGGGGTCTTCTGACTCCTCCTCAAGCGAGCAGCCGGCACAGGGCCAACACTCGTCATCTGCTGGCGCACGGCAATCTCCGTCCACCACGTCGTCCCACGCCGACGGCGACTACGCCGCAGCGCCTGCCAATCAGCATGGCGATGGCGCGTACCAACCCGACGAAGCCGATGCCGGTCACGGTTCGGGCAGAAGCGATGCATCGCTGGCCAGTCCTGGGTCGATGTCGCCGCCATCGTCGGCCGAGCGCATCGGGGCTATCGCCGATCCGAGTGACGTCGACGTGCCCGCTCGGATGCGCGAGCCCGACAACGCTTCCGATGCTGGTCAGCCAGGTCCTGTCTGTGGATTCTGCGGTGCCCAGCTCGACCTGTCGTACGGCACGTTCGAAGTCGACGGACACGCATTCCAGGGACTCATGTG
>CXWK01000041.1_pt1 | contig 24807 bp, 22 predicted proteins | sample 590851 | NCBI WGS metagenome assembly CXWK01 (sample SAMEA3498364, study PRJEB10139) | wastewater metagenome | biome: wastewater treatment plant; material: activated sludge | place: Denmark | collected 2014-08-01
CGGCACGGTGAACGGCGGTACACAGCCCGAAGTATTCATGTTCTTTGTGGGTGCTTGTGGTGGATTCACTTTGAGTGCTGATCTGTATGATGGTCTTGAGGTGTATCAGGATTACGCGAATTTCAATACGTATGATTTTCCGAATACGACGGCGTATCCGTCGCCGTTTGATCCTCAGGATGGGGCGTTAGATGACACGCAGAATAACTCTGTGTCGTCGTTGGTGATGCCTGGTGTTGGTGAGGGTTCGGTGTTGAATTCGGATGGTGCTGCTGGGTGTTTGTATGACCCGTGTTATGTGCACAATTTGAATGTTGACGTGCATGATTATGCGATTCCTGAGGTGGAGCGTGTTCGTTCGGGTGGGAACTTTGTTCGTTTCCACACGACGGGTGTGCCGAACAGTTATCCGCGGTTCTTGGTTGATGATTATGAGCCGGTTGCTGCGGTGATGCGTGTTGATGTTCCTACGCCTGATTTGTTGGAGATTGACAAGACGGGTGTGGTGGATGAGAAGGATGAGCGTGTTGATTACACGGTGAGCTGGACTCATTCTGAGACTGCGGCTGAGGGTGATGGGTCTCTTGAGGTTGGGGCTCATATCACTGATGTGTTGCCGGCTGGTCTTGAGTATTTGGATGAGTCGATGCGGATTACGTGTCCTGATGGTTTGCCTGTTCCGTTGACTGATGCGGATGATGGTGATGGTGGGACGTTTGATGATGGTGAGTTTGAGTTTGAGTTGCCCTGTGGTTCTTCTGATGGTGACCCTGTAGTCCTTGAGTATTCGGCGTTTTGGGATGGTGAGGGTGATTATGAGAATGAGGCTGTGGTTGACGAGATTGTGATTTTTGATTATCTCGGTGCGGATGGTGAGCCGTTGCGTTGTCCTCATGAGGACTCTGACAAGTTCTTCTTCTACGTCCGCGACGACGAAGTCATCATCCCAACCACAACCACCACTGCAGCGGTGAACACGACGACGACCCGTTCCGGAGCAGTAACGCCGACAACGAAGCTGGACAGAGCACACCCAGACAAGGTGACTCCATCCACAATCAGTCGTTCCCGGATTGTTCCGACGCCGGTAGCCAGCGTCGTCCCGACCCAGAACGGCCGATCCGTAGCGTTCACCGGTCAAAACTCCGGCTGGCTCGCCATGGCCGGTATCACCTTCCTCGCCCTAGGCACGCTCCTCATCGGAGCCGCCATGAAACGCAGAAGCCGTCGACTGACCTAACGGGCGAGTTCGGCTGAAGTTGACCAGATAAGGGGGACGCTGTAAAGGCGTCCCCCTTATTCCGTATCAGGTCCCGACCGTGGATTCCTTGGCTGCCAGGGGGTACCGACTTCGCCACGAGGAGCCGAAGCAGCGAGGAGCTGGGATGCCCCTGTTTGTGGTGCCGGGGGTTATTGGAGTTGGTGGGTGTGTGAGCAGGCGTGAGCGCACTCGTTTGGGGTTTGGTAGTTCAGTGATGAATGCCGGTGGTGCTGGTTGTACCCGTTCTTCCGGTCGGTGATCGCGACTTAAGCGTGAAGCGGGGTGAGCCTTTGGTTCATGTTCAAGCATTCTTGCCGGGGTCGGTTGTTGAACGATTCGATATACCCGTTCCGCCAGGGTTCACCTGGTGGGATATACCGGATCCCGATCCGGTCTTGGCAAAACCCTTTGAGTGCTTAAGAGACAAGTTCGGGTCCGTTATCGCACCGTAGGATCTCTGGTTTCGCTCCTCGACGAGATATGACATCTTCGATGCCGGCGACGACGTCTTGGCCGGTGATGGATCGACTTGTGAGGTCGCGGAGGGACTCGCGGGTGTGTTCATCAACCATGGAAGCGATCTTGAAGGGTCCTCCGTCATAGACAGAGTCGAACTGGAAATCGATAGCCCACACGACGTTAGGGGCTGTCAGCATCGATGATTGGGCCTGTCGATGATCCGACTCGTTTACTTCGGCGTCGGATACGGATCTGGAGGCCTTCTTCACGCCAGAGGCGGTGGACTTTCTTCTTGTTGACCTGGTGGCCTTCAGAGCGGAGGTCGGCCCACGCTCGCCAGTAACCCTTTTGGGTGTTGTGTTGGGTTGTTGCCCAATTGTTGAGCCAGTCTCGTAGCCAGCGGTCGGGGTCGTCGGGCCGTTCACAGGATGATTGGCGACGCTGGGTGCTTCGTGATTGGTGGGTGACCCGACAAGCAGCGCGTTCGCCCATACCTAGACGTTGTTGGAGCATGACGACCGCGCGTCTGCGGCTTGTCGGGTCTAAAAGTTTCCCGCTGCAATTTCTCGTAATGCGAGGTTTTCGAGTTCTTTATCCGCGACGATCCGTTTCAGTTTCAGGTTCTCATCGCGTAGACGTCTGAGTTCTTTGGCTTCGTTGATGTCCATGGCGCCGTACCGGTTCCGCCAGTTGTACAACGTCGCTGTCGACAAACCGATCTCTCGAGCTGCTTCGTCACCGGTAGCGCCTTCAGCGATCAGCCGGTCAGCCGCCTGAAGCTTCCGGACGATTTCTTCAGGGGTATGCGTCTTACGTTCGACATGCTGATAATCCCTTCACCCCAATCGGGGGTGGTCAGGACTCCAAAACTACCCGGCACCAAAACCAGGGGACATGCCAGTACCGACTTCGCCACGAGAAGCCGAAGCAGCGAGGAGTGCGCGGAATTTTCGGTCGAGCGGATCGGTCTTGCGGCCGCCGTGGCGAAAAGTTTTCGTTTGAACGCCGCGCCAGACTTCGTCGACACTCGATTTGCCGGCATGACTGCAAGAGCTCGATCTGCGATCTGTGTGCGGTAGGGCAGAACCGTGTTGAACAACAACCGGTATGGGGTCGACAGATCGGACGTGGCCCAACCAACGCGGTTAGCCAGTTGTCGGGCCGATCCGCGAACCAGGCAAAGGCCCCGATGGCCTCAGCACCTTCGACGGTCGAGGAGTGACTTGCGGAGGGCGCTGACCCTCAATGACGTGTGAACGCATGTTGTCGGCAAGCTAGCGTCCACGAGAAAGGAGCGTGCGCTAGCTAGGCCGCGGGTCGCCTGATGAGTTCGGGGCATCTAGCCTGCCAGGGATTCGTTCACAATCGGACCAAGCGCCGCCGTGAAGGCGAGCGACGAACCTTCGGACATGTGAACCAAGCCAGAAAACTGCAGCGGGCGATCCGTTACGACGTCATCAGCAGCAATGTAGCGGTCACCCGCCTTAAACGCTGCCGCTGAAAGCATTTGCATCCGCTGGTTGTAAGACACCCTCCCTCGGTTGTCGATCTCCTCTGAAAGGATGCTGTGTACAGGAATCTGTACGACGACGACATGCTCGGAGATCTGGTCGGCCGCGTCGAGGAGATCTGCTAGTTCACCCGGTGCCGAAGCAAGGGTACGGCTGCCCGCAAGAGATCGCACCGCTCGCTCTCGGAGCTCAGAGTCGGGCGAGTAGCTAGGAGCAAATCTCGATTGACCGTCCGCCATGTCCTGGATGGGATCGGGCACTACGAAACGCGCTGAGTCCTTTCCGTCAAGGTTAGAAGAGCGTCCAAATGGCCTTGCGGTCGAAGCCGTTGTGTGAGAACGCGCCGATTCTTGGATGGAACTCACCAACTCAAAAGGAGACCGCAATCGCTCGCGCTCGGACACCAGGGTAGAACGACTCTCGACGAAGCCGGCCGCTCCGCGTTCTCCCAGCGCCTGATCCAGATGGTATGACGAGAGCTCCGCCCGCTGCTCGTCCGGTACCGTGGTGCCTGAAAGTAGCGTTAGCTCCGAAACTCCGATCAGCATGACCTGAGTTCTCACGCCAGCGTCGCCCAGTCGTTCTAACCAGTCGACCTGCGTAGTGAGTTGGGCTCCTCTGAGCGATCCGTTGAAGACGGCCAAAGGGCGAGACTTCGATGGCCAGACACGTGGGGCAATCGCCGCAGCGGCGGTGGAATCTCCAACGATCAGCACGTCCCATGGATCCGCGCGAGCGGCAAGGGCTTCGTATCGAAAGAGCACCTGATCGAGATCTCGCTCCTGCTCCGATCCGGTCGACCCGGCCCTCTCCAGCAGCCAGCGACTCGCTCCCTCGGCGCAACCGAGGACCAGAAGCACCACCAACATTCCTCGCGCAAGTAGACGCGCTCGCTTGCTCATGAAGAAGACCCCTCGTGCGTCGGCGCTCTCATCGGAAGTCGCAACCCGGCCTCTTCGTAGAGCCTGAACGCCTGACGGTCACTCCAAACGGGAATGCAATGCTGCGCTAGTTCCGATAGCGCCGCGACTGGCTGGGAGGCGGTCCTTTCATTCTTCACCGCAGTCACCTCATACATGCGAAACCGATCTCCGAGTCGCTCCAAATGCGGGATCGCGATCGATCGATCATTGAGTGCAGCGAGCACGTCTCGATCGATACGGCGCATACGGACAACTTCGGTCCCGACCATGGTCCAACATTTCCTCAAATCCATCTCTGAGGCATCTCGTTTTACCGCCCCGATCCAGTGGTAGATACCGTTTGGTTTAAGGGCTCGTAGGGCTTCGGTCCAAAGCCGGGCCGGCCGAGGACAAATCGAAGAGGTCTCACAATCCCAAACCGCGTCAAAGCTCTCGGCTCGAAAGGGCAGGGCCTCACCCTTGGCGCAAACGGCGGGCGGTCTGCTGTGAGGCGGGTGAAGCGGGAGCAGCTCTGGACTTGTCCAAACATCCGTTCCTATTGGGTTGAATCCCTCGCGGGCCAGAGCGCACGAGTCTGCGCCGAGGGCAGAGCCTAGGTCGAGAACCAAAGCCCCTTCCGGCAGTCGAGCCCAAAGTTGGGCGAGGCACGAGTCCTGGTCGGCTGCGGATACTCCTCGTGGCGGGGCGCGATTGAAATCGGACGCAAATTCTGGTTCGGTAGACGCGGCTAGGCGCCACGGAAACCGCAGTCGCCAACCGAGCGGTTCTCCGTGCGAAGCCTGAAGTACCAGCGCCATGCTCATATAGAACTCGGCTAAACGCCGATCGTCGGTCCCCACTTAAAACACCTGATACACGAACGTGGATCCGCCGACATCAAATAGGAGAATTGACGCAACCAACATGACACCGAGCGTGAAAGCGCCGGGAAGTGTCATGATCAGTTCTTCCCGGCCGGACAGGTTGAAAGCTCGGTCCTTGCGGTCAATAGGAACGGCCATCAGCCAACCCGCAAGCCCTGCGATGAGCAATGACGGCGTGAATCCAAATGGCGAAAGATTGGTGTAGAGGCCGGGTATGTCGGTCAAAGAACCAGCGGTCAGTATCGGCAGGGTGCTTGCGGTAATAAACAACACAACTAGGGATCGGAATAGCACGCGGAACCGGCTTGGACTTTGTCGAGGTCGCGGGAGGATTCCCCGCACCTTGCCGTCGACAACCGTCACGATCCCGACCGCGCATCCCCAGGCTGCCCACAGGACTGACAGGTTGTGCCACGCTCCGACGACGACAAAGGTCCCGATCGTGGCGATGACCCGTTTTCCAATGAGATTGCTGCGTCGCAGAGGCAGGTAAATGTGGTCGCGAAAGAAGGCCATGACAGTTCGTTGCCAGCGTTGCCAGAAGTCAGCTACCGAGCGTGACGCGGTCAGAGGCTGAAGAACATTTGGGGGCAGAGGAATTCCGAAACATAACGAAGCCCCTCGGGCTATGTCGAGGTACCCTTTCAGCTCGTAGAAGCCACCAATGAATGCGACAACGAAAACGAGGAGCGGCGTACCACCGGTCGCTCGGAAGTTGTCTGCGGCAACAGATGCAAGCACATTGGCCACCGCTAGCTTTTCGAATAGACCGAGAATCAACAGTGAAAGAGCTGACGGTAGCCACTCCATTCGCGGGCGCAATGGGGCACTAGCCAGCGCTTCATCGAAGTACCTCGGGTGCACGATGGGTCCTGCCGTTAGCTGCGGGAAGTAGGCGATATAGAGCGCTGTCCGGCTTATGCGCCAACTTCTTATCCCTTGGTCGGTGCGTAGTGCGTGAATATATGAGTAGGCCTGGAGCGTGAAAAAAGAAAGGCCGAGAGGTAAGTCTACAAGCTGAACATTGAGCCCAAGATCTAAGTCGATCGAGGCGATGTCCACTGACTCCAATAGAGGTAAATGCAGCTTGTAGGCCAACAAGGGTATGACCGTAAGAACCTTCCAAAATGGATTGAGCCGCGGTAATGCAGTGGCGGTCCGCGACGCGATTACACATGCGGCGATCACCCAAAGGAGAAGAATGATTCTTGACGGATCACCCCAACCGTAGGAAATGAATGATCCTGCAAGTAGGAGGGATTCTCGGTGCCGGCGTGGTAGCAGGAACGCGATGGCCGCTGTCGTTGCAAGAAAAACGACGAATGTCAGGCTCGTTATCGACACGTAGACCTATCCCGCTTCACTTGTTTGCGCGGCCCGCTCTGTGCCGAATACGTAAGAACTTGATCCACTATTGCGAATAGCTTCGAAACCGCCATCGATGGCGATCACCTGTCCGTTGAGGTTGGCAGGGTGGCCGGTGATTCGTGCGATGTTCTCGGCTACTTCCTCCGCTGGAACTGGAACTTGTGTTAGTGAACGTGCGAGGACCGATTGTTGGCTTCGTTTGGGAAGACTTTTGGCCTGCCCTCCATTCAAAAGCCCCAGTCGAAAAACGACGCTAAAGGCATCGGGTAGCCGGCTCTGGGCCGCGAGAAATGCGCATTCTTCATTGAACGCCTTAAGTGCCGAGTATGACGATGCTCCACGCTTGCCGGCCGTGGCGCCGATCGACGAGATCCAGGCCACTGAAATCGAAGGGTTGTCGCTCAACCACGCGGTCAGGTCTGCAGCCGCGCTCAGGTGTTGAGCGAGCGAAAGTCGAGCAGCCTCAGAAAGGCGCCTCGAGGAAGGGCTATTCACAGTTTTCGCTGCAACGTACACAACGCAGTCGATTCGTTGAGTAGCTGAGGCGAGGTCCAAGGCTCGGCTGAGAGAGTCGGGAGCTGCAAAGTCCCACGTGTGATCGGCCGCCTCGCTGTGTGAGACGCGAAGCACTTTAGCTCCCGTTCGAGCGAAGGCCCTACAGAGTCGCTGACCTAACCAGCCGCCTGAGCCGACAACGGCGACGCGGCGGGTCTCCTTGACTGGCCCCATTCGATCCGGCAAGGATCCCCCCGTGGCGCTGCGGACATTTCGCAGGGGGGCAATGCGTCGGCGAGCTGCGTGCCAAAAACCCCCTGCGGGAATGTTATAGCGGAGCCGCACGGTGACACGCCCCAGGTGCTGCCGGCGGAGTCGCCCGGGGGTGTGCTGCGGTTGTACTGACCGAGATCCAAGCAGGGACCTGGCTCCCACCGTTTCTATGGGGCGGCCGGCGAGCGCAGTGACGATGAAACAGAAGGGCTTGTGTTCCTGTGTTGAGCGCGTCCGACATATTCCAGCAGGCCCTGAAGTCCGGAGACTGGTCTGCGCTTGCGACCGACAAACTGGCCTGGTTGTCGCGACGCCGGGTCGTTGTGACGGATGCGGATCTCGGGAGGCAGGTTCTCCGCGACGAACGGCTGTTTTCTTCCGATTTCACCGCTCTTTCCAAGCGAGGCGCCCTGGCACGGTCGGCGACCTGCCGCGCCGCCGTCCAGGATGCGCTCCGGGGTGTTTCGGTCGTTCCTACTCTGACGCTTGCTGCAGGCGAAACACACAAGCGCACGCGCCGCTTGCTGAATGGGTTTCTCAGCGCGACTGGTGAGCGACGGCTTCGGTTATGGGCGAGGGAAGCGGCCCTTCACTCGACAGAACTGTGGCGATCTCGACGCCCCGATGAACCGGTTGAGTTCGACGCCACCGCGGTTGGTTTCGCTATCCCGCTCGCTGTTGCGAAGCGCATGCTTGGTCTCGATGAAGTGCCATACGGTCCCTGGAGTGACCTCGTTCGGCGATGCCACACGTTTCTGAGAAACGAAGCTTCAGATGACGAATTCGTCGCGGCGGCGCTTGGCGTTGCCGAGTTTTGGCAGTTGATTCACACGCAATGGGAAGGCCCAATAGAACGGGGGGACAGCTCGCGGGACGAGAGCTTTCTCGGGTACCTGGCCCGCGACCAGAGCAGCGTCGAGAGTAAGGACGAGGTCGCTTCGATGGCGCTCAATGTGGTGATCGGTGCGACCGAAACAACGCCCAGGGCGCTTGCTTCAACCCTGGACCAGATGGCGCTCGCGGACATCGATCTGGACGCTTTTGGTGCTTCAAGCCGGATGAGCGACTTGCTCGAGCGAACTCTCTATCAGCGAACCCCCACCGGTGGCATTCTGCGGATCGCAACGTCGGACTCATCCCTCGGCGGACACCCCGTTCCTCAGGGGACGACCCTCGTGGTTGCCGTCGAGAGCATCCATCAGGCCCATCCTCCAAGGGAGTCCACGTTGACTGCCGAGCCCAGGGGATCGTTGACTTTCGGGAGCGGGCAACACCGGTGCCCGGGTCGAAGCCTCGTACGATACGAAGCAGAGGCGGTGGTAGCCCAGGCGATAGCCGATTTTAGGGAGCTTCGCCGCAGCGAGAGCGAACCACCCATTTGGTCGGAGAACCTGCTCAGGGGGCCAGTGAGCCTGCCCCTTGTGGGATGGCGCCGCGCCGGGCGTTGAGACTTCGACGCTTCGGACTTCTGTGGCAGGGAAAATAGTTGAGGATGTGGGAACGGTGGAACGACACGCGTTGATCATCGGGGCATCGAGCGCAATCGGGGCGGCGACCGCGATCGAACTGCAGAAGTCTGGGTGGATTGCCTCAGGAACCTTTCGGGAAACGAGACCGCCAAAGGAGGCGGCCGATCTTCTGTCGCTTCAAATGCCATGCGACGTGCGTGATCCGGACCAGATTGCGTCGGTGTGCGACGCGGCAGCGCAGCAAGTGCGCCCGATCGATGCGCTCATCTACACGGTGGGAAACATATCTCTCAGGAAAGCTGAGCGACTGCGGTCTGCGGACGTGGTCTCGGCGTTCGAGGTCAACACCCTCGGAGCTATCAGTGCGGTGCGCGAGGTGCTCGGCGGGATGCAAGAGCGCCGCTACGGGCGAGTAGTTCTGGTGTCGTCGATCGCTGCTTTTCAAGGGAGCGCCGGTTCTAGCGTCTATGCGTCTTCAAAAGGGGCGCTGGTCGGGTTTGCTCGCTCTGTGGTCAAAGAGGTCGCGCACCGCGGGATAACGGTCAATGTGGTTGAGCCGGGTTTTATACGGTCAAGCATGCTTGACCGGCTCCCAGTCGCACATGACCAGCTCACAGGCCGAATTCCGACCCGCCGAATTGGCGAACCGAGCGAGGTGGCAGCATTGATTGCCTTTCTGTGTTCCGAAGCGGCCGGGTATATTAACGGCGCCTCCATTCCTGTTGATGGTGGCGCATCTTTCGCTGGCTAGGGGGGATTGGAATGGCGATCAGGGAAACGGTGATAGCCACCATCACGGACATATTGCAGGTCGATGGTGGCAGTATCGACGACCAGACTCGGTTTGCGGAGGACCTGGACGCAGATTCAGTCGATGTGGTCGAAGTTGTGGCGGAACTCGAGTCGACGCTTGGCACCAAGCTTCCCGACCAGCGGCTGGCGGAGATTGCCAGCGTTGGCGATTTGGTCGCCGCATTCGAAGCTTCCGCGGTTTGAGTCAGTCGCCGGCCGGCGTGGCAGCGGCGGGTGTTGTCCATCCGGCCGCTGCGAACATCCAAGATCTCGCCCGCTTGTTGGGCGATTCGCGAAAACAACCGGGCCCGTTTCGATTTGCCGATGAGGTCAACGACTTGGCCTCTGATGGGGTCGTCAGCCGCAGAACGGTGAGAAAGCTCGGCCCTCGGGGACCGATTCTTGCGGCAGCGCTTTCGCAAAGCCTCCCAAATGCGCCGGCAGAAACTGGACTAATTTTTCTAAGCGCGACGTTCAGCCTTGAGAGGACTGCCGAAGAGTGTCAAGCGCCCCGGGGAGGCGCCACCTTTGCGCTCTACGGCGCCGCAGATCAGGCTGCAGCGCTGCTCGCAAGGGAACTCGGTCTTGGCGGCCCGGTCGTTGCCCTTTCGTCTGCATGTTCTGGAGGAGCTGCCGCCGTCACCACTGCTTTGCAGTGGCGGGAAGCTGGACTGTGTCGAGACGTGCTGATCTTGGCATGTGAGTTCCCCTTTTTTGAACCGTACATGGCGTCATTCGAGCACATCGGCGTGTTTTCCCCGTCTGGCAAGTGCCGACCATTTGACCTCAATCGGGACGGTTTTGTGCCTACCGAGGCGGCCGCGACGCTGCTTCTGACGGACCTTTCACTCGCCGCGCCGATCCTCGGCCTCACCTCGGACCGGCCAGGCGTCAGGGGGGCCCGTTCTGAAGAACCGATGGTCGTTCATGCGGTTATCGGAGCATCCATTGGGTTCGTTGCGGACTCGCCGTGGGGACCCGCCCCAGATCGGTTCAGCCGCATGCTCGCCGACGTTCTGGAAACCGCGGGGGCCTCAGCGGTTCCTCAAAATCCGATGTGGTACGTCGCGCACGGAACAGGAACCGTCCCGAACGATGCCGCAGAGGCGGAGATCGTCGCCGGGCTTCCAACTGGCACCGTTGTTTCAGGCATCAAGGGGCTGCTCGGCCACGCGGAATCCGCGGCAGCGATCCTCGATCTCATCTGTTCGATGATCTCAGCCGAAAAAGGTGAATGCTTCCCGACGTTCGGTTGTGAAGAGTCTGCATTTCCCGGTATCGCCGTGCTTCGTCAGAGAGCGCCCTTACCTCGAGGTCACACGGTGTGCGCTTCTTTTGGCCTTGGTGGGTACCAAGGCGTGGTTGTTACATCGCACGAATCGCTGATCTAGTTCGTCGTTCTGCTCGCGGCCCCGGCAGCTTTGGAAGGTCTTATGAGCCCTGTATACATATCAGCCGGGCGGGCATCCTGTGGGAACAAACGCAGCTCGCGTGTATCACGACGGGCCTTGGTGTTTGTCGAGCCGTTGCAAGACCGAACGCCGCCAATAGTTCAAGAGGGGACGTAGCCACTCAGCTGCTGAGAGGGTGAGTCGCTGGTCTAGATCGGTTCGTTTCCCCAGATCGACGAAGGGAAGCGGTCGTCCTCGCGATGGCTTGCGTCCCGCAAGCCTGAAGTACCCGAAACCTTTGGCGAACACGGCCTCATGCCAAGGAAATGGCTCAACCCTTGCGTCCCCAACTCTGAGAGTTCCCCTGGCTTCCTGGGCCGCGCAAACCCCTTGGGTGAGGTCTGTGATTTCGATGTCAACAAGACCGGACTGACGCCAGAAACCGACCAACTCGTCCAAATCGGTGTGACTAACGATGTCTCCAACGACGACCCACCCGTGCCCTCTGCAGATACGCACCGATTCGGCAAGGAAGTTTGTATACGAGGGAAAAGCGTGGGCCGCTTCAATCGAATACACCAGAGAAGCCGCCCCATCGCGGATCGGAAGTTCGGTCGCGTTCCCTTTGCAGAACCGGGCGCTGGATGCGTTCTGATGCTGCACCCAGCGGGTTGGCGAGCCAAACAAATCAACGCCTACCGATAGTCGGGAACGGTCTTCCGCTGCCGCGAGAACGACGTTGCCGCCGCGCCCACAACCGATCTCGACTGCTGCTCCGGGCCCCGCGCCGATCTGTCCTAGGACTGCAGTCCTGAGGTGGTGTTGACGGCTTTCAAACGACACGGCAGCGGAACCCGACGGGTCCGCGTGAATCGTGCCCAACGAGCGAGGAGCAACGAATCCCAGCCCGAGGAAGTCGAAGCGCCGGTACCGTCTATCTTCGTCGTAGTGGCGGTGGAGAGACTCGTAGAGCTCTTTGACTTCGGTCTGATCCACGGAGCAATGCTAGAGGAGGCACCGGGTGGAGCGCTCAAGCGGCATCTGCGGCCCTTTGGTAGCCTGACGCCGCTCATGTTCTCTCTTGGAAGTCGCCGCGGTGCCCGACTCGGATGTGAACTTATCAATCTGGCCCGATGGCACGGTCTTGGTGCTGGATCGGGAGGGGCTGTTGTGGCCGGGATTTGACCCCGTTGCGGTCACACACCACACCCTGTCGACAGGCCTCGTCGACCATCCAGTCGAGTTTCGAACGCGAATGATTGGCGAGTGCGCGGCGGTTGGAGCCGAGAGATTCGCCCGACGTCCAGCGCTCTACCCCAGACCCCTGGACCGTCCGGGGGAACATCAACTCCTGAGCTCTTCGGACACGGAGAGCGGTTTATTCGCCTTTGACTTCAGCAGCGACCCGGAAGTCCAGACACTCACACCCTTCGTCGTGCTGCCAGGACCCGAGGGATTCCAGGCTCACATCCACCGTGCGATGTCATTCTCATTGGATGCCGACGACCTCGAGATACTTGCGCGCTTACGGCGGAAAGGGCGTCCAAGTGAGATCGTAGAATGGTCGACTCTCGATGCGGAAGAATGCCGTTCGCGCCTTGCGAGACTGGTGAATCTTGGATTCATCCGTCAGACCTCCGACATGACGGGAGTGGTAGGTCGCAACGAGCTCTCAGCGAGCAGGGCTGCAGCTCGGCGGAAACTGCTCGTCCGGTTGAATGAATCGCTGGGAGAGCTGGGTTCCAGCCGAGAATGGGCAGTTATCGGCGTCGCGACCTCTGAGGACCAGGTTCCATTGGCTCTGGGCTATGTGCTGGCCACGCTCGCCACGGATCAGGTAATCGGGCAGGTGGCGGACTGCCTCCTTATCTCCGAGCCCCAGGTGGATTCGGTGCTGAAGCTGACGGCCGGACGAAAAGTCGTCTGGTTGTTCTCGGACTATGTCTGGAACGTCGCTCGAAATTGCCGCATCAGCGAAAAGATTAAGGGTGAAGTCCCACACCATTTCGTCATTCACGGCGGACCTTCAGTCCCGAAATACGACGGCGACTTGGCTGCATTCTTGCAGCGAAACCCGGCGGTGGACGCCGGTGTAATCGGAGAGGGCGAACTTTCAGCGCTTGAACTCGTTGGGCGCATGATCCGTACCGGTGTTCATCCGCAGTGTTGGTCGCAAATGCCAGCTGGCACGGCTCGCTTTGGAAGTGCTGCTGGGTTGATCCGAGGTGCCGACCGGGACCGTATCGACGACTTAGCCAGGATACCGTCACCCTATTTGAGTGGGATCCTCGATGCGTACGACGGGTCGTCGGGCACGATGGCCGTGCTTGAAACCAACCGTGGATGCCCGTATAACTGCACCTTCTGTGATTGGGGTTCCGCGACCAGTACCCGAATTCGTTCGCAGCCCCTGGAGCGTGTGTTCGCTGAGTTGGAGTGGATTGCGGGCCAGCGGTTCACGACGCTCTTGCTGGCGGATGCGAACTTCGGCATCCTGCCGCGGGACGTGGAGATAGCGGAGTTCCTCGCAGACCTCAAACGTCGAACTGGCTTCCCGCTGAATTTCGTGACCAACTACGCGAAGAATCCGAATCCGCGCTTGCTGACCATCATGGAGGTCCTCCGATCCGCCGGACTCTTTTCGTTGGGAACGATCGCCGTCCAGTCAACCGACGAAGCGGTGCTCAAGGCAGTCAGAAGATCCAACATTGGTCTGGACAAGTATCAGGCACTTCACGACGCGTTGCGGGACGCGGGGGTGCCTCTGTCTACCGACTTGGTGGTCGGCCTTCCCGCCGCCACCGTCAACTCTTGGAGGGGCGATCTCCAGTTTCTGATTGATGCGGAGATTCGCACGAATGCATATCGGTGTCAGGTTCTTCCCAATTCTCCGATGAATGATCCGGGTTACAAAGCGGAATGGGGGATTCAGTACGACTCTGAGGGTTTGGTGTACGAAACGAAGTCCGCGTCTCGCGATGATCTCCGGCAGATGCTCATCGATTTTGCGGCGGTCTACGGAGCTGACGGACTCGGGTGGTTTCGCCTGCCACTGCGCAAGATTGCGCAGCAGACCAACGAGAGGGAGGTAGACTTGATTTGCAGACTGCAGGAGTGGGTTCTGGAAAGGCAGGAGGAGTTTCCGCTGAGTGCCTTTCTCTTCACCGCTGGGACCCGATGGGCGATTGGCCCGGCCCCCTGGGATGTCGTTTTTGCGGAGCTGCGACGAGCAGCTGAGAGCTGTTGGGGTGCACGGCATTGGGCTGCCTGGTCCTCGGTTGTTGCGGCCCAGCAGGCCGTGCTACCTCAGGTTGGAGACGCGTATCCCAAAGAACTCAACCTCGAGCACGACGTCGTCGCCTGGTGGCAAGCGGTCTCGGAGGCAAAACGAGCCCACCCGGGTGCGTGGCGTCAACATGCTGTTCGGCTTGCCCTCGCCCAACCCGGATCCCTACGCATTGGTGACAGTGAGGAGCTGGTCCAGCAAGCTTTCTCGGGGGTTACGTCACTCATGGTCGGAGCCCGGTGGGAGATGGACACCCAGATTGCGCGTCAGGTGGCCCGCCCCGCGCTGGGTGTGTAGCTCGTAACCTCGACCGGCGCATCCAACGGCATCGAAATGTGCCCGTGTTCGAATGTGAACGGTTCGACAGGAACAAGGGCGAGGTGGCGCGCGCGCAATTGAGTCGATACTTCGATTAGCAGAGACGTGGCTGCTCGATCTCCGGGGCACCTGTGCGTGCCTAATCCAAATGTCAGGATTGGCAGCACCCGGCCATCTTGACCCGCTCGGTCAGCCAAGGCAGAGTCCAAGTTGGCGTCCGCGAGACTCAAGGCGAGGACCGTCCCAGCCGGGCAACGTTCGCCGTTGATGTGAGTGTCCGTGATCGCCGTCCGCCGCAGCACTGGAATCGGGCACTGCTCGCGCAGACTGTTGTCGACCTCGGCTCCGTGGTCGTGCGCAGACGTGTTCTGCGCACCAAAGCTGTCGGGCGGACGGGAAACAAGCGAGATGAGGGCGGACGTAACCGTTTCATGCCCGGCCATGATGGCTTGGGTCACGATGCTGACGGCCTGCCCAGTGTCCCGGCTGCCGCCGAACAAAGGGATCAGCGGACTGCGGGCTGAAACGACAACGTCGTGGTCGCGCGACCTAAAGACAAGGTCCCCACGCTTGATTGCGATACACGCTCGCTGGACGGTCAGCGCAAATGCTCTAAACCGTTCGTCGTACTCGGTCGCTTCGTCAATAGTTGTCGGCAGCCGCGAGGCGCTGAAAATGTTGCTCAGTTCGCTGAGCCAATCGCTGGCCTGACCTTCCAGGCCAAGAGTCAGGCACAAATGCGAACGCGCGAGCGGCGCCGCGAACTCCGACACCGCCTCGAGGCGCGAACCGACCGGGGGCAGGCGATCAAGCGCAGTGCTCACCAAATCGTTGCGCTGGCTCGAGGAGATACCCGACAGCATTCCCCGCAAGTAGGACCTGGTAACTGACTGGTCTGAGCGCCCCCTGTGGGCTTGCAGTGAGAGCGCGCTCTTCCAGGAGAGCAGGTCTGCGCTCAGAAACGTGCCGCCTTCTGCTCCCGCAAAGTTCTCATTGGTCAAGATTGACCGGACAGCGTTGTACGCGCTGATCGTGCGCAGTCGTGGTTCGTTTGTGGTCGCGTCCATGCGCCGATCCTACGGCCCTCGCTGGGTTCTTCGACGTGCCGCACGCGTTCGCACGAAATGAGAACGTGTTCTAATCTCACCGCTGCGCTGGCCGCGGCTCCAAGCTGCTGAACGTTGCCCGCGCCGGAATCTCAAGGCCCAAACCGCCAGGCGATGCCCCATGCGCGCATCGCGTCGGTCGACTCGTAGGAGAGTGGGACGTGCCCGAAACAAACGTGCTGACGACACAGCACATCTTGGAGTATCCGTACCATCGATCGACGGGACCGACCGTCGGGCGATTCCTGACCGGACTTCGCGACGGAGTACTCGTCGGGTCCAAGGGCGCCGACGGCCGGGTGCACGTGCCGCCGTGTGAGTTCGACCCGAAGACCGCCGAACCTCACACCGAAATGGTCGAGGTCGGCCCAGGTGGCGTTGTATCAACCTGGACGTGGATGGCAGACCCGCTGCCGAATCAACCCTTCGAGAAGCCGTTCGCCTACGCACTCGTCGTCCTCGACGGTGCGGATACAGGATTTCTTCACGCCGTCGAAGTCGAAGGACCCGACGAGATGTCGACCGGTATGCGCGTCACGGCGAAGTGGCGCGACGAGCGTGTCGGTCACATCAACGATCTGATCGGCTTTGTTCCGGAGGTGACTCAATGAGCGCGGCCGAGTCGAACGAGGCAGCGGTAGAAGTGGGTGCCCCAGAACCCGTCACCAAGGTCGTGACGCCGGTGCGTTTGGAGTACGTGTACCCAGCCGGGATCGCAAACACCCGCGGCCTGCTCGCACTGCAAGAGGGGCGCTTCATCGGAGAGGAATACCCAGACGGCAAGGTCTACGTCCCATGCCGCGGGTATAGCCCAACGTCAGGTGAGGCGGCAGTCGGCAACGTCGAGCTGTCCGACAACGGAACGGTGACCACTTTCTGCGTGGTCAACGTGCCGTTCTATGGACAAGAGATGGAGATCCCCTACGTCTGCGCAACTGTCCTGTTGGATGGCGCCGACATAGGCCTGTTTCACATCCTCCAGGAGGTCAACCCGGCCGAAGTCCGCATGGGCATGCGGGTCGAAGCGGTCTGGTCAGACCCCGCAGATCGCCGCCCCGCCTACGAAACGATCAAATACTTCCGGCCCACTGGCGAGCCAGACGCCAGCCGCGAGAGCTACCAGGAGCACGTGTGATGGCTCAGCTTCCCGACCAAGAGATCGCCGTCGTCGCGTTCACCCAGGCGCCGAACCTGCGTCACGACAACGGTGCCGACGAGGTGGAAACCCTGGCGCCGATCATCCATGAGGCGCTCGAGCAGATCTCCCTTCCTAAGTCAGAGATCGGCTTTGTCTGTTCGGGGTCTTCGGACTACCTGCTGGGGCTGCCATTCTCGTTCGTCAAGGCTCTCGACGCGTTCGGCCCGTGGCCACCCATTAAGGAATCACACGTCGAGATGGACGGCGCGTGGGCTCTGTATGAGACCTGGGTTCGGATGCTTCACGACGATGTCGACTACGCCCTCGTCTACGCATTTGGGAAGTCATCCAACGTCAACATTCGACGTATGCTGACCTTGCAGCAGGATCCCTATTTGGTGGCGCCGCTCTGGCCGGACACAATTTCGATGGCCGGTCTGCAGGCGCGCGCTGCGTTGGACGCTGGCACGGTGTCCCTGGAGCAGATGGCCGATGTCGTCGCTCGAAGCCGCCGCAACGCGAAGAACAATCCCTTCGCCCAGCTCAGCGGCGACTATGCGACCGCCGATCTGCTGGACGAGCCGATGTTTGTTGACCCACTACGCAAGCACGACTGTGCTCCGATCACCAACGGGGCATCGGTGGTGATCCTGGCAAAAGGTGAAGCTGCCAGGCGAGCACGGAAGCGCCCGGCCTGGATCCGTGGCATCGACCACCGGATCGAAGCCCACCAGCTCGGCGAGCGTGATCTGACCCGGTCGGAGTCGACCGCGACCGCGGCGGCCAAAGCTGGAGTGTCTTCGGCCGCTGTCGACGTGGCCGAGATCCACGCCCCGTTCAGCCATCAAGAGGTCATCGTTGCGGATGCTCTTGGACTATCTGATGGCACTGACATCAACCCGTCCGGCGGCGCCCTTGCGTCGAATCCGCTCATGACGGCGGGTCTAGTCCGGATCGGCGAGGTCGCAACCAGAGTGTGGGATGAGCGAGTCGATCGAGGGGTGGCGCACGCCACGTCGGGTGCTGCGCTGCAGCAGAACCTCGTCTGTGTGTTGGAGGGTGAGTGATGAGCGAACGTGCAGCGGTAGTCGGCATCGGACAGACCAACTACACCTCGGTCCGCGGTGACGTCTCCATTGCGGGGCTGGTTCGTGAAGCGGCCGACCGCGCGCTCGTCGACGCCAACATGTCGTGGGGCGAAATCGACGCTGTCGTCATCGGCAAGGCGCCCGACATGTTCGAAGGCGTCGTCATGCCAGAGCTCTATTTGGCAGACGCCCTGGGTGCGGTCGGAAAGCCGATGCTTCGGGTCCACACGGCCGGTTCGGTCGGTGGCTCGACGGCGATTGTGGCGGCCAGCCTGGTCGAAGCCGGCGTCCACGACCGCGTGTTGACCGTCGCCTTTGAGAAGCAATCTGAATCAGAAGCGATGTGGGCGCTCTCACCGCACTACCCCTTCGCTCCGCCCGTTGTCGCAGGTGCCGGCGGGTTTTTTGCGCCGATCATTCGCGCTTACATGGCCCGTTCGGGGGCTCCTGACGACACCGGCATTCGGGTGGCATTGAAGGATCGATTGAACGCACTGAAGAACCCGTTGGCCCACCTGCACGAACCAGATATCACGTACGAATCGGTGCGGGATTCATTCATGTTGTGGGACCCAATCCGCTATTCCGAGACCTGTCCGTCATCGGATGGTGCGTGCGCGATGGTGATCACCAACGAGGCGAGCGCGCATGTCGGATCGGCACCGCCGGCGTGGATCGATTCGCATTCGATCCGATCAGAATCGACGCTCTTTGCGGGGCGTGACCAGGTCAACCCGCTGGCCGGTCGTGACTGCGCCAAGGAAGTGTTCGCCAAGGCCGGAATCACCAACCCAATCGAAGAGATCGACGTTGCAGAGGTGTACGTACCCTTCTCGTGGTACGAGCCGATGTGGCTGGAAACGATCGGCTTCGCTGCCGAGGGCGAAGGCTGGAAGCTGACCCAAGACGGTGAGACCGAGATGACGGGCAAGATCCCGTTCAACCCGTCCGGTGGGGTCTTGTCGACGAACCCGATTGGCGCGTCCGGAATGATCCGTTTCGCCGAGGCAGCCATGCAGGTGCGCGGCCAGGCCGGCGAACATCAGATCGAAGGTGCCCGTACGGCGCTCGGCCACGCGTACGGCGGCGGTTCGCAGTTCTTTGCCATGTGGGTGGTCCGAGCTGACTGACGACTTCGACCTAAGGGGGGCCAAGGACGACTGCGGCGTTCTGGCCCCCAAGGCCGAAGGAACAGCTGAGGCTTGGTCCTGGTTGCCACGGGCGTGTAGCCGTCAAGAAGTCCAGCTTGGGGAGCGACTCGTCGACGCGCCGAAGCCCGATAGTGGGCGGCAGTTCACGGTGCTCGATGGCCAACACCACGGCGATGGCTTCAAGCATGCCGGCCGCCGCTGCAGAGTGGCCTATGGCCCCCTTTATCGAGCCGACGGGGACTGACTGGTTCCCAAGAACGCGCGCAAGGACCGCAGCTTCCGCGGCGTCGTTGAGCCGCGTTCCGGTGCCGTGAGCGCTGACGTAGCAGAGGCGGTCGGGCGGAAGAGCCGCTCGATCGAGGGCCTGACGAATGCACCTTTCTGCGGATTCTCCATCGAGCCGTGGCCGCGTCAGGCTCCCAGCATCCATCGAGGCCCCCCAACCGTGGACTCGGCCAAGTACGGATGCGCCACTTCTTTTCGCGTCCGACTCGCGCTCGAGTACGACCGCTGCCCCGCCACCCACCAGAACAAAGCCATCTCGATCCCGATCGAAAGGACGTGCGATTCCTTTTGGGGAGAGCGCTCCGACGTTTCGGTAAGCCGCCTGCACAGCCTGACTTGTAGGCCGATCGCCGGCGGCGACCAGGACCCAGTCGGCCTCACCGGCCCGGAGCATCGCGGCGCCGACCCCAATGGCTTGCGTACCGGCCGCGCATGCCGTCGAGAGGGTCAGCGAAGGGCCTTGCGCATCAAACTCGCTCGCGATGATCGCTGCGCCAGCATTCGGGATCGTCTGGGTTGGGAGTGCCTTAGAAACGTGCCTGGGACCGAGCTGAGCGAGTGCAACTTCGGCATCGTGATAGGAGACCGGTCCGCTCATCGAGTTTGCGAAAACAACAGATCTCCGCCACGGCGCCACCTCTGGCGGACGTGGGCAAGCCTCCAGTGCCGCCATCCACGCGAACTGAGCGAACAAATCTGTTCGCTGCACTGTATGGCGATCGGCTCCTTGGGGCGCAACGAAATCGGGAACGTCAATCGCGTTCGGGACGGGGTTCTTGAACAACGCCTCCCAGAGACGGTCGATACCAGCTCCCGCGGTGCTGACGGCGCCAACACCGGTAATCACAATCTCGGTCATCGATGCACTTCCGCGTGGGCGTTCGACCGGCGCAGCTTAAGGCTCCAGTCGGCAGTAGCCAAAGAACTGCAGTTGGGTACACCGCGATAGGGTTTCCCCATGGGGGCAGAGAAATACCGTGTGGTCGTTACCGGATTAGCTGCCGTAACCAACCAGGGGACATCGCTCGATGAGACCTGGTCTGCCCTGAGGCGGGCGGAGGACGGGCCCGTACCACACAAAGCGACGTTCGATGTCGGACAGCACCTCGACCGAAAGCTGGCCCGGCGGCTCGACCGGTCTGCCCAGCTCGCCGTCGCCGTGGGGCTCGACGCGTGGAGGCATGCCGACCTCGGCGCCCAAGGCCCATCGTTCTATTCACCGCACGCCACGAGCGTGTTGATGTCGAATGCGATGCCGCCCCTTGAAAGCTTGGAACAGGTCCACGACAACCTGGCGATGGTCGCGTCGGGTGGCAAGGTCGAGCTCAGCAGGCAGGTTTTTCCCGGCCGGGGAATGAATAACGCTGGGACGACAGCCGTCGCGATGGAGCTTGGGATCACAGGCCCGGTCGAGATTGTCAGTACCGCCTGTTCCGGCGGTTCTCACGCGATAGTGAACGCTGCTCGGTGGGTGGCGTCCGGGCTCGTCGATGTGGTCCTCACTGGAGGCTACGACGCCGCACTCGGCCCGGTGACCGACTACATCATGCTGCAGTCAAAAGTCGCGGCGGCCGAATGTGCGCGGCCTTTTGACAGCGAACGCGATGGCTTCTTCTTGACCGAAGGCGCGGCCGCTTTGGTTTTGGAGCGGCGCGACAAAGCCATCGAGCGGGGTGCCCGCATCTACGGTGAGATCCTCGGAGGTTGGAATAACTGCGACGCGTTTAGCGCGTTTCAACCTCGACCTGATGGGGAGATCGCAGAACGCTGCGTACGTACGGCGCTCTCCGAAGCGCGCTTAACTCCTGGGGACGTGGCATGGATCAATGCCCACGGAACGGGGACTCGCGTCAACGATCACGTCGAGTGCGAGATGTTTGACCGCGTTTTCGGAGTCGGCGCTGTTCCCGTGACCTCACTCAAAGGCGTACTTGGCCACAGCGGTGGGGCGGCAGGCGCAGTGGAAGCCGCAGTCACAATTCGAGCGTTGAACGAGGGGATCATTCCGCGAACGACCAACTGTCGTCTGGTGGATCCTGCCATTACTTCGGACATCGTTCTCAGCGAGCGAACCAGTCAAGGGGGACCCGTCTTGTCGACCTCGTTTGGGCTTGGTGGGCAGAACTCGGCGCTGCTCATAGGGCCGCCCGCATGACGGCCGACGCTCATCTTCCGCTCTTCGCGGTGGGCAGTGCTCCCACCTCACGCTGTGACGAGAATGAGGCAAACGTCGCAGCCGCGTTCGGCGAACAACCGGAAGTCTGCCCTTCTGGGCCTTCTGGTCCAGGCCTTGAGCTTCGGGCCGTTGGAGGTTTGTTGTGGAGCTGTGCGGGGTGCTTTCGCCGATCGCTCAGCACCGACGCGCTCATCCAGAACTGCGAAAGTTGGTCGTCATACGGCCCGATGCTTTTGGAACAAGCGGAACGGTTCGTTCCACCAGACTTGGTGTCACCCCTGTCAGCCTTTTCGCACGACATCTCGTCGACGATCGGTCCAATACTTGAGAATCTTGCCGACGTGTCTCACTTCGGTGTCCTTCACGAGCCTCTCGGCCGCTCGGAACTGGTGGATTTTGGGAGTGATTCCGACCGGTTTTGGTTGACGACCAATCTTTGGACGGGTCAGTCGTCGAGTCCGGTGAGAGTCGATTCCACCGTCTTCCGGTCGGGCTTATCCGCCTTCCGTCAAACCGACCGCGCAGGGAACATAAAGTCCGCGGTGATCGGTGGGTTCATGCCCGACGGCGCGGCCCGCACCAGAAGTTGGTCCCGTATCTGGGTGCCGAGGAGTGGCTCAGCCGCAGCGGACAGAGCTCGAAGCAAGGCCATTCTCCGCAAATTCAAGGCATATGCACGACAAGATTCAGAGATCCTCGGGCACCAGAGAACTCCGAGAAGACCGCTTTTGCTTCCCGAAGACGGGCCTATTCGGCAAATGAGGATCTGGTATTCCGAGGGCTGGCCGTCTTTGACCACCGCTGCATTTCAGTCGGCGTTGGCGTGAACCCGCCGGAGAACGACATCGTCGAACCGTTCAATTTTCAGCCGATGAACTGGGTTGATTTGGCGCCATACTTTCCCAACGAGTTTCACCCGCTCGACATCGTTGTCAACTCGGCGAGCCCGACGCTGACCGCCGCCGCAACGTTTACCGATGGTCACGCAAACTCGATAGGGATGGTCCACGGAGGGGTCCTCGCGACCGTGCTGGACGTTTTCATGGCGCTCATCGCCGCCGTCGAGACACGACAGCCGCAGGTCACAAGGTCGTTGAACGTTCGCTACCTGCGGCCCTGTCGAGTTCTTGAGCCAGTCAGCTTCATGGGGCAGGTGACCCGGTCCAGGCAGGACCGCCGAGACGTGCGAGTCAGTGCTCAGCAGCGAGGACTCTGTGCAATAGGTGAGGGTGAGCTGATCAGTGTGGCTTGGAGGCAGCGACGATCAGTTCGGTAATTCCTCGGATCCGAGGTCGCGCCGCGTACGCGACGGCGGCAACCTCGCGGTCCTCGAGACGAGTCGCGCACCAGGTTGCAACCTTCTCGGCGCTGATCTTTGCAACTTGCCGACCCAGGCAGAAGTGTGGGCCGATGCCGAACGACAGGTGATCGGGCGGACCTATCAAATAGCGCTCGGGGTCAAACGTTTCAGGCCGGTCGTATCGTCGCGGGTCTCGGTTTGCTGCCGCTGTGAGCAAGATGATGAGGTCGCCCGGTTTCGCAGACACGGGCAACTTTGTCGGACGAGTCATGGTGCGGCGTACCTGATAAAGGTTTGGCACGTCCATCCGGAAGCTTTCTTCGCAGAACGCACTGAGGCCGAGCTGGTCGCTCGGGTCAAGCTGGCCCGGACGTTCCAACACGCGCCTGGCAATAGACCCGAGCGCCGAATGGAGCGACTCGACGATGCCCCCCGTGACGGTCAGCATCTGCGCGACGGCATCGGTCTCGCCATCAAATTTTCCCAGCTCAATCGAACCGGCGAGCGTGGTTGCCACCGTTGGCGACGACGGCGTGCTGAAGGCAGCGTTCCGGAGGAAGCGTGTAGCCATGTCCACCGCAGCCCACCAGCCGGAGTCGGCAGGTGTTGCGACCTGCGTGGGTGCTGACTGTGACCGCGGACGTAGATCACCGGTCAGCTCACTTACTTCGCGAACCATCAAGGTTCGAAGATGGCTCGCTTGCTCGGCAGCGGCACCAAGGAGGCGGGAAGATATCAGGTCGACAATCGGCGTGATGACCGACGACATCACCTCGAACTCTCGGTCAGGGGCTTGCAGCCCCTTGAGAAGCTCGTCGATAGCTCCAGACAACATCTCTAGCGGTTCGGGTCGGAATGCTTCCCTCACCGCTTTGCGTCGACTGGCATGAGGCTGACCTGTCCGAAACGGCAACATCTGTGACTCAAACCTCTCCCGGCGGTGGTCGACGTCAGCGGGAGGCTTCGTCCCCTCGGGCGTTTGGGGCATGAGATCGGAGTCGAACAGCGCGGTCCGAACGTCGGCATACCTGCTCAGTACCCAGACCTTCGGGGTCAGACGGAATGATTCTCCAAGCTCGCGAATGTGAGCGAGCGTGTCGAACGGGTCTTCCCTGGTGTCCGGATTCATCAGCGAAAGAAAGAGCTGACGCGCTTCGCGGTCGTTTCGGCGGTTCCTGGCGAGGCTCGGGCCGGCTGGTTTGCCGTGGGAAGAGTGCAGGTCTGTTCGACCATCCGTCGTCGCCTCGCCTTTGTCGCCGGCGACGCTTGCTTCGGCCGGGCTAGGTGACACGACTTGCCCGATCGAAACGTGTGATCTTCTCCATGATCTCTACGGTTCTGGACGCGTCACTGACGAGTCGGCGAACGAGGTCCTCATCCATCGCAGCCAAGGCGGCAGATGAGCTGACCGACCTGTTCTTGGCGAACTGTGCGAGCCAGTACGTGGGGTCGGCGGGGGCCTGTCGACGACTTATGAGGAGCCTCCACCACCAGCGTCCTGAGGCTCCCGGCAGCCGCCCTCGACGAAACTCCAGGTCGAACTGGGCGTTGACACCTGAAGTGGCGTCAAACTCGTACACCAGGTCTAGTCCGCACGCGTTTAAGGCCGTGATCACGTCAGCACGTTGGCCGCGCAGCAGCGGCTCGCCGTAGAAGAAGAGGCCGCCGGTACGCAACACACGCTGGACCTCCGCGAAGAACAGCTCCCGGCGTGGGTAGTGAGCTGCCGACTCAACGCAGAACACTGCATCGAAGGAGTCGTCTCGGATCGGTAGTCGCTGTGCATCCGCATTGATGAGGCGGTCCATTCGCTGCGAAGCGGATTGAAGGCCTCGCAGCGAAATATCGAGGCCAACAATCTCGACCCCGTCGAACCAGTGGTTGATCGCCACACTGTTTCCACCGCGACCACAACCCGCTTCGAGGACCCGTTGCGAGTCGAGAGATTTGTCGGCGATCAGCAGGTCGAGGAGCCGAGCTTCGGGAGCGCCTCGGAACGGCCACGGTCGTCGAGGCACTCCTGGCGAGAGGTCGTGGTAGCCAATATGAAAGAAGTGACGGCCGCCGTCCTCGGCGTCGACAATCTCGCTCATTCTGTCGTAGACGTTTCGAAGTCTGGTCTCTGCATCGACCCGATCTGCCGTCACGGAAACC
>CXWK01053145.1_pt1 | contig 24766 bp, 24 predicted proteins | sample 590851 | NCBI WGS metagenome assembly CXWK01 (sample SAMEA3498364, study PRJEB10139) | wastewater metagenome | biome: wastewater treatment plant; material: activated sludge | place: Denmark | collected 2014-08-01
GACTCGGACCCATCGTTCCCATCCGTTTCAAGCGTCACATTCGGGGTCCCCGGGACAACATGGGCCTCCCAAATCCGCGCCAACTCCATCATCAAAGCAACACCCACCCCCTCACTCACCTCACCCGCCAATAGATCACGCCCCGGCAAGCGAACATCAGCCGTGTTATAAGTCGATAGAACACCCACATCCGCGAAGCCATGACCATCCAGCCACGCACGGAAATCGTTCGCCATCACCACAGCCTTCTCCAAATCCCGAGGACTCGTTCGCATCACCACACTATCCTCCAACTACCAGGGACCAAACCACTACAAGAATAACCCAAGCAAGCCAAACCGCTGGACAATCCTCTAAACAGGTTCGAGCGGCGCACTCCATATGAGCTAACTACGAGTATAGCATAGCGACCCAAGAAAGAACGCCACGGAGCCCACGGGGCCCACGGCCACCCCCCCATAGTCGTTAGAAAACCAGCAAGCGCCGAACAATGGAGAAACAATGGCAAAAGTTCAGAAACACACCCGCATCGTCAACGGCAAAAAGGTGACCGTTGAAGCGCACGATCGAGTCGGCGGACCAGCCGCCAAAGCAACCGGAGCCACCACCCCCACGCTCAACGCCGCCATCAACCGCCCACACAACCCCACTAACCCACCCACGCCAACCACCCCAGCCCGACACTTGGCCCCGCCTACGAAGCCTTCAAAGCCAAAAAAGCTAGCAGAGCTGGAACAAACCATCACTCGCCGCGAAGCCGCATACGAGAAGGCAAAAGCAGAATACCGAGAAGCCTACAAGAACTCAGGGTTAAAGGAAATGAAGGAACAGCTCAAGAACTTAGATGCCTCGATCGAACCCATTGACGCAGAACAGAGCACCGCACATGCCGCCCGCAGAAAAGCCCGAGCAGCAGGAGAAGACATCGAGGCCCACACCGAAAAGTGCGACGAAATAGACATGAAAGCAGCCGGGGTGAACTCTCAAATTTTCATGCTTGAAACCAAAATCAGAGAGACAAAACGCAAACTCAACTACCACGAGGGTGGTGTTGTCAGCGCTGAACGCGACGCACTCAAAGTATTGAGGGACTCATACTCCCGACTACGCGAAGACCCCCAAGCGTTCACAACACCGTGAACCGCCCCGCCCGAAGTATCAGTGAAGGGCTTCTAAGTGCCACACTATTCAGAGAGCTAGCGCGCTGAGCACAAACAAAGCAGCGACAACCCTCACGTGCCAACAACTTCGACAAAATCACCTAGCCGATAAGAGGAGCATGCCCAAAGCCACGCTCATCCTCTACCGCGAAGCCCCCGCCCCACTCGCTCTCACCACCACCGCACTACTCTACACACACCCCCTCACACTAACCATCCTCCTACTCGTCCTCAGCGTGTGGAACATCACCACATTCCCCAACCGTCGCAACGCTCTCCGATTGTGGCTGTTCGGCGCCCTATTCGGCCCGATCTCCGAAGCAATCGCCATCCACTATGGAGCGTGGACCTACACTCTCCCCCAACTATTCGATATCACCCTATGGTTAGCGCCCCTCTGGGGCCTCGCCGCCCTACTCTTCGCCCGACGTTCACTCAACCACCCCCTCGACAACCCACCACACAACACCCCCACCCCCTAACGCTACCCTTGATTCATCCGAACCCCCAGCCCAACGGAACCCACACCACGCCCATGACAACTCTCACGCCGACCCCAAACCAAAACGAGCCTGACGGTCCAGATAACGTTATCCAGTGATTCCTAACATAGGCGGCCGGATGACACGCTGCATCGTCCAGGCTCCCGCGGTCAGCACGGCTAAAGCCGGGGACATCCCGAACCAAACTCCACTCCGGGATCGGACATGGAATCCTATCCGGCTCACCATACTTGCTGAGTCACCCAACCAGACAGTTCGTCGCGCTGCACTACAACACCCGAACTGCCCGCAAAAAGGTTGCCGCAGTGGCGGGTCTCACCGTTCGCCGATAGACCTGGTGTGACGATCCGGGAAGCCAACCAGCAACGCAACCGGGTGCTCATCGCATTCACCCTCGTCTACGCTGCTTGTCAAGCGTTCACGTTCCTCGCCGTTCTCGACGCTTTCCACAACCCAGCTACCGCGGGTCTCGCACTCACCCTACGAGCTGTTCCATCCTTCTTCATTGGTTGGCTCACCGGTTTCGCAGCCGACTATCACCGCACCACACTCCTCTCCTGGTTGATGATTGGGCTGGCCGCTACCGCGTTCCTCCTCCCACCGATCTTCGGATTGTTTTGGGTGGGATTACTTGTCGCGTGGGCGGAAGTAAGCCTCACCGCACTACTCGCCGAACAGAAAACACTAAACCCTACGGGCTCAGCGATTCGTATCGGTTTCGGATACGATATAGCGAAGTTGGCCAGCGTCCCTTTAGTGTATGTCCTCACCCTCGCCGTCGGCCCGTGGATATTAGGAAGTATTGCCGCGGTCGGAACGTTCCTCCTCAGATCCGCCTACATTCAACGCCCGACGCGAGAGAAATCTGCGTATTCTTGGAAAGCGAATGTTGTGCTACCTACGGTTGCAGTCGCTTTCGCTCAACTCGGCGTAGGATCACTGCTCTGGATGCAAGGAAACGCGAACCCGACACTCACCGGATTCCTTCTCGCCGCTGCAGCGTTAGCGGTGGGCGCGCTCATCGGCAACGTGACCCTCATTAAGGTTGCGAACGTAGGATACTGGTCCAGTGTTGTCGGTGTGGCGGGAATGATTGTCGGAGTGACAGGTCTTGCCACCCATCCACCCCCAACAGCACCCATCGCGATCGTAATCATTTGGATGATCTACGGGTGGGGGGCAGCCGTCTCCGTCCAGTCGGCACGAGCTATTCTACTGCGTAACGCTACCGGACGTGACAGCGCTCTATTCACGACAACAATGCGAATCAGCGTGATGCTCGGTGGGATCATCCTGTCGGCCGCTCTCCCCTACCATTACATCGTTGCGATCCTCGCCGGATTATTGAGTGTGAGTGTTCTTGCCTACGGTGCGTGGGGAGACAAACGCACCGAGGCGCCCAGCTGAGCGGGCCCCTTTCGTCGCCTTGTTTCTGCCGGACCACGAGCACCCATACTTAGGGCCAGACGCCAAGAAGAGTTGTTCATGTCGTGTAACGCGAATGGGAAGAAGCCACCATCATTCTTCCCGCCGGATTGAAACGTACCCTCAACCCGGCACTACCACCGCTAACATTCCGCCGACCGTCGCCACATTCATGTGGAAGTATTTCGCTTGCGATACTTGTTGGTCAAATACGCGTCGTAGCGTTTACATCTCAACCAAACCCCCAACATCCCCATTCTCAACCAACACATCCAACCCCGACCCCAGGGTTTCCCCGCTCCCCATGTCGCCCTGGTTCCCAGGCTCCCCCGATTCCCCCAATTCCCCAGCCATAGCACGCTCCACACTCCGCACATACTGCTTCACCCGCGCACCACTCACCCCCAACAACTCACCAATCTCAGCATACGTAAACCCCAACCCACTCAACTCAAACGCAGCCTCATTACGCGACACAGCAGCAACCCCACGCGCCTCCTCATACCGCGCCACCAACCCAGCCGCCTTCAACAACCGAACCCGCACCGGCAACGACGCCAAATACCTCCCCGGACCCTCAACCCGCGGAACCGGAACACTCGTAATAGAACCCCTCGGAGACACAACAACCACCCTCCAACAACACAAAACACGACCAGACCATCCAGCCACACACCCCCCTATCGGCACCAAAACCGCCCAACAAACAAAACCACCCCTATAAAACCCACAACCACCAAAAACCCGGGCTCCCAGACCCCCAGCCCACCCCACACCCACAAAACCCCCACACTCCCTAAACACCCCCTACAACAACAAAAACCAAAAAAGGGCACCTAAAGCCCCAATCGAAACCCAAACCACGAGACAAATCTATACAGAACCCCCATTCACGAATGGTCCGCACGTCCAATATAGCCCACTATCTGGGACATACAACATTATGGAACCCAAAACCTCTCGACAACCGCTATGGCGCCGATACCCTAACGGTAAGTAGACGTCTAACGGGATGGCAGAATATCGTGCATAACTACGGGTGGAAACAGTTAACTATCGGCGCTGGAATAACCATCGCACTGGCATCTACCATGATGGTTGGTGGGATCGGCACACTCGGAACGCCAGCATCTGCAGAGACTGGCGTTCCATCAACACCCGCAGTCACTGCAGCGAAGAAGGCGCGACCTGCGGCACGCGTCACCATTATCGCACCGAAAACAGTCTCCGCAACAATCAACTTACGTAAAGGTAAACGCGTCTACCGTATGGCGAAACTCCCCAGCAAAACGAAGGACACGTTCGCTATCACTCCCATGCCCGGAAAATATCGTGTAATTGCTCCACCCGTGATTGCAAACGGCAAACTCTACGCGCCCCAAAAGCGCACTCCCACCGCTGTGAAGGTACACGCCGGAAAGAAGCCTGCCCGGCTTACCGTTCGATACCTGGTGCAACCTTCTGCCACCAACCTGCGCACCACTAATATCGCTGCCGATTCGGTGTCGTTGACGTGGACTCCACCGAAGAACACCACTGTCACTGTACGGCGCACCACTGGCCGCGCCCACGCCATGAAACGTACCAACGGCACCCAAGTTGCTACGAAAGCGAATACGGCTACTGACACCGGGTTGAAGCCCGGCACTATCTACACATACAGTGTGTTCACGAAAGCTCGTGGCACTTGGGTTGGCCCACTAACGACCACCATTACTACCACTACTACGGCGAACGGCAACCATGCCGACTATGAGCTTCGTCCGAACACGATTTCCGCGGCCACCTCCACCGGGATTCGCATTCTGTCTGCTACCGCCACCGAAGTGACTGCCACGCTGCCCGCTACTATGACTCCCGTTGTCGGTGGCGGCGTTCTCCTGCCGCCGGTCGGAACAACCCTCCCACAAGGGTTGATGGCGACCGTTACTGCGATCGACCCTAATGGTACAGTTCATTTGAGCCCGGGCGGTATTACCGACGTGTTTACAGAATTTCACGCCAGCGTCAACCGGTTTCCCGACGTGAAGGCAGCGGCGAAATCAGGTTCTGTCGCGCGACCTCAAGGAAGCGGATGCGAGGCAGGAATAGCAGTTGACATCAATCCTTCCATTGGATTCAACGACGGTAACGGCGAAGACCGCGGTCCGCACGACAGTTGGACGGACATCGACTACTCGTTTTTCGGCAACAGTCTTCACGCGCAGGGGAGAACCGCTGTCCACCTGAACGCGGACGCGTCGCTAACCGGTTCCGTTTCCCCTGGCCAAGTCACATGCACCCTCGAATATGACTTTCCTGACGTCACTATTCCGATGGGGCCAGCGCCCACCCCCCTACTGATCGTTGACGCTGACCCACAAATCGTGTTCGAAGGAGCAATCACCGCCAAAACGAAAATAACGAAGCTTCACTCGGGAGCGGTGCTAGGTTACGACTTCGATGCACACTGGAAAGTGGTTCCATCTGTGCCACCCATCTTACCACCCACCCTGCTAATCGATCCTTTCAACCTTCCCACCGTCACGAACTTTTTCAGAGATCCCGTATCAACACCGACAGCTGAAGAAAGTTCCGGCGGCTTTTCGGGTGCGCTAAAAGGTGGCGTTGGGGTCGACATGGGCCCCGGCTACGGTATCGGGTCGATAAACGCAATTCAGGCGGGAGCTAGTGCAAGCTTCTACCCCCTTGTTTATGATATTTCCGGGACCGTAGACAATCGCCGCAACTTCTGTTTATCGGGCGGCTTCGGCGGCGAATGGAGCATAGGTGTGTTTGCGAAAGCCTTGGACGACCATCTGTACGGCTCTTACAACGTCGCGAAAGAGGACTGGAAGTACAGCGATATCAAGGGAGTTCCGTTGCGGTTCAGCACACCAGTGGGGTGTGACAATCCATCCCCGGATCCCACACCCACGCCAACGCCAACGCCAACGCCAACACCAAACACTCTGGACCTGAACGGTTCCTCGAGACAGGTAACCTTGGCCGTTGGTCAGCAGGCCCGACTCCCCCTCAGTAATGCGACGCCGGGCCAATATGTTAACTTGCATGTTGCTGAAAACAGTTGGCCGAGCGGATATTTGGACGCTGAGTTGTTCGACGGCGCGGGGAAGAGCCTCGGCTGGAGCTCATCAACGGTCTACGACTCGGCAACAATCAATGCGCGTATTCCCACCAACTCAACAGGCCCGTACACGCTGGTTGTCGACCCAGTGGGGAACGCGAGTGGAGATGTGACCGTGACCGCCTCAACCCCAGCAAGCTGATCGACAAAGCCCGACCGGCATTTATTGACAACCTCCCGCGGTCCACGCACGCGGAATGCCCGGCCGCGACGTGCCCCACGGGCAACTCCGGGTCAGCGGTGACGGAGAGGACGTGCCTACAGGGGCTAACACAATAGGATTCAACACGAGAGAAAACCCCAGGAATATAGACGGGACTCCGCTCACGGTAGATTAGGGGGCTCCCCGTACTTGGGCATGGTCGGGGTGTTCGCGCGGAGGCCTGAATGGTCGCGGACAGCAGAATACAGGTTGGTCCGGAGTCTAGGAGAGATGACGTCTGGGTGCTCGGGAAGGCGAGCGTGTACACTATCGCTGTCGGAGTGCCACCTATTCCAACTTGCGCACTTATACACCAAGAATCACGCCGATACCATCTAGGACGCAGCGTGCGTCAAGATCGAAGGCTCACTGAAGGAATCCCTTACCATGGCTAAAAAGAAGCATATTCTCTTCCTACCCGTTGCAATGCTTATTAGCTTCGCGACGATGAACCCCGTTCTTGCCTCCCCCGCCTGGACAGAGCTTCAGAATGGCAGTACGTCGACCCGTGGCTTTTCGGAATCTTCCCAGAAAGCCGCTCCGGTCAACGCCCGCACTGCCATCACGGTCTCTCTCGTTGCCGGTTCTCGCCAGAAGCCGATTCGTGTTCGACTCACCACCCGCCAGAACCGCGGCGTTCAAGTGAGAGTGTGTGTGTCGGCGAAAGCCTTGCGTCCTTGGTGTCGCACCCAAGTGTCTGTCACCACTACCCCCACGGTGTGGCTGCTCCCGAGTGAGTATCGCGCTCGCGGAATCGTGCGAGTGGATGGCTCGCACGCGGGCGCGCGGCGCTCACAGACGCGCGCCTTGTCCTCGGTACTCACCTCACGGCTCCGCCTCACCTTTCCCAGCAGCCAGACGATGACACCAAAATCTCCCCCCGGAACGCCAGCCGCAGTCAACCTGGGAGAACAGGGGGCACCCCCCCGCGTGTCATTCGATGTTCCCCAAGTGCTCCCCGTGGAGCCGTTTCGGGTTCGCCGGGTCGACACGGGCGCCATCGTGTGCCAGGAACCAGCCCGCCCCGCAGTGACCAGTATCGCCAGCTGCACGGCAACTCTCGACTCCGCTGGCTGGTATACGTTCCAGGCGCAGGTGAAACGTGGGCGGCAGTGGAGCAACTGGTCTTCTTCCAGTGAGCGCATCTATGTCGGTGACCCCTGCACGACGGTGCGCTGGGTCCCTGTCGATCAAGATCAACCCTGGACGGTTCCGTATTTCGAGTCAGACTCGAAAGTGGTCGGCTACACGACGCTGGCTGCCGATGGCGCGCGGACCGCGTTAGACGTGTCGGGGTCCGCTGAAGGGTCGGATAGCTTCGAGAGGATGGTGTCAGGCCGGGGTTGGGGGTCGAGGCCCTATACGGCGCATTGGGAGAGCAACCGATCGCGTGTCGGGTCTGCTCCGACCGCCACTCCCGAGACCGTGTCGCTCTTCGTGAACTCGGGCTACCCCCAACTGGCACCCTCCAGCGGCTCGGATGTGGACACTTATCAGTCGTATACACGCTTCGCCTACGTGGATGTGGGCCCGAACTATGGGGTTCAGTGTGTGGTGGACGCTGCCGTGAACCAGCAAATAGTGCGCACCCTACCTTGACGCGGGTGCGCTCCGAGCCTATTGCGAGGACGGGGTAGTCATATCGAAGAGTGTTGGATTCTGCCTCTGCTCCACTCGGGCAAGCTACTCCCGCTTCGCTTAGGGCCTTTAGCGCATCTTCGGCGGATATGGATTCACCCTGATTGACACATCCCGCAACCAACAATGTTGAAGCAGCAGCTATACTAACTCTTGATACTATGGACCTACCGATTGATTTTTGCTGGAAACAGTCTTGTACTCTAAAGGCATGTGGCAATCTCTCGCTTCTGTTCTATGGGTTTACTATTTCTTCTATCGGCGTAGACGATGCGCCGTTAGCAATGGTTATGCATTTATCAGTCGGGTATATACTGGGCCTTCGCCTTATACTTGAGCAGAATGGGCGACCCTGTCCCCCATTCGTCATACCTTTCACAGGAGACTTTCGCGGTACGGCGCCTATTCTCGTAGAATTGCTTAGCCTTGCATCCTACCCAGATCGGTCCGACCATGTGGAACGTAGTGTCGTCGCCATAGACGATATTATTGATTATCTTGCGAGCGCGCCCACATTTCATTTCTCGATAGACTTGTATATGGCTAAACCTGATGTGGTAGCCGTTATGAGGCTTGCAGCTACGACTCTGAGAACCCGCCTGCGAAGACTCCGCCTGATTCGGGGCTACAGCCTGGGCGAAATTTGATGGTACAGCCAAAGCACTTAGTGCCACTAGTATTGCTAACAGGTATCTCATAGGGGCCGCTTCCCAATCGCGATCGCTGACGTTATAGGTACAGCTATCGGCCACGCTAGCGGTTCGGCATCAAGCCATCAGTAGTTGTCTAGCCAACCACAGGAGTCGTCCACAGGCTGTCCGCGATCTTTCGTCCGATAAGGGTCACCAGAAACAAATTGCGCCTATCGTGCTCACCTGATGCTGGAACCAGAAGCGATTCTGGTTCCAGCGACAGCATACGAGAATGTCTACTCAAGCGGCGGCAGAATCCCCAAGCGCCATCACGTCCGCTAGCGAAACCGCTTCGAACTCACTCGCCAACCACGCTTCACCACGCCCAGACAACACAAACTGTGGCGTCGCATACAACCCCACGCCCCTATCACGCAACGCATGACGCAACCGCGTCTCCAACCCCGCAGCCTCAACCCCCGTATCGAAAAACATCACATCCAACACCCGCGAATGCCACTTATGCTGCTTCACACGCTGCTCAAGCTTGTTGCAAATGCCAAGCTTCAACACCCGGTTCCCCCGGATTTCTCCCTCGATTAGATACAAACACGCGGCCTTCATCGGAGAAAACCCCCAATCAGCGCACTCCGGACAACCGTTCCCATCCTTACGGGAGAACACGGTAGTCACCCAATCCCCCTCACAACCCGGCAATAAGCACCGCCAACGCCGCTTCCGATTGCTCGCCGATGTCACATCCCTCGGGGTATCCGGGTTCTCCGGGTGCCACTCCAACGCAACCCTTGGATTCTGAGACGCCAAATCGTTGAACCCAGGCACAACCACCTTCCCATCACATGCAGGACACCCACGGCCATCCGACCTCCCGGCAACCACGGCCTCCCACGGATACCCACACGTCGAACACAGCCACCAACGCATCTGCTGCGTCTTCACCGCCACATCACTCGGCGAATCCGGATTCTTAGGGTGCCACTCCTTAGCAAGCTCTGGCTTCACCGTCGCCAAATCGTTCGCTCCCGGCACGAGAGTGAGCCCAGCACACGCGGGACAGCCAGCCCCAGCAGCGCGAGAATCCACAGTCGCAGGCCACTCCCAGTCACAATCCGGCTTCGAGCACCGCCACTGCCGAGTCTTGTTCGACTTGAAGCAAATCTCATCCGGCTGCTCCGGGTTATCCGGATGCCAGTCGGCCACCAAATCCGGGCGCAGGCTCGCCAAATCGTTCACGCCCTTGGTTGCGGCGGCCCTTTTTGCAGCCTTTACCTCTTTTCCGCACTCGGGACACCCGCGCCCACGAACTCGAGAATCCAACGAGGCTGGCCATATCTCATCGCAATCAGGCTTGGGGCAAAGCCACAATCGCTTCTCGTGGCTTTGTGCCTTCAAATCCGCGGGGGTGTCCGGGTTGTCCGGATGCCACTGGAGGGCCAACTCCGGATGTAACTCCGCGAGACTCTCACCCGGCTTCGGACGCTTTCGGGAGGCGCCGCTCTTCCTCTTACCGCACTCGGGACAACCGCGCTTGTTCTCCCCCGTGCGCGACTTTGGGGGAGCCTCCCACTCGTGATCGCAGACCGCACACAACCACCACACCTTCTTCTTGCTCCCGCGCGTGAGGCTATCGGGAGTGAGAGATGTGTTTTTAGTTGGGTGCCACTCGGGAATGAGTTCAGGGTGGGCTTCCCGGAGGGAGGGCCTGCCGCCATGAGTCATAAGTGACAACCTCCTTGATTGTGCAGTTGCGGGGTTTACACTGCTAGTATAGCACACCGTGGGGTGTCTGAATAGACTGAACATACTCCGTATAGCCTAACAAACTCCGTTCGCATGCGCCAAAACGGTTGGGCGCGAAACCAGTCTGGTTTCGCGCCCAACCTTGGAGCTACAGTTGCTATTCAGTTATTGAGAACTACCTCTATCAGGAGCAGGCAGTAGCAGAGTTTACCGGCTCTGAATCCGAGGAGTCCATCATCCAGTAAGCAGTTGCTCCTGAACCGGCTGGATTAGCCTGAGAAACACACCACGTGGACGAGTTGTTCACGTTGGTGACGGTTGCTCCACCGTCACTGATTGACTGAGTGCCAGCGTCAGCGCTAGTGTAACCAACTGTATTGCTAGCGTATGTCACTGTTGCGCCAACCCCGTGTCCATTCTTGATAACACCGGAAACTGCGCCAACGTTGCTCTGTACAGCGGCCGATTCGGCTTTTGTTTTCTGGTTGAGGAAGATGGGTACCGCGATGGCGGATAGGACAATGAGGATTACGACGACGACCAGCAGTTCTACGAGAGTGAAGCCCTTCTCGCCTGCAGCCCGACGACGCATCACGTCTTGGATTTTGTTACGCATGATAATAGTGTTTCCTAACTCTGTGTTTTAGGTTGTGAGCGCTTCCTGCGCCTGATAACCCACTCGGCGCCTAAGCCGAGCGAAGGCTGAAATACCGACCAATTTCCACCAAAACCCCCTTATGAGAGTATCGGGGTAGGTTCAAAGGCGGAATCTACTGCCAATCAGCTCACTGAGCGTCACGACAGAGGCGGATCTCACGATTGGACCTAGACCCCTCTCAAACGGACGAGTTGCCGCATTCACAGGCCACTGACTGTCTGTCTATAGCCAGTGGCGAACGGGAGTCGAACGATAAGGCGCGGTGACCGGTGTGGACATAGTCTTGCTATGGAGAGATTGACAAACGAGCCGTGATGGTATCCCCCCCTTCTCCCAAACCTAATCGCAAGAGGGATTTGGCCACATCCTGAGAGACTGCGAACTACTCGTCGTCACAACCTGCTTCTCGTCACTAAGCAGGATAGCGCAATTATGATTGGGTATGGTGAGGCGAGTGACTCCCGTGTCTAATCCCGACCATACGACCGAGTCACCACATTCACGCTATGAGATTGAGATATAGCATGGCTTTTGCGAGGCCAAATCCATGGGTACCGCTTGCCTAAGATTGAGAGTTCATTCAGAAGGATGAGAGACATTAATGCGACCCAGCCCTACGCCTGTGCTGTAATAATGGAGGGTATCCACACCAGGACGATCCTGGTGTGGATACCCTCCATTATCTATGGAAGATTACTATTAAGTTGTTAGATACCTTAGACTAGATCAGCAGCCTACTCCGGATGGCTTGGTGTCGGTGCTAGTCATAGTCCACGTGCAACCTGTGCCTCCAACCTGGGTAAGAGTCCAAGCATCACTGGAGTCATCCACGATCAAACCGAAACCGGAAGGTGAACCGGTGTAGGCGGCATCGGCAGCCACGGCCGCTGCAGCAGTCGTTAGACGAGCGCCCCCACCGCTAATATTCTGATTTCCCGTGTCCCCTTGGTAGGAAACACCAGTCACTAATTGGGATGCACCCGCCAATTGGGTCTGGATCAGGACATCATCGCCGATACCCGTACCATTCTTGATAGTGCCTGCGACTGCAGCGATATTGCTTTTGGCTGCGGCATTATCGGCTTTTGTTTTCTGGTTGAGGAAGATGGGTACCGCGATGGCGGATAGGACAATGAGGATTACGACGACGACCAGCAGTTCTACGAGAGTGAAGCCCTTCTCGCCTGCAGCCCGACGACGCATCACGTCTTGGATTTTGTTACGCATGATAATAGTGTTTCCTAACTCTGTGTTTTAGGTTGTGAGCGCTTCCTGCGCCTGATAACCCACTCGGCGCCTAAGCCGAGCGAAGGCTGAAATACCGACCAATTTCCACCAAAACCCCCCCTATGGGAGTATTGGGCACGACTCGTCGATAACGTCGTTGTGAGCCTATTCGGCTTCCTGCTGCACGTCGTAGCAATGGCTGTCGTGCGCTACCCTGCGCGAGTCCAAGTGTCCCCCGTTGAGGGGACATAAATGTGCAATGAGGTAGCCGATAGTTTCGATGAATATTCTCGACATCGATTGGACGACAAATGCGAAGAACTCGCTCACTACTCACCCTCGGAATAACGGGCATTGCGTTGAGCAGTGTAGCGTTGGTTCCCACTACTTCACAGGCCGCTTCTTGGGGCAACATCACTTATCGCGCAGCAAGCGAGGCAGATACTCCGGGCTCCGGTGGTGGCAGCTGGTATTTCGAGGCAGGCTACGTAGAGCCTTCTCAATACAGCACCTACGCTCTCAATGTCACGGCACCAAAAAAGTGCAGCAGAGTCGAGATACGGATCGTTGGACATAATTCAGATGCGACTGATGCAACCACCATGTACTGGAAACTCTCGACACGTGGACTATACAAGAATCGAACCCTTACCCAAGCGACGGGAACCGACTTGGAAACCGTCACTCTCAGCGCCAAGGTAAAGCCCGGCACTAAGATGCGGCTGACGAAGAGAACTGTTTACGGGTCGGACTCCGACAACTATCGAGTCTCTATTTGGGGCAAATGCGCCTAGTCACCTATCGATTTGTTTCCTACACTCTCGCGTAGGAAAATCCAAACAGGAGACACCCTTATAAGCCTTCGCGCGAGCCTGTTGGCAAGTTGTCTGCACAACCCTCTGGGGGTTCCGTCTGCCCAAAATCTAACGTCATCACAACGTTGTATTACAGCTCCCAGCTATTTTGACCCCCTTGGAACACAATTCGGAATGAGTGCGGCAACTCGTTCCTCCTGCACGAGGCTCAATGCCCCAAGACACGCGGTGGCTCTGCAATATAGCTGTCGCTCTATGCCTAACTGGCGCTGATCGGGCAAGAAGCATCTATGCGCAGCGGAGGTGTCTCTACCCGGGCGGATGGCGGTGCTGTTGCTGCGTACTCTATGCACCGTGTGGGCGGGCACCCTCGGCAATATGCTGCTGCCAATCCCCGAGGCGGCGGCTGTGGCTACGGCATGGTGCGCTGCACCGTCACCGTGTGCTCCGCATACACCCGACACGCGAGCCCGTTGTCCGCCATCGCGAACGCGACGAACGACCAGAACTGGTCGGTGCGCTCCTCGGGATTCGCCATCGGATACACCGACAAGTAGAGGGTGTCGTCGCGCAACACAATGTTCGGATCGGTGATTGAGGACGCAACTGTGTTGCGTACCGAGTACGGCAGAGTTCCGTTGAACTCACCATATGTCCAATCCCAGTCCTGAGGTAGATGGCGTCGACCCACGGCAGGAACCACTCCCCTCCCCGGAATGTCGATGTCATACGTCTGCCCCAGGCTGAACCCCATTTCTTGCCCCGTCGCGGTGCGCGACAACCGAGCCAGCGGGATTCTTGCCGTCTGATCTGCCGGAACCTGCACGGGACCCTCCAAGAGGTTCTCCATGTCGACACTCGCACACTCATCCCCCACCCAGACTGGCTCCGACGGCGGTGACAGCTTGGTCCACTTGCCGCTGTCCATCAGCGCCCGCACCTGGTAGCGGTGAATACCGGGGGTCTCGTCGTCCTTCGCACAGCTGGTGGAGAACGAATCGTCACCGTCCTTGTCTTTCGCCGAACACACGAAAGCACCCGTATCCGCGTCGATCACCTCATAGCGATTCACGATGTCGCCACGTGCCTCCACTCCCCACGTCACCGACACGTGCGGAACGCCAGCGTTCGGCATGATCCGCTGCCCATCCTCAGTCGGGGTGTTGAAGGGGATAGTGCCATTGCGTCCTTTGGGCGTGCGAGGCGTGTAGTTGGTTTCGGTGGGCGTGCGGTCGTCCTCCGAGCCGGAACCACCCCCACCGGTATCAGGGGTTCCCACGGGCTTCCGGGACGCCGTCGTGCCGCTCTTCACCGAGAGCGTGAAGCGGCGCGGGGAGATCTCATGGGTCACCACCGTCTTCGCCGCAGACGACGAGCCTTGCCGCACCCATACCCGCACCGAGCTCGCACCCGCCACCAGCTTCTTACGGGGTGTGAACCGCGCACCACCGCCCTTCTTGACGGTTGCCGACAAGCACCCTCCCGCCTTGGGGATGAAACACACACTGACGCGCGTGGGCACACGGCGCGCGAGACTCACCTCAACGAACTTGATCGCACCCTTGCGGGGCGCCACCAGCACACGCGCCTTCTGTAGTAGTACACCGACTTTGTTGGCAAGACTTCCAGAGACACCTAACTCCGAAAGGGGCGCTAGCGAACTCTCTTTCGCGCTATTTGATATCGCACCTTTTGCAGATCCTGATGGGCTGACCGCAAGCCCCAGCGAAAACACTAGCGCGATAATGACGTTCATAACCAACATCGGGGCTAGTGTGAACGGTGTATGCCTACGCTCTGGTGGAGTCGGGCTTGTGGGACCGTGTTGTGATGTCACCTGAATCTCCCTATAGTGGACTACCTGCGCGTGAACGCGGAGGCTTCTCCGGGCAGGTAGTCCTAGAGTTATTCTTATCGGCGTGGGTGACACTCCCCCAGTCAATTTCGCTACGCAGAGTCGAGAGTGGTGAGTTGCTTCTTTTATGGGTGACGCGGCTTTTTGACGTTTCTGGACAGTCCATAAGCCCTGAGTAGTTTGTCCGCATAAGGATTTTCCTCCCATAGCCCGTCCCAAATATATTGCGGTGCCTCGTCCACACTGGATTATTCCGGTGTTATCGCAATGAAAATCCGTAAATCGCCTAACTATTCGATAGCCACGTCGTGACACGCAAGAGTTCGCAATGCTGCCGACGCCGTGAGCACTCCGAGAAATAGCGAGGTGTCCGACTACAGGATCAGGCTTCTATCTTTAGTGCGGTTGCTGCCACCGAAACGTTTTGCAGAACTACGGACAATAGTTGAGTTGCCACACTCGGGTTGGTTGAGCGCTAAACTGGGCCTGCGGTGTTAACAATAGCCATGCTTGCCTATATTGCTGTAGCGCAACCTGAACAGCAAGAGATGCAAGGAGTCTTATCAAATTTCAACTATATATTAGGCCGAGTTATCTGCCACTATGAATTTCTTCAGTTTGACCGTACAGATTCTTCCAGTACTCTTTCTAAGTCTTTTCTTCGAGCGTCGCACCGGTTCCTCCCGAACCGCCCGCGACGAGTCCAAAGGATTTTTCTTGGCCGCGGCGGTAGTAATGGTCTTAGCGGAGCTACTTTGCTTATCTGCAATCTATCTGTTCGATGACACTCTCTTAGTGGCAGACCTATGGGGCTACCCCGGGAGAACTATCCACCTCTCCTACAAGATGTTGTTCAACTCCATTTGCAGCAGTATGGCATGGACGGCGCTTGCGATAGGCTTCATCGCGCTGCTCGCACCTCAATTCGCTAGACAGCGGGAACAAATATCTTCGCGAAAGATTCATGGAAACTCTCGCAAATTCCTCTTCTACCAAACGTTGGCCCTCCTCGTAGCAATTTGTCTATTTTCTGGCCCTCTGTGGCTAATCCTAAGGCCCGCAGTCCCCTCCCTATCCTTTACATGGTGGCACGCACTGTGCGCACTGTGCGCGTTAGCTGGAGCGTGCTGCTATCTTATCGCCTACCTAGCCAAAGCCTCTGAGACCTGTATGAGAATGCTACGGGGGGCGCTTAGCTGTGCTATTATCACGATAATCGTATTCGGGGTTGCCTTGTTGTATAGTATGGAGACTGTAGCGCGCGAGGCCAAAATGTTGAGGATAGCGAACTTCTATGCAGAAGAGGTTACCCAATCCCTAGCTAGAAAATACAACGCTACGATACTTGATTACCACGCGTTTATAAAGCAACTCAACGACGACAGTCGCCAGCGAAAAGCAAATGTAGACTCACTCCAGCCCCTCTCAATAGTCTCAGACGAGGCTAGCACTCTCGATTGGGAATATCCGCCACCTCGTCTACTAGAGAATATTCTCGTTCAATCTCAAGTAGACGGAAAGTTGTCGACTTGTCGTTTGCTTATCGGCTATCTACCACCTAAGAAGACGGAGCCTAATGTCCGCGGGAGGCTCTCCGTTGACGCATATTGCATCCCAGAAATTGCGCAATAGCGGACCCCCAATGTGAAAAGCCTCGCATGTCGCGGCCCCACGTGTGTAGGCGAGGCGACGTGAAGAGCCTTCTTGAGGATTTGTCTGATGCGGGTTTCCCGGTTTCCCCGGTGGTTGCCAGGCTTCCCGCTATCATTGTTTCAAACTATCAGCTGCGTGCTGGCCCCCGCTTGCGCTCGATTGGGGATGTGTAGTTTTCAAGCGCCGGGATTGCCCGCGAGTGCGGATATCATGTCACCCGGAGGGACCGGGACTTCCGGGGAGGACGATGCCCTAAACCATCTAACGTCTCGCTGCACACAGGGGTGGACACTCTCGCTCCAACCCAATGTCTTCCCGCGCGCTTTTCGAGTTTATGTCGTGTGTGGGGCATCGGGTCCCCCGTGTGTGCCCCGGGAGCCCCGGGAGCCCCGTGGATCGCCATGGGGTACCGTGGGGGCCGATACACTCCCCCATGACAAACCTCATGCGACTACTCGAAGATGACGTGCGAAACGTGTGGGACCCGCAACGGTTTTCGACACCGGGTCGACTACCCGTTATGGTCGGCACGGTGAACCCTGTCGGGGAGGAACCAGGGCGCGATTCTCCCGTGCAGGCTCCAGTGGAGGCCTCGGTGGATTCTCCGCGGGAAGGGACAAGCCTCCTGCCCTCCTGTTTGGATATGTTGGTGAAAATGCCGGGAGAGGAGACTCTCACGGTTCCGAGTCCTTGGGCGGAGGATAGTGTGGTCAGTGAGGTTCTCGCTAAGTGCTTGGGATTTGAGCGGGAGCATGGTTGGGGTCGGGATAGGTTTGCCTATTTGACGGTGGACAATCGTGTTGTTCCCGCGGGGCGGACGCATCGTAACAGGGGGTGGCATTTCGATGGGATGCAAGGGTCTCGCTATCAGGTGAAACTACCTGTTTGTTACCAGTACGTGTGGTCGAGTGTGGAGTCGACTGAGTTCAGTAGTGTTCCGGTGTCGGCGGTGGGATTGTCTGAGTCGGGGGATAATTGGTTTCACGCTTTGGGTGAGCAGATTCCCACAGCGTTTCCTCCGGTGCGGTTTCCGGCGGGGATGATTGTGGTGATGTCTGCGTATCAGTTGCATCGGAGCCCGGTGGTGGGGGTTCCGATGGGTAGGTTGTTTATTCGGTTGGATTATAGTTTGAAGGAGCAGGATCGTTTGGGGAACACGGTGAACCCGCTGCTACCCGCGCCGTGGGTGTTCCGGGAACGTTCTCTACCCGCGGGGTTGGCGAGCGTGGTTGATGATGCTGGGTGGGCTTTCGGGGCTTCCGGATATCCGGATATCCGGGTGAACCGCTCGGGTAGTAGCGGCAGACAGAGGGAACGGGCGCCCGCAGGGAGCGAGACTGAAGCTGTCAGAGTAACCATGTGAGAGCCTGCGGGTTTAGTAGTTGTTCCAGAGAGTGCGGGCGGTTGCGCCGCTATTGGGGCAAGTGCCGTTCGTGTAGATAGAGGTCCACGCTGTGTTGAACTCGGCGCCGGGAGGGTAGTACTTTCCTGATTTTGAGTCGTAGAGGTGAATGTCTTCGAACACTCCCCCGGTTCGGTGGACGGCGAGGGTGATGTAGTCGCCTGTGGAGGGCGTGCCTGTGGTACCGCCGTTGAGGGTGCAGTTGGGGTAGGCCCAGGTTTGTGAGTTTGCTGCTGGTTTCCACCCGGCGGCGAGGGTTTGTGCGTTGAGAGTGGCGCCGCTGGGGAGAGGTGTCCCTTGGGATGCCATGGTGGTGAGCTCGTTCATGAGCTGTCGGTGTGATTGGACAATAGTGGAGCGTTCTGCGCTTTTGCGTTGGTTGAGGAAAATGGGGATGGCGACTGCGGCAATGATCGCGATGATGGCGACGGTGATGATAAGTTCAATAAGGGAGAAACCGTAGTTAGTCTTGGTGTGGCGTGGGTTTCGACGCGCTTGGGTTCCTGTGGGCTCTGGAGGTCCGGTTGTTTCTCTCATAGGGGGTGTATCGGCGCGATTATGAGAGAGGTTCCCCTTCCACAGGGTGAGTTGTGTGGACCAGGCCCCACCCCCGGGGGTTTAGTTGCTGTAGATGGGTTGGCCGGGGGGCGCCCAAGCCCCGCCAGTGCCCGACCACATTTCTTGGCTTATGCGGGGTCGAACTCGGGTGCGGCGTTTGTGAGCGCGATGAGTTCACCCCTCGGCTGGAAACTACTCGCGTTAGGCGCGTTGGTCACCACACTGTTCGGAGTGTTATTGATCGTAGGCGGCAAATGGGTGGCGGGCTTCTCAGGAGCGAAACTCGCTGGTGTTCTTGCCGCGAGCCAAACCCAACCCGCGGTCCTCGCCTACGCGAACGAGAAAAGCGACAGCAACCCCGACGTGAACCTCGGCTACGCCCTCGCCTACCCGCTGGCGATGATCGTGAAAGTCGTCCTCGCGCCCTTCATCGGGATGCTGTAGGAGGGGTGTGTGCGGACGCGTGGATACCGGTATCCACGCGGGGCATCAGCAGATCTCTTTCTAATAGAATTCCAAACCAGACACTTGCCGATATAGGCTCATATACGCCATTTAGGTGGTTTCCCCACGCTAGTGGGGGTGATCCCCTCAGCGTCGGCGGCAGAGGCGTCGTCCGCTAGGTTTCCCCACGCTAGTGGGGGTGATCCCGCGCCACGAACCGCATCGCAAGCCGACGGCAAGGTTTCCCCGCAAATGCGCGGGGGCGATCGAGTCCCCACCTAAATGGCGTATATACATGTCTGAGCCTAGTTGTCCTCTCCCTCGGCGTGCCTGTTCGGGCTCTCCGACGGACTTGCATGGTGTTCCACGGTTTCCAGCCTGAGGGTTCCAAGAAATTGCGTCCCTTCAAGCGCTGTTCTGCTCTAGCCTCAAACTCGGGCCAATTCCCATGAGGCTAGCGCCCCCGTGTTTCCCACGGGTTCTCGGGCGCTCCGGGTTCACCTGGGTCGCTGGTGCCCCGCGGTGAACCACCACGCTCTAACACTCCAACACTCCCCTGCCACGAGGGTGGTCGTGGGTTAGAAACAACACCATAAAGGGCGCGCCCCAGGTGGGGTGTCGAGTCTCATGGGGAGGTGTTGCGAAGGTGGCGAAAGTTCGAGCGTACACACGAGCAGATGGGACTAGGGTGCGCGAGCACTCGCGTGCGGAGTCACAGCCCGCGGGAACACCGGCTCCCGTCGTGTCGCGGGCGCCCTCGCGGGGAGCCCAGAGTGCCCCTGGGTATCTGGTGGGCACGGTGGTTCTCCCGGGTCAAGAGACCCTGTGGGATGGAGGGCGGGGTGCGCAAAGCGCGCTGGGTCGATATCAGGCTCTCGTGGGGGAACGGGGGAACCGTGGGGAACAGGAGAGCGCGGGGGCCTCTGGTGGGCCAGAATCCCGAGGCGAACCGGGTGAGCGCGGGAGTGAGCAGCTCGCGATGTTTTACACGGCGGCGCAAATTAAAGAGGGTTGGGGGATCCTCCCCGCGGATAGAGAGTTTGTGGCTGACCAACTGCAGGAGGAGGAAGGCTATCACTATGAAGCGCGCGACTATTATGAGGAAGAACCGCTCACCGATGCTGAGTTTTGGAGTCATCGTCGCCAAGAGAACGAGGCGAGTGCGCCCGACTTTGAGAAGAGTATCCGGCGCGATGGTGTGTATAGCCCGGTGACGCTGGGGGTTGACTATATTCAGGATGGGCATCATCGTCTTGCGGCGACCCGTGATGAGCAGTTGATTCCTGCGGTTCACGCGGACGGGAGTGGGGAGATTGGGCGATCCTCCCCCACGGTGTTTCGCGTGGATGGGCATCAACTTCCTTCACCACAAGCGGTGGTGAATGAGGGTGAGGAGGACGATTGGGAGGATGAGGTCCTTTACGATCCGGAGAATCCCGGGCATCGCCTGGTGGGTGGCTCTTATGAGGAGTATCTGAAGAATGTGGAGGGGTGAGATGGGGGGTGACCGGGTTTCTTATCCAAGGGTGCGTAGCCGTTGTTCGGGAGCTGGTTGTTTCCGGCTTCCTCAATAATCTTAGAGCGTGGGGTACCCGCAGTTGGACCCCACTGCGGTCCACTGGTTGCTGAGGGCTGCGGTAAAGATCTTGTGTTCTCCGGTAGCGGAATCGTAGAAATAGTAGTTCCAGGGGTCGGAAGAGTTGACGCGCACCGCACCCATAACAACGAACTGCCCATGGGCGACTCCGGTTCCCGTGGGCGGAGAAGTGTTATCTCCCGTGGCGCCAGCCACAGTGAGGCTACAGTTCGTGGCGATGCGGAGTTCTCGAGGGAAGCCATTAGATGTTGGGACCCACCCGCCGCCGCGGACAGTGGCAATGGCGGACGCGCTGGCGGGCATTCGAGTGCCAGGAGGATTGGAGAGTTGTATGGTTGATAGTTCAACGATCGCACTGTGCATGTCAGATTCGAGAGCGGAACGGGCGGCTTTCGTTCGCTGGTTGAGGAAAACGGGGATGGCGACAGCGGCGATAATTGCGATGATAGCAACGGCGACGATAAGTTCGATCAGGGAGAATCCCCGCGCATCCTCGGAAGGCGGCGATAGCGAGCGGCTGTGGGCGCTGCTTCTGAATTGAGTTATCATTATAAGTTTATCGGCATGGTCCCAGCGCGTGTCAAGGAATCTGGTGATTCTTTACTGTCCGGGAATCTCATCCTCGCAGGAGGTCGCTCGTGAATACGCGGATGCTCACCGAACATTGTTGGGTGGGCCCGGCTTTTTTGCGTTTCCATTTGATGGTGACGGGGAGTTTGCTGCCGGTTGGGAGGATGGTTCCGACGGGTGGGGCGTCCAGTTTCACGGCACGGTGTGGCCCGGCGATCGCCCACGATCGGCGGGTGATCTTGAGGGGATACCACTCGGTAGTGTCGGGTCGGGTTTGGGTAAATTCGATGGAAACACGTGCGATTTGTTTCGAGCCCGTGGGCGTGCAATAACGGTCCATAGTTCCCGCGTTTGCGGTGGGTGTGGCGAGGAGTGCGGGGGCAAGAAAGGTCACCGTGGCAGCCATTGTGATCCCGACAGCAGTTCTACGTTGTGTCGCCATGTTCTACCTTCTCGATGGGTGCGCTGTACCTATCGGCTCTACTCTTGTGTCGCGCGGCGACCAACGATCACACGTGTGCGTGTTTCAACTGTTTGAGGAGCTTCCCTTGGATCCCGAGTTGGTTGGGGTCGGTGTGGATGTGGGCTTCTATCGTGCCGGTTGTCGCGTCGAAACGGCTGACACTGTATGTGTAGGCTGGTTTCCAGAAAGAATGGTCTTTGGTGGTGAAGCGGGCGATGATTTGTTCCCCGTGGGTGAGGACGCGCACGTCGTCGGCTTCGGAGATAACGGCTTGACTGGGGATGATGGTGCCCGCGGGGATGGTGGTGTTGCGAACGATTGCGTGGGAGTGGACGCGAGCGTTTTCACCTAGACTGCTGTTTTCGATAACGGCTTCACCGCCGATGGTAACTCCGGTTTCGAGGTTGACGCGGGTGAGGGTGGCTTTCGGGGCGATCGTGGCACTCGTACTGTGGGAGCCGGTGATCGCGGCGCCCGATCCCACGTGCGTGTCGGTGAGTTCGCTACCGACAATAGTTGAATCTTCTGCGGCGAGCGAGTTGATGAGGGTGGTGTTGGTGATGGTAGCGCGGGAGCTGACGAGGCTGTGGTCGAGGGTGGAGCCGTCGATGCGGCTGGTGGGTGCGGTGATGGCGTGGGTGGCGTGGCTGGTGGCGAGGTGTCCGGTGGTGTATCCCCCGTGGGTGGTGGCGGTGGCTTGGTCGAAGTGGGCGGCGGCGATAGCGCCCGCGAGTTGCGCGGCGACTTCGACATCCCCATCATGGGATTGGAGTCGTTGGATGGCGTCTCTAATGGTTTGCGGGACTCCGGGTCGGAGGATGTGGGCGATAGCTTCTTGTCCGGTGGGGGTGGCGGCGTGGGTGGCGGCTTGTTGAATGGTGCGGGCGTCGAGGGTGGCGCCGCTGAAGGCTGCACCCAGGTATTGGCTGAAGGCTGGCTTAGTGTCGTGGGCAAGTCGGGAGAGGGTTTCCTCGTGGACGATGCTGGGGTCTATTTGGGAGGGGGTTGGTTTCGACGATGAGTCACCTCGGTGAGCCGGAGGCGCTTGGTGTTCCGAATCCAGAGTCCCCGTTAGGCTCAGAGTGTCCCCCGCTTGGACGGCAGAGGGCTTGTTGGGGCATTGGGAGTATTGCGCGTGGTGGGGTCCCGGTTTGGTTCCGCAATAGGGGCAGGCGACGGCAGTGAGGAGATCCTTGATTTGGGGGTGGGGTAACCGTTCCAGCGTTTCGAGCATGGTGGGCGGGAGTGCGGGGTTGCTGAGGTTGGCGTGGAGGTGTCCGCGGTTTGGGGCAGCGTCTTCCACGAGATTGAGGGCGAGGCGGGAGGCGCGTTCGTTGAGCCATGATGGCGGCATTGCTGGGGAACCTAGGATCTCCCGGATTGCTTCGTTAGATGATTGCCTATCCAACGCGAATTGAGGATTCACATCGGGAAAGGTCTCAAACTGGTGCAGTGGGTTCTCGTGATAGTTGATGGCAATGGCTTGGGCGTGCGCGACGATTCCTTCTGCACGGTCGTGTAGCCGCTCTAGGAGGTCCGCGGGATCGCGTGTTTGGGCGATTGCGTGGGCGAGTGGGGCGGTGGGGGTGTGCGTGTCAACGATTGTTTCGAGTTCCTCACGCGTGAGATTGCTATGGGGTAAAAGCGCGTACAGTGTATTTGAGTTCGGTGGTGTTTTCGATGGTGTGTCGTTGGCGAGCGTGCGGATGATGTCGCCTGCCACTTCAGGTGGTGGTGTGTCCCCGGCTTCGAGCATGCGGGCGATCCGGGGAGTGTAGTTGTCGCGAAGAGAAATCGGGTCAATACCGAATTGTGCAGCAGAGGCGGGGTTGGCCGTTTTCGTGACGGCGATGTCGTCGGGTTGGGGATACCAATCGCGGTATTTTTCACGGAGAAGATCCTGGAGAGTGTGCGCGCCACGCGAGTTAAGGCTTGCCTCTCTGGGTAGTGTCGAAACAGCGGGGAGGGTGAGAGGCGTGGGAATGTGAGCGGCTGCTGCTGTGGGTGGTTGTTCGTCCGTGGTATCGACTGCGCGTGTGTGGCTGGAGACGGTGATGGTTTTCCCCGTGCGCGGGTCCACGCGAGTGTGTTCGCCGACTCGCGTTTGTTTCGTACCCATGGCGCTGTTCTAACCCGTGGGTGAGGTGTTGGCAGGACTGGCGGGGAAGGCTGGACGCTGACAACACTCTTTCCGTGAGAACGGCAGGTTCCGGCGCGATAGGGCGAGGGCTGGTTAGAGGAGTTCACTCATGTTGAAGTCACTCAAAGCGACGTTTTCGCTGTAGAGGGAGGCGCGGGTGGATCCCATGCGGGAGAGTTTCTGCATGTTTTCGGGGTTGGCGGGGAGGGGTTTGGGGAGGCTTTGCCAACCGTGGGTTTCATTGTAGATTTGTCCGACATAGATTTGTTCCCCTTCCGCGTATTTGGGCTGGTTTTTGAAGAATCGGTGAACCGTTTTGGGGACCGTGGTGTCCAGTTGGGGCACCGTGTTGTCGAGAGCGTTCCCCATCTCGTATTTGAGGTGGCGGCCTGCTTGGGTTTCGTTGTATCGCTGCCATGCTCCGCCGACCGCAACTCCAGCGGAGCCGCCGCCTGGCGGGAAGGGCGGGTCATCCTTTTTGATGGGGTGTGGCGGTTTCGTGTTCACGTTCTGACTCGGCGGCCTGGTTCCCGGGAACGACGCGTTCGGGTTGCTCGACTTCGAAATGTTTTTCGTGTAGCCGTTCACCTTCTTGCCGTCTTTGGTTGTGTACCCAGAAACGCTAACTTTCTTGCCCACCATGTTCTCCCTGGTAGAGGTTGAGAAACTGTCGTGGTTTGTCTAACTGTCAGGATTAGAAGTGGCTGGAGTGAAGCCCATCTACTGGGGGTGAATTGGAGGCTTCTTAGGCGGGGGCCCTGGGAGCGCAGTGGAGCAATGCCGGTGCGATGCGGCGGGGCTGGACTCCTGTGCTGCCAAACGGGGGGGGTCGTTAGAGTACCGGGGGAGGACAGCGGAGAAGGAGAATACGGTCATGGCATTCAGCAAGGATGGCAAGAAGGCAGTTCAGCGGACAGTGAAGCGCGCAGACGGCGG
>CXWK01008702.1_pt1 | contig 24742 bp, 27 predicted proteins | sample 590851 | NCBI WGS metagenome assembly CXWK01 (sample SAMEA3498364, study PRJEB10139) | wastewater metagenome | biome: wastewater treatment plant; material: activated sludge | place: Denmark | collected 2014-08-01
AAGACAAGGTGGTGCTGGGCAGGGCTGCGATCGACATCGTCCCGTTCAAGAGAAAGCTGCCCGGCTTCTACGGCGGATCCTTCGAATCCGGCAGTTCGGGCTACATCAACTTCCGCGAACTGGTCGAAGGTCTGGTCAACGAGCCCGGCGGTCCGCCCTCGCGCACCTTCGAGCCGACATCGGAGCTGAGCAACCTGATCGACTTCTCGGGCCACATTTCCCTGGGCAACGGCCGGCTGGGCATCGACGCGACCGGTGACAAGAAGCTCGGCGAAGGCGACAACTGGGTTGAGTTCAAGCGAGACAAGCCGGGCCAAAACAGGTTCAACCTGAGCGCTCGCAGCATCGGTTACGAGCTGGGGCTTGACGCGAACGAGCTGCACTTCAGTGGCGCGGGCTTCACGGCCGACAAGACGCAAGACGGCAAGACGCGCATCGGCAAGACCGGTGACATCACGCTGCAGGAGATGACGGTCAAGATCAAAGGTCTGGCCGACATGGAATTGAAGATCACGCTCGAAATCAAGGACGGAAAGATCAACGACATCCAGATCGGCGATCTGACGTTCGTCGAGGCGGCCGAACTCGGCAAATTGGCAGCGCCCACCTTGACCGACGTCAACCCCAAAGGCGTACCGAAGCCGGCAGGAGGGCCGTGATGAACCGCCATCGGCTTCCGCCATCGCAGCGCGGTTCGCGAAGCACATCATCGCTTGCGCGCGGGACATCAGCATCGCCGCTGCCGAGCGCCGAGCGCGCGTTCTTCGAGCGCGGGTTCGGCCAGGATTTCTCGCAGGTACGCGTGCACATCGATGAAGGAGCGGCTGCGGCTCTGGGAGCGAAGGCTTTTACCACAGGCCATGATATTTTCTTTTCAGAGGGCCGTTATAACCCGGGAAGCGCAAAAGGCAGGGAATTATTAGCGCATGAACTGGCGCACGTGGCACAGCAACAGCGAGGCGGCAGTGGCGGTCCCGTGCAGGCAGAGCCACGGGCTCGAGCTGCCGCTCAGACCGTGAGACAGGGCGGCTCCGTCGCACCGGATTCGTTGGGCGGTGCTCAGCAAGGCATGTATTGTGATTCCGAAGACGATAAGAAGAAGCCCGAAGATGCATCATCGCCTCCGCTCTTACCGCCCATGCCGAACCTGACGCTCTCGACACCTTCGCCAATCGACTGGCTGAAGATGCGCCAGTCTTTTGACAACCGCGGCATGCGGCTAACCCTCGGCGAAGCCAATACGATCGAACAAGAAGCGCACCGTATCGCGGACCAGTTGGCGGTCTTCGGCATTGGCCCAAACTTCAAGTTCGATTACAAGCTCGGCACGCTGACCCGCGACGACATCATCAATCTAGGGTTGAGCCGCCAGCTCGAGGACCGGCTCGGACGCGAGAACCCGAATGCCTGGGATCGGATGAACAAAGAATGGCAGCTCGCGCATCCGGGTGGCTGGTCGACTCCATTCCTGTCCAAGACCTGGAAATTTTGACGTGGCGATCTATCTCAACAGAGGATAACCATGAGTTCATTCCCCGGTTCTCCCAAACTTCTTCGTGGAGGTCTCGTCTTAATCAACAACGAGACAGGGGCTGTTCAGCGTATCATTGCCTTGCAGTATAACCCCGATACGTTGACCCGCAGCCTACAAATCAAGGGGGTGAGCGGCGACAGCGGTGATCATATGGAGGCCCTCCGTCTGAAAGGGCCCCCTGTCGAGTCGATCAAGCTCGAAGCGGAGATCGATGCGACTGACCGGCTCGAAGTCGCTGACTTACAGACGACGCAGGTGGGCATCCATCCACAGCTCGCCGTGTTGGAGACCGTTGTATACCCGACAAGCAGCCATTTGCTCGCCAACCGCAGCGAAGCCGCCTCTGGGTCACTCGAGATCACGCCAATGGAGGGTCCGCTTACATTGTTTATTTTCGGCCCCAAGAAGATCGTCCCTGTACGCATCACCGAATTCAGTATCACCGAGGAGGCATTCGATACCTCGCTCAATCCAATTCGTGCCAAGGTCAGTCTCGGTATGCGCGTGTTGACGGTGGACGATCTAGGGTTCGACGTCAAAGGGGGAGGCTTGTTCATGGCCTATTTGCAGGCGAAGGAGCAACTGGCAGCAAAAAACGTCGCCGGAACCTTCGGGGTGCTCGGCATTACCGGGATTTCATGAGGAGCAGGATATGATCACGTATAACTTCCTTCCCACGAGCCGATACTACGGCATCGACATGGCCACATTGAAATCCAAAGATGGCCGCACGGTCGCGTATGTGCGCCGCCGCTTTCTCCCACCACCGGAACGTTTTGCGTTGGTCCGGGAACATAGCGTGAGTGAAGGCGAGCGCCTGGATCAAATTGCCGCGAAGTATCTGAGCGATCCGGAGGCCTTTTGGCGTATCGCCGATGCCAATGCGGCCATGCGCCCTGAGGAGCTGACCGAAACGATTGGTCGCAGGTTGCGCATCACATTGCCAGAGGGAATACCCGGAACCCCCAATGCTTAAAGGCATTCATCTCACACTGATGATCGGCCCCGCCGTCCCGGTGGCGGCGCCCCAATCCGTTATCGATGCGCTCATGAGCGTGCAGGTGACAAGCGGGAAGGACAAGAGTGGCTTCCAACTGACTTTCTCGGTCAGCAAGGATTCACCTTTGCTCAAGACGATGCTTCCGGCTGGCTATTTCGACCCGATCACCACCCGAGTGATCGTGATCGTCACTCTTGGCGGTTTCCCGCACGTGCTGATGGATGGTGTGGTCACCCGCCAGGAATTGAGCCCAAGCAGCGAACCTGGGCAATCGACGCTGACTATTACCGGCGAGGATCTGAGCGTGTTGATGGATATCGTCGAACTGAAGATGCCACATATGGCACTCGATGACACCCTGCAGGCCTACAAGATCCTCGCTCCTTATATGGCTTTCGGTGTTGTTCCGATTGTCATGCCATCGTTCATCGTCGATGTGAAAATTCCCACTAAAGGATGGGACACGCAGACCGGCACGGATCTCAAGCACCTCAAGTTGCTCGCTGGCAAGAATGGATTCGTGTTTTATGTCGAGCCCGGACCGCTTCCAGGCCAAAGCATCGCATACATGGGGCCGAATATCCGTATCCCGGTGCCGCAGCCTGCGCTAAGTATCAACATGGATGCACACACGAATGTCGAGTCGATGAGTTTCTCGCTCGACGGCCTAGCGAAGGAGACTATGGTCGTTACCGTCAACGACCCGATCACCGGCAAAATACCGATCCCGATCCCTATTCCTAGTATCAGTATTTTCCAGCCGCCGCTCGGTGCGCGTCCAACACCCCCGTCGAAGATCACCTTCAGCACAACCGAGGGCGGCGAAACGGTCACGCATACGCTCAAGACGATCGTGGGTCGCCTACTGAAAGGTTCGGCGAATGCGATTACTGTGTCAGGCTCGCTTGATGTGCTGCGCTATGGCCATGTTCTGCGCTCGAAAATGATGGTCGGCGTACGCGGTGCAGGCTTGGCTTATGACGGTCTGTACTACGTCGACAGCGTGACTCACAAAATCAAGCGCGGCGAGTTCAAGCAGAGCTTTCAGCTCAGCCGCGATGGGTTGATTTCGCTTACGCCCAAGGTGCCTGTATGAGCCAAGACACGTATCCCGGCTTGTATCGCGGCACGGTCGGGCCCATTCCCGACCCTGAGTTTCGCGGGCGACTGCAATTGACGATTCCGGACGTGCTCGCGTTCGTACCTTCGACGTGGGCCGAACCTTGCGCGCCGTTGTCCGGTCCGCCGGGACCAATGGGTGTGTACATGGTGCCGCCGCCGGGCGCTGGCGTGTGGGTGATGTTCGAGCATGGCAATGTCAACAAACCGGTGTGGATCGGCTGTCGCTTCGACACAACTGCTGATCCACCGATCGACGTCAAGCTGAGCAATCCGCTCGACCCGAGCATCATCATGCAGACACTGCTTAAGAACACGCTGGTGATCAGCGATTTACCGCCGACGCCCATCACCGGCGGCATCGTTCTGCGCAGCACCACCGGCGCGATGATTGTGGTCAACGACAGCGGTATCTATCTCAACAACGGAAAGGGCGCGATGATGACCATGATCGGGCCCACGATTGATTTCAATGTCGGGGCATTCACGATCTTAAAGTAGGAGTTTATTCATGCCTGGATTGCTTCTTCATGTCGGAGCCGTGGTGCAATGCACGCATGGCGCTCCAGCCACCGTTGCGCCGTCGCAGCCGCGGGTGGTGGTCAGCGGGCAGCCCGTTGCCAATATCACTTCGGCCACCGCCGTAGCCGGCTGTCCGTTCCAGATTCCAGTGGGGGTGGGTACCAAGCCACAGCCCTGCATGACAGTCAAGTGGCTGATGCCGTCGACACGCTTTCTGGTCAACGGACAGCCTGCGGCGCTCACCCCGTCGCCTGGCCCGGCGCCGGGCATTTGCCAGAGCGCCGAACAAATTCCACAAGGTCCCCCGATGGTCAGCACGGTTCAAGTGCGTGTGATTGGAGTCTAAGCCTATGAATATCGATTTCCTTTTTCACTTCGACGGTCGAGGTCGTACTGCGTCGACGGATGAGAGCGACCATGTCCGTGACATGATCGAGCAATTGATTTTCACGAATCCTGGTGAGCGTGTTAACCGGCCGGACTTTGGCAGCGGGCTCTTGCAGTTGGTCTTTGCCCCGAACAGTCCGGAACTTGCCGCCACCGTTCAGTTCACGCTGCAGGCGGCGCTTCAACGCTGGCTGGGCGATGTGATCGAATTACGTGATCTCAATGTTCGGGCACACGATTCGACCCTGACGATCGATATGAGGTATCTGATCCGCCGCACCCATGTGGAGCAGATGTCGACATTCGAACGATCTATCTAGAGGAGTATGCGATGAGCTTCTGTTGTCAGAAGGACGAACGTCGCGATGCCGTACGACGCATGAATGGATGGAACGGCATCGATTATGTCGAGGTGGCGCAGGATCAGCGGTCGCTTTCTGTCTACTTTCTCGGCAAGCTACCGCGAGAGTTCGCCGCCAACAAACCAGGTCTCGAACAGTACCTTCGCATCGAGGGCGGTGAGCGCATCACCGATATTAAGATTACCGATGTCGACCCGGCGATCAACGAGGACCCTGAGCAGGACGACGTTCTTATGGTGAGCCTCGACAAGGCCGGAGATTTTTCACCCTACACGCTGCGCCTGGTTGGCGTTGAACAGGTGGATCCTCGCTATAGCCATGTCTCTTTCTCGTTCAAGATCGATTGCCCGTCGGATCTCGACTGCGCTCCGACGTGTGAGTGCGAACCAGCGACCCTTCCCGTGCCCGAGATCAACTATCTGGCGAAGGATTATGCCAGCTTCCGTCAGTTGATTCTCGATCGCATGGCACTGCTCATTCCTCAATGGCAGGAGCGGCATGTTCCTGATCTCGGTGTGGCATTGGTTGAGCTGCTTGCCTATGAGGGTGACTATCTCAGCTATTATCAGGACGCGGCCGCTACGGAAGCCTACCTCGATACCGCTCGTCAACGCATCTCTGTGCGCCGTCACGTCCGGCTGGTTGATTACTTGCTCCATGAAGGGTGCAATGCCCGTGCGTTTCTGNNAGGGTGCAATGCCCGTGCGTTCCTGGCGATTGGGGTGGATTCGGAAGTGGAACTACACCCCAGGAACGTAAGTTTCATCACTGGACTCAATGATGCCCTCATTGACCGTCGAACAATTCTCGAATGGGATGATCTACGGGAGGTCCCAAGTGGGTCCTATGAAGTCTTTGAGCCATTCGATCGCGAATCCACGATTCACCTCTATCCGGCTCATAACGAGATTCACTTTCACAGCTGGGGTAGGAAGCAATGTTGTGTCGAGCGAGGCGCGACGAGCACGACATTAATTGATGCGGGTTTGCACCTCGAGGCTGGTGATGTGTTGATCTTCGAGGAAGTGATTGGACCTGTGACTGGTCTTTCGGCGGATGCCGACCGGAACCGTCGACATGCGGTTCGGCTGACCCGCGTTACAAAGGGTGAGGACTCGGTTGTCCTGCTGCCGGACGGCAAACCGACGCCGTACCTCGAGGTGGAATGGGCCGAGGAAGATGCGCTTCCGTTCACCTTGTGTGTGTCTGCAATCAGCGCCTCGCCAGCCTGCGCCTATCTCGACCACATCTCTGTGGCGCGAGGCAATATCGTGCTGGTCGATCATGGGCGGACGTGGGGAGCTGAGGACCTTGGCTATGTTCCGATAGACCACACGGAAGCCGAGTGCATCTGCGTCGGCCGTACAAGTGATGTTCGAACAATGGGCGGGCGTTTCTCTCCGTTGCTTCAGAAGACACCACTGACCTTTCGTGCACCTCTGGTAGTCAGCACACCCGCTGTTGGGGTGCAGACCCAGGATCCACGTGCCGCGTTGCCTCAACTTTGGGTTGGATCTCAGCCTTCCGCGCCATGGGAGGCTCGGTATGATCTCATTTCCAGCAGGAGTACGGATGCCCATTTCGTCGTTGAGATCGATAACGACGGCATCGCACACCTACGCTTTGGTGACGGTGAACTTGGTATGCGTCCTCCGGCTGGTGGCAAGTTTCATGCTGTCTACCGCACAGGCAATGGAGCGAAAGGGAATGTCGGAGCAGAATCGATTTCTCGCCTCGTATTGAATAATGACTCGCTCAGCGGTGTGGGAATCACGATCCGTAATCCACTCCCAGCCAGGGGTGGCATGGAAGAGGAATCGATAGCCGAGGCGAAGCTTCTTGCGCCTTATCTCTTCCGGACCTCTATCGAGCGCGCCATTATTGCAGAAGATTATGAGGAACTAGCCGAGCGCAACCCCAAAGTGCAGCGCGCCTCAACGGAAATTGTTTGGACCGGTAGCTGGTACGAGGCTGATGTCGCCATTGATTCCTACGGCGGTGAACTGGCCAGCAGGGATCTCCTGGCAGTTGTCGAGATGGATCTTGAGCAGTACCGCCGAATGGGACACGACCTGCATGTGGAGCCGGCGGTCTATGTGCCGCTTGATCTCGAGCTTGAGGTCTGTGCACAGCCAGGCTTCCAACGTGCCCACGTGCGCGCCGCGCTGCTCAATGTGTTCTCGACCCGCGTTCTCAAAGGCGGCGGGAAGGGCTTCTTCCATCCAGACAATCTGTCCTTCGGAGAGGGAATCAATCTCAGTGTGCTCATTGCGACGGCGCAAGCTGTGCCGGGTGTCGAATGTATCCGCGTCGTGCGGTTTCATCGCCTGTTTGAACAACCGAATAGTGAACTCGAGAACGGTGTTTTGCCATTGGCACCGAACGAGATTGCACAACTCGATAACGATCCTAACCATCCTGAGCACGGGAAACTCGTGATTAAGGTCCATGGAGGGCGATGAGATGACGTCCAAATCCTGCGGCTGCACCACCTCAACCTGTGGATGCTGTGAAGGGACGAAGCGATGGACTCCGTCCGATACCTCAAACCGCCCCAGTCTAAAGGAACTGCGGTATCGGGTGGGAACTCATGGCGAACTCTTAGAGTCCATGAAGGCTCGTTTGGCCACGATGACGGTGGACCGGCCGGGAGCCGACGGACAGACCATCGAAACATTCCGGCCACTCACCGGCCTTACGACGAGAGACTTCTCTGATCCGTCGATGGCCTTGTTGGACGCGTGGGCGACGGTCGGTGATATTCTTACGTTCTATCAAGAGCGCATTGCAAATGAAGCGTATCTTCGCACTGCGACTGAGCGACGTTCCGTCCTCGAACTCGCGCGGCTCGTGGGTTATACCCTAAGACCTGGCGTGGCCTCGACGGTGTATCTTGCCTACACGCTCGATGATAATCAGGCTGATCCGGTCGAGATTCCGATTGGCTCCCGGTCACAGACCATTCCCGGTCCCGGCGAGTTTCCGCAGTCGTTCGAGACGGCAGAGAAGGTCATTGCGCGCACCGAGTGGAACAATCTCCAGGTTCGCTTGAAGCGGCCGCAGAAGATCACTCTCGACACCGTTCTAGGGCTGACGCAACTCTATGTTGTCGGGACCGCCACGAACCTGAAGCCGGGCGATAAAGTGCTGTTTGATTTTGGCGCTAACTCGCCTAACAGGAGGTTTGTTCTTCGAACGGTCGTGGCGACCGTGAGTGACTTTACAGAGAAGCGTACGCAGATTCAATTTCAACCACTAGCCGCTGGAACGCCGGCTTCGGTCGCGGCACTTTCTCAGTTTATCCTAAAGGCCAAAACGGTGGTCGATAAGTCCAAGGATCCCGGCCCGGATCCCCGTTTTTATAGAAAGGCGCTCAATATTCAACAGGACAACCTGATGGGGATCTACACTGACCCAACGCATTGGGTTGATATCATGGTTAAACGGGCTGATGGAGACCTCAGTGCAAACCTCCAATCTCTTGCGGATCAACTGTCGGCCCAAATCAAACAGATTATCAAGAATGCGAATGCGTCGGACGTTTGGACGGTCACCAACCCGTCGAAGTTTGTTACACCGCTGCTCACACCTGTTGTGCCGCAGGCACGGAGCAGCGCACATCTGGCGCGCAGCTTGGAAGGGGCCTTTCTGCCTGGTTTGGATGCAAGCCCGCAACTGCTTGTCCACTTCGAGCCACGGCTCATGGATACCTACTACACGGCTTGGGCCAACGCAAACGTGAATGAAGCACCATCGGAATTGCAGGCCATCTATGCGTTACCGATGACCGCATCGCTCTTTGGCGCTAATGTGCCAAAACAGGCTAGTTATTACGCAGAAGATATTCGGGATCAGCAAGAGCGTATTTTACATAAGGCCGGCTAGCTCAAGCCGCCGCCTGAGTGGGAGGAATGGGATCTGGAAAACGATGAGGAGGGGGATTCGTTGTTTCTGGATCAAGCGTACGATGCAATTCAGCCGTCTGGCTACGTGATGGTTCAAACAACACCAAGTAAGAGAATAACACGTCAGGTTCTTCAGGTCTCGGCTGCTCAGACTCTGCAGCGCACTGCTTATGGCATCAGCGGTAAGACGACCCAGCTTGTGTTCAATGATAGGTGGCGAACTGTTACTGGGAACGAAACCATCAATCCGATATTGCGCAAAACGTTGGTGTATGCCCAAAGTGAGGAGCTCAAACTGGCCGAAGAGCCTCTGCCGCCAAAAGTCCCATCCGAAGATGCCAGTACTGATGACAAAAAACGGGAAATTGAACTTTCCAGCCTCTATAACGAACTGACCTCGGGGCGTTGGGTGATCTTGTCCGGTGAGCGCGCCGATATTCCGGGTGTGATCGGTGTGCGCGCAAGTGAGCTCATGATGATCTCCGGCCTTCGGCATGGGTACGATCAGACGCTGGCTGGCGATAGGACACACACCACATTGCTGCTTGCCACGCCACCAGCCTATGTCTACAAACGCGAGACGCTGAAGATCTACGGGAATGTGGTCAAAGCCACGCATGGCGAGACACGTAAGGAAACTCTGGGTAGCGGAGATGGAACGCTAGCTCTGCAGACATTTATGATGAAGCAGCCGCCCCTTACATTTGTGCCCGCGCCAACCGTATCCGGTGTAGAAAGCACCCTGCATGTCTATGTCAATGATCTTGAGTGGCATGAGGAAGGCACGCTAGCCGGCACAAGCTCAGTCGATCGCACATTTATCACCAAGACAGATAACGAGGACAAGACCTCGGTGATCTTTGGTAACGGCAAAGAAGGAGCGCGCCTGCCTACCGGTGTGGAAAATATCAAGGCGGTATACCGCAATGGGATCGGCAAAGCGGGCAATGTGCGGGCCGAGCAGATCAGTCTGCTGCAGTCCAGACCGCTTGGTGTGGAAAGCGTCATTAATCCGCTCCGTGCCTCGGGTGGGGCGAACAGGGAAAGTCTTGACCAGGCGCGCGACAATGCACCTCTGGCGGTGATGTCGCTCGACCGGCTTGTGTCTCTTAGAGACTACGAGGATTTCACGAGAACTTTTGCGGGAATCGGTAAGGCCGCTGTGAAACGACTCACCGACGGCCAGCGTGAATTTCTGCATCTGACGATCGCCGGCGCGGACGACATTCCAATAGACAAGACATCCGACCTCTACAGGAACCTACTTGGTGCTCTTCGAAAGTTGGGCGCTCCTGACCTGGCCGTGCAGGTAGATTCGCGCGAGCTGATCGCCCTGGTGCTCAGCGCGAACATCAGGCTGGCTGCCGACTACCTCTGGGATCCAGTAGTGGAGAAGGTCCGCGAGGCGATATTCGAGGAGTTTGGTTTTGTGTGGCGCAGATTGGCACAGCCGGCACTACTGTGTGAAGTGGTCGGTCTCATTCAGAGACTTCCGGGTGTTGCCTATGTGGATGTGGACTTGTTCGGAGGTATCCCTGAAAAAAAGGAAGACGAGGGAGTACGCCGACTGCTGACTCTCGACGAGATGGCCGATGAAGTCAAGGCCCTCCTCAAGGCGCCAGCTAACTCAACGCGGAGCAGTTTTATTGCTGAGGGTGTCATGGCTGCGTCGGCGGGCGTCTCTGGAGGGGTGGTGAATCCTGCTCAACTCGCCGTCTTTACTCCGGCAGTGCCCGATACTTTGATCGTGAACCAGATTGTTTGAATGGAGGAGTGAATGAGGGACACGCTCGACCCAAGAATCGACAGGCTGTACAAGTTGCTTCCTGCGATCCATCGAATGCGCGACGCGGACCAGAACTTCCCTCTGCAAGCACTGCTGCGCGTGATTGCTGAGCAGGTCAACGTCATAGAGGACGACATTACGCACCTGTATGAGAACTGGTTCATCGAAACAGCCGAGGATTGGGCCGTTCCCTATGTGGCAGATCTGATCGGTTATCGACCGGTTGCCGAGGCCGGTCCGCCGAGCGATCTTTCAACGTTGCAAGGACAGAAGCTGAACCGCATCCTTGTACCCCGCCGTGAGGTGGCGAATACCATTCGCTACCGTCGACGTAAGGGCACACTCGCACTCCTGGAATTGCTTGCTAATGATGTTGCAGGGTGGCCGGCCCGAGCAGTGGAGCATTTCAAGCTGCTTGCCTGGACCCAGAATTTGAATCATCAGCATCAGGAACGAGCCTGTCTTGTCGATCTGCGCAAGGTCAAATCACTGGACGTAATCAATGGACCGTTTGATCGCACCGCGCATACCGTAGACATTCGGCGTATTGATTCTCACCGGACGAAGGGGCGTTATAACATCCCGAGTGTTGGTGTGTTTGTCTGGCGACTAAAGCCCTATTCGATCACGGATGCTCCAGCTCATTGTGCGGAGACTGCCGGTCCTCATTGTTATACGTTCAGTGTGCTGGGGCAGGATGCGCCACTATTCATTCGGCCTGAACCAGAGACTGAGCCGACCCACATTGCTGAGGAGCTAAATGTTCCAGCGCCTGTGCGTCGACTTGCGTTCGACAAGCACAAGGAATGCTTCTACGGCCTGCAGAAAAGCTTTGTGATCTGGGCCGAGGGGTGGCCAAACACCGACAGCGTTCAGCCTGTGCCGGCATCTCTCATTCTGCCTGCTGATCTCACGAATTGGCAGTACGCGCCGCCGCAAGACCACATCGCCGTCGATCCCGTGCTCGGCAGATTCGCCTTTCCACCAAGCCAGCTTCCGCGAAAGGGGGTTCGCGTTACTTATTCCTATGCGTTTTCAGATGACATGGGTAGTGGCGAGTATGTGCGCGGTATCTATGATCCATCGCCTCGGGCAGTCGAAGGGGAAGAAGTCCAGCCCAGCCTCTATCGTGTCGGACGCGGCGAGCGATTCCATCGCATTGGTGAAGCCATTGAGCAGTGGAAGCAGGACAACGCAATCGATGCTGTTATCGAATTGACTGATTCGAGCGTCTATGTCGAACCCATCTATATCGCGCTTAAAGAGAACCAGTCCTTGCAACTCCGTGCAGCTAATGGTGTGCGCCCAGCCATTCGACTGCTGGACTGGCAAACCGACCTCCCTGATGCATTGGCGGTCACGATGTCCCACGGCAGTCGGTTTACGATGGATGGATTGCTCATTACAGGACGCGCTGTTCACATTATGGGAACCTCGCGCAAGAAGCCTGGAGAGGGAAGGGCCGTCGTTTGTCTTTCGGACATTATTATTCGGCACTGCACTCTCGTTCCTGGCTGGAGTATTGATTGTGATTGCGAACCGGCGAGGTCTGCTGAGCCTAGTCTCGAGCTCTATAATGTTCGGGCACGGTTGATTGTCGAGCATTCCATCCTTGGTTCGATCCAGGTGCATCAAAATGAAGTCGTTGAGGATCCGATTCCAGTCTTGATCTCCGATAGTATCCTCGATGCGACGGATCCGGAGAAGGAGGCGATTGGGTCGCCAGGATTTGCCGTTGCACATGCAGTATTGAGTATCAAACGTACTACCGTATTCGGCATTACGGATGTGCATGCCATTGAACTCGCTGAGGACTCCATCTTTCTGGACTGTGTGAATGTGGCTCGGCGGCAGATCGGCTGTATGCGCTTTTGCTATGTACCAAGTGGATGCCGGACCCCCAAGCGTTACCGTTGTCAGCCCGATATGGTGGAAGAGGGGGTGAAAGACCGAATTGCTGATCTGCAGCAACGTGCCTGGGAAATCGTTTGCGCGAGGGAAAGAGTGCGCCCACAGTTCACCTCCTCACGATACGGCAATCCGGCCTACGCACAATTGGCTCTGACCTGCGCCGATGAGATCGTGCGAGGCGCGAGCGACGAAAGTGAAATGGGTGCCTTCCATAATCTTTTTCAGCCACAACGAGAGGCCAATCTTGCCGCCCGGCTCGATGAATTCACTCCAGCAGGCATGAATGTGGGAATCATCTTTGTAAATTGATGTGGCGTAGCAACAGGCAACAGATTCCCTTGATGGGATCGAGGAGCTAAATCATGAAAAGTGACATTTCACGCAAGACCTTTGATTTACGTAACCAGTATAGTCGTGTGTTGATGCAACAGGGGCGGGTGACCGTGGACGCCGATTTTAATGAGCAGACTGACATTCTGCTCCATTATCTGAGAGCGTTGGCCACCGACCTGATTGGACCTTACGCCGCACCGACCGAGGGAGGAGGCTTCACCCTTAAAGGCGATGACGGTGATCTTAAAATTAGCCAGGGCCGCTACTATGTTGATGGCATCCTGATTGAGAACGAAGCTGAGTGCTCCTATCAGAATCAGCCTTGGTATCCGACTCCGGATGACGATGTTCTCCTGAAAGCAATGAATGATAATGCTACGAAAACATTCTGGGTCTATCTCGATGTGTGGGAGCGGCACATCACGTGCATCGAGGATGATGTGATCAGGGAGAGGGCTCTGGGTGGTCCAGACACCTGCGCACGTTCGCAGGTAGTGTGGCAGGTCAAGGCAAAGGAAATAGAGGGAGTTTCAATATTAAACCTTCCCGCATGTGACGACCTGCCGGACAGTCCGAAGCCAGTGAGCGTTGTCAAGATGTCCGCGCGTGTCGACCCTGGTTTCCAGAGCGACGATCCATGTGTGCTGTCGCCTGAAGCGAGGTATCGCGGTACTGAGAATCATCTCTACCGCGTTGAGATCCATGACAGCGGCTTGGCAACTGTGAAGGGAGATCGGGCCACCTTTAAGTGGTCGCGCGATAATGGTAGCGTCGTTTCAGCGTGGCTGGGTACGACAGGAAATGATCTGCAGGTCAGTAGCGGGCATGGATTTACGGCCGGTTGCTGGGTGGAGTTGATTGATGACAACAAGGACCTTCTTGGGTTACCAGGTGCTTTGGTGAAGGTGGCAAAGGTGGAGGGCTCGACGTTGTCAATCGATCCTTCATCCGTGCGGGCCAATGATGCATTGGTATGGAACGATCAACTGGTACATCCAAAGGTTCGCCGCTGGGATCAAACACAGGTCAAGAATGGCGTTGTGCCCATTGTCGAATCGACGGCGACCGAGATCAAATGGATCGATCTCGAAGACGGTATCCAAGTACAGTTCACGTCGGGCGGCGAGTACCGAACGGGCGACTACTGGTTAATCCCGGCTCGCGTTGCAGCTGATAAGGGTGAAATCGAATGGATCGCTAAAGGAGGCGACCGGCAGCCTCCCCATGGCATTGAGCACCATTATGCTCCGCTTGGATTTGTTACCTGGACGGGCATCAAATTCCAGATAGATAAATCCTGTCGCTGTGAATTTGAACCGATTAGGAATTGCGAGTTAGAAAACAATAGATCTGTGCCAGCTCCTCGGAGCTCTGCTCTCACGCCGGGGGTAGCTCCTATTCAGCACGCGAAACGTAAGCCGACACGACGGCAGGCTGATGGATAATGATGAGATAAAAAGAATCCGGCCAATGGTGTCTGGCATGACCATAACTAAGTAAGCATTCGGTCCACCTAAGAAATCAAAGCCGAAATGAAATGTAAGAGCGATTGGACAATTCTTATGCATAAGACCATCGCTCGCTGATTGAGCTCTCGTGCCGAAAGGATTGAATCGGACCCACACCGAACTGCAAAGGAGGAATGAACATGGAGAAACGTCCAAAAGTATGCATCGATCGGATTTTGCCCAGAGACCTCATGCGTATGCAGCGGACAAGACGAATGTCCACTGGCGCGACACGTGCGATTGCTCCGATCGGTAAAACCTGGATGAATGGCTCGACCTTGCGAGTACGGTTCATGGAAGGGACTCCCACGGAGAAGGCTGTGGCACAAGAGCAGGCTTTGTGGTGGTCTCAAAGGGCGAATCTCAAATTCGAATTCAACGATGCTCTGAATGCGGAAATACGGATCACGTTCGATCAGAGCGATGGGGCCTGGTCCTACGTCGGCACCGACTGTCGGAATATTCCGTTGGATCAACCAACAATGAATCTCGGCTTTCTGGACGGTGGAACGGCCGCGCATGAGTTTGGGCATGCGATTGGGTTGGCCCATGAGCATCAGAACCCGGCGGGAGGGATCCAATGGAACGAACAAGTCGTTATCCGCGAAGCCGCGAAATCCCCAAATTTTTGGGATGAGGCGACGACTCGCCACAATATCCTTAACAAGTATCGGGCTGATCAGATCAATGGGACTGCGTTCGATCCGGACTCCATTATGCTGTACTTCTTTCCTGCCTCGTGGACGCTGAATGGCGTTGGTACCAAGGCCAACGATGTGCTGTCTGTCATGGACAAGGCCTTCGTCGCTGGAGCCAAAATGTATCCGAAGCCAGGAGGGACGACGTCGGATGCTCTTGAACTCAAGGTAAATGCCAAGCGCCGAACCCAGGCGTCGATCGGGAAGGCGGGCGAAGAGGATCTGTATCGGTTTACAGCGGTGGCGGATGGCCGATATATCATTGACACGCTCGGCGAGACGGATGTGGTGATGAAGCTCTTCGGACCGAACAGCGAGACTGCGCTGATTGCGGAAGATGATGATTCTGGGCTCGATACCAATGCCCTGATTGCCAGTGACTTGGTTGCCGGTGAGTATTTTATCCAGATCCGGCACTATTCACGCTCGAGTGGAACAGGGAAGTATTCGATCAAGGTGCGAAGACTGTAAGAATGACCTTACCGTTCCTGTCTCTGCTTTACGGTGAAGCAGAAAGGAGTATGTATCCATGGCAGTGACATTACTAGAGGATCATTTGAGGGTGCTTTGTGCGCTGAATCATTTTCCTATTCCAGATCAAGCCTTGATCTTTTTCGGACTTCGTGGAGCGACTCCTGTTAATGATGAGAACCATGAATTCGGCTCCAGCCGTTCTCTGAGTATGTCGGAGGTGGATCATCTTCATCCTCATTGTACGATCGGACAATGGCGGCCGGCCGAGAGAACATTAGCGGTGTTTCCAGGCAGTACAGTTCCGCATCTGAACTATATTCGATCTGCGCAGGCAAGGGGCGGACAGGGTGCCAATCAACTCATGACGGGGTTTTACGCCGACTATCGGAAAGGGATTCATAAAGCCGGATCTTCGACTGCTCACGAGGCCTTCCGGCAGACGGCGGAACAACCGATTCGAAGAACCAGCGACGACTTGGACTATGATCTCGAGGATCCAGAGGACGTCGAGAACCCGTTAGACAATCTGCATGCTGCGTGGTGCGCAGATGTAGGTGCTACAGATTTTTCAAGCGCAGGGTGCCAAGTGGTGGTGGGATACCCCAAGTGTCAGAAGTTAAACAATCAACCAGATAGCGGTCCGTGGGCACAGTTTAGGAAGAACGCCTATGACCTGGATCTTGACCGATTTGATTATTTGCTCCTTGATGCCAGAGATCTCGCCAAATTAACGGATTCGGATACCACATCGCTGTCAGTTCGTCTCCGTTTTGGTTCGCAGGGCGGGCTTGTCAAGAAAGTTCAGCGCGTGTTGCGCGAAATGGGATTCTATGAAGGGGCATTGGACGGCGATTTTGGAAAGCGAACGTTTCGAGCTGTTTGTGCGCATCAACGGCACTCATTTGGTCGCAACGGTGCAGATGGTGTGGTTGGCCCATCAACGGCTTCCGTTTTAGGCATAGAGTGGCCGACCATGCAGCTCGCAGCTGGGCGCAGTCGACAAAGAATCGCAACCTCCGCTACGCGAAATGTCGCTCGAGGCGGCGTGCCCCGCCGAGCAGGTCCCGTGCCTCGTAGGGCTAAGTCAAAGAAGGTGAAGAACAATAGACAAATGAACAGCTCATCTCGAAGATATCGGTCAAGAAAGTAGAGCACTTCGTTCATGTCATGCTTGCCTACACACTCGCGTGTAAAAGCTTCCAGACCCACGCCCGGTGCCGCCTCCTGGCGCCTCCGGTACATCTCAGTTCGCGTTGCCAGTCTCGGCGATCACTCAATCTTGACAAGGCCGTGAAGGGATCTCACAGGTAGGTCGCTGCAGACTTATATAGATTAGGCGCTACAGGTTATCTCTCGATGATTTGGGCCAGATGGAGACTCTACCCTGACTAAGAAGGCCGCCGTGAGTAGCACTCGAGAAGAATCAGACAAGCGCTTTCAGCTCTTCAAGTTCTACGAGGAGGCTGCCCAGCGCGCCAAGAGCGACGCATGGACTCAAACAACATGGGTACTCACACTGAGCGGGGAATACTGGCTTTCTCGATGAAGATTTTCATTGACCATTGCAAGGTCCCAGCGCTACCTATCATCGCCTGGGCCTGTGCGCTTGCTGGTCTCCTCCTATCCGCGTACATCGTGTATGTTCTGCATCAGCTTGCCAAGCACATTCGCACGTACTGGACAGCTGCAAATCGCCTCGCGGCACCGGACGAGTTCTTGAGCTCTTATATTGGTCCCGATGAGGCTGATGCTGCACGATCCAAAGAAGGGTACAGGGCAAGCTACCCACCGTTCGTATGCCGGTTGTTTGTCCCTCCGATCATGTTAGGGATGGGCCATCTGGCATGGGCTACCTATGCCGCACAACATCTTTGTCCCTAACCATCGAAAATACACAATGGGCCTGGCATGACTATTGGGTCAATGCAAAAAGCTGGCGGGTTCGTGTCCGTACTATCCCTGCTAGGCACACCCCCCAGCTCAGGACGACCGCATTTCAGGTTTCAGATAAGCGCTGTTTTAAGGTGACGCATGACAGTGAGCAATCAAGAATGGCAATCTCCCGATCAGGAGCAACTCAGCTATCTCTGGGATGAGTACAAGTATCGCCATGGTCTTTGTTGGCAAGCAGTCTACAAGGTTATCGCTGCGGTGCTTTTTCTGGGTGGTCTGCCGTATGTACAGCCAGAGTTGGCCATCGACCTTGGGTGGTTTGTGCTGGTTCCACCTATTCTTGGCACCGTGTTCGCTATGTTTGGGGTGTACGTCGTCAACAATGAACTCAAATTATTCGCATATGCTAAAGTTGCCCATAACAAACTGCGGGAGCGGTTTATCAAGACCGTGATGAAGAATGGCGAGATTAGCGGGCGGATTGTAGAAGACCTCAATCCCGATAATGCGCGGTGGACACTATTCGATATTTATGTGCACGTGCTGCTGATCATGGTGTGTATCCTGAGTGCTAGTAATGCGTTGTTTTTAGGAATTGCGAGGTGTCTTGTATATTGCCCGCCATGTTTCTGAACAGAATGAGTCTCGCGCCGCATCGCAGGTGACAAGGGTGTCTAATATCTGAATCCAAAGGTGCACATAGTTGTTGGTGCGGCCAACCTGGTGGCATGACTCGCACAACATGCCTATCTTGCTCCTCCCAACGACAGTTCGTTCCATCTTGAAATATTAGGCGGAGCCCCCATGACGCGACCTGAGCGTGTCTACGTCGATCTGAAGGGTAGTCTCTGTGAAGCCGGTTACCATCACTTCTGCCTTGTCGTCGACAATATCCATAAGACGATCGACGAGTTACGGCGGTGCGGAGTCGCGATCGTGGAAGAACCGTTCGATATTGTGGAGATCAACCGCCGACTCGCCTTCTTTGCCGACCCTTGGGGAAATCTGATGGAGCTCGCGCAAGTCATTCCTCATAAAAATCATCCTCCATCAAAGAAGCGGGCAGGTATGCGGCGATCGAGATAGATCTTCAGGCGGGCAGCGGTTTGCTCAACAGACTCCACCTTCCCGCCGACCGCGTGTATCAGACCAATTCGGATTAAGAATAGCCATGCCTTTATCGATCACGTATCCTGAACTCAAGGTAGTATTTACCATACGGTCTGCAATCACAGCGGGAGGTGCGCAGTGAACGGGATACCGTCTTCCGTCAAGGACCACGCGCCGATTCTTCATCGTTCAGCGTCAGAAGTCTGTTTCCGTGTCGATGACGTCGAGCCCTGCCTTGAACCCTGTATCCCTATTAAGACACGCACACGCGTGAGGCAGGATATCGGAAGGCCTGTGCTTGCCTGTAGCCATGATGAATCCTCTGAAGTCATTCTGGAAGGGGGAGCCGCCACGCATGGCTTGGTGAATGCGGTGTATGTGGCATTCAGCCAGCATCGGCCGCTCGTACTGACACCGGATGCCCTTTGGATCACCCTCGCGCAGGGATTTGCCCATCACATCACGAACCATGCTGAGGCGCTCCGTTCGAGCGTGGTCCGGCACAAAGGCAAAATGACCTTGCAGGCCGAGACCCTCGATCTTTCTTCCGCTCAGCACTGGGCCGAGGCCGTTGCGCAATGGAGTGAGGGGATTCGGCAGCATGTGCAGGGCGATCTGTACCAACTCATGATTTGCGATTTCAGCACGACCTCGCCCGTGATCCGCACCGCCAGCCAAGTCGTGATGATGGATGCGTTCCAACAATATTTTGATTATGGGCTGAGCTGTATTTGCGGCATTCCCTCGATTACCGTCACAGGCACTGTGGAAGATTGGGCCAGAATTCGTGAGCGCGTCGATGTGATGGCGACGTTTCATCTCGATTGGTGGACTGATCGGCTGAAACCAATTTGCGACGGGTTCATCGCGACGGTGCAGGGTACTCCGTCACAACGGTTTTGGAAGCACATCTATAGTCCCAAGGAGATGTATGGGGGCGATCTCATCACAGGCTGGGTCGCCGATCTCTTTCCCTATCTCACGCATTCCGTCACCAATGCACCAACGATCAGAAATCCGATTCTAGCCATACCACGAGAGAACTTGACTGAAGAAGACGGGCTCTCGCCCGCGAAGGTCCCCATGGGTCTATCGCGAGCCCCGTTCGTGCTCAAATCAGCATCCGCCGATGACTCAAAGGAGTTAGAGCTCGTTGCCGGCTTCCTGGGTGTTAGAGAACATGGGGACGGTGGCCAGCTGGAACCGGAGATCGGGTGGGCGGTCGTGGAACCCGATGCGTTCACCTACGTGTTGAACAAGTTCGCAGCAGCAGGGGCGCGTGACGCCACTTCGAAGCCGCAGGTGACAGACCCGCAAGATCACCCCTTGAGAGAGCTGCTCGATGTTGGCATCCCCAAAGAGTTGGTACAGTTGATGGATCGGTTTGCCGAGGGGCAAGTGTTTTACGAAGAAACGCCTCATGCCTGGTTGTTGAAACTACCCTCAGAGCTGACCCAACGAGAGGTCTTGAGCGACAACTTCCACATCTTCATGCCGGCGGTCCATTTCATGGATCTGACAGATGGACGGGCGATCGCCTATGTGTCATTTGCACCCAACAAGTTTGAGCGATCTTATTCGTGGATCGTTGTCGGCACTCCAGAGGGTGAAGCGTTTCGTCAGGGGAGTGTGACCGTCATCGCCAAGGGCTTCGTGCAGTTTTTTCAACGACTCCTGGGTGCCGACGGACGCTATTACTTTGACGAGCCAGACTTTCAACCAGACGTGGTGTTATAGAGCAGGTGGCATCGCATTCCCTAGGGCTTGGATCGTCAACTGGGTATTCCCTCCGCTGCGGTTTTTGACCAAGACATACGCCGTTCGCTTCTCTCCCACGGCTTTCTGCACCAGTCCCACGGTGTCTCGCTGAATCTCTTGAAGCTCTTCCACAATCTTCCTGTACGACTCCGCTCGTTTCTTCGCCGCTTCAGAGGACATCTTGAGCGGCGTCCGGAGGCGCAAGACCGTGAAGGGGGCCTTCTCAATGCGATTCTTTCAGAGCCGAAGGGTTACCGAAGAACCTTGCAGTCGACCTGATAAGATCTCCTCACTGAGGTAGGTGAGCTGTTGTGATATCTGTGTTGGCAGAGCTGCAAAAACTTTATGTATGTTCACATCGACGCTGACTAAGGCCGTAGTGTTCACTTGCAGAGTAAATTGTACATCCAGCCTGTCGTGAGAACCTACCGACCGTTGAAGATTTTCTATCACAGACTTTATCTTGATCCAGACATCTGAGCCAACATTCGATACGATCCTCCGGCCCGTTTCTGAGAATGAGAAGGTCAGGACGACGAGCACTTTCGCAGTTGTCCAGTCACACTTCGTGAATGGAACGTCATGGACGCCAACTTGCACCGGGTAGAATTCCTCCATCGTGCGAATTTCATCCGTGAGCTCCTGGGGCAGTGTTTTTGTGATCATCTCGTCCTCATGAGTAGTCCTCTCGGTAACTGACAATCTTGCATCACGTGCTGGTCATCGGAGTGTAATGCTCCGTGCTGACTTCTTCTAGCAGGCTGCGGAAAAACTTATTTTGACCCGTGTCGCCGTCACGGATATTGAGCTGTGAGAGGACGTTGAATATTCTTGCAGGATGCGCAAAAAGGCCGTCCAGCAAGGCCGCAGCGAGCGAAGAGGCGAATCGTACTCTGGGCCGTACGTTGAGCCTCTGAGCGATGCGAGAACGCCGGTGGCGGTCTTTTTCCGCATCCTGCTAGAGATTTGGCAAGGGAGAAAAAGTGGGGGCAGACACCCTCAATTTGCCAGGAGCATCTCATGTCGTAATCATCGTTGGTGATTCTCGGCGAGCAGAATTTCAGCAATAGGGAAGCGCTGCGCGCGATCTCGAGGCTCGCCTGCGTTCAGTGCAAGACGGGGATGGACATTATCCGCAGTTTCAACTGCCACAGTTGGGCCTATGGCATTGGCGCCTTGCATGAGGTGATTCAGCAGATGCCGCGCACGTCCTCGGTACGATCATCTAAGGCGAGGTAACAAGGGGTCAGCGTCATGTATGAGCAGGCAGATCGACGATGGACGGAGGAAACATCCGAACAGATATCGTGGACCTCGTGTCGTTCGATCATGCCTAGGAGGGAAGTACCTCGAGGATGCCCAACATGTGTGAGACGGTGACGACTTGTATGCTGCGGGCCCGTAAGAATCGACGGACGAGCGGATCATGTTTGATGTCGTCATCCCGCGTGACGAGATATTGCACGTTTCCGACAACCGCGGTTTCGAGAATGCGGTCGTCATCGGGATCGCGGCAGATTGTGACTGTTCCGGTGAGAGGAACGAGGATGGCGCGGGCGGCAATGAGCTCGCAGTACTTTGCGATGTCTGTTTCGGGAATGCGGTATTTTCGCTTGATACGAGGTCGTCGCAGGACATCCTGTACTTCAGCCAGCAGCGGAAGGGAGGCTACCACATCTACTCTGCCCGCTAACCAGGCATCTACTAATTGTGCCGGGGCACCGACCGGATTGAGCAATGCGGATATCCAAACGTTGGAATCAAACAGCGCGGCGGGTTGCACGTCGTTTGGCTCGGACTTCAGTGCGGGCAGCTGTGATGTCTGCTTCGATCGTCTGCGGCGCCGCGCGTCGGGTGCGCTTGTGAGTCCGTTTCAGCAAGGCATCAAAATCCTTGCGCCACTGCTCTTCCGGATACACGGAGACCAAGCAGACCTGTCGCTCACCTAGCCGGACCTGCTCGAGCGGCCTCAACACACCTTTTTCATACACCACACGGATTACGCGGCCCATTTTGTCTCCTCACTCAGGCTCGATCATACTCCTTCTTTCGCCTGTATTCTAGCCGCACACAAGAATGGTATCGAGATGGTACCGCACAGTTGAGGAGAGCGTGATGCGGGTTGCGTGCCGATCGCGATCGCTCTGATCGAAGGCTTGATCCAGCTGGAGGTCATTGCGCCAGCCGCCAAAGGCCTGTTCCAGGTGCGTCAGCCAATCGACGCGGGTCTCGATCTCTGTCCCGTCTTGGAGAAGAACGGGTTCCTTAATTTCGATTGTGGTGCTGTGAATTTTGCCTTTGACGGTTCTTGTCATCTACCAGCCTCTTATTGTGCATCATATCTGTATGTATCAAATCTTGGCTAAGAGAGAACGGAATGACCGAAGCTGCAGAAAAACCTGGCCACAGTCCGCTACGGCACGCGGTTCCACCTTGCTGACCAGCATCTGTGGGGAAAATGTCTGAAGGGGTACAATGCTGGTGTCGCTTTCACGACTGCTTCAGAGTTCGATGACCGCTTCAATGGCACGAGGCTGTGGACTAGCTGGTTGGTCGGCGAGGTTGACGGTGAACGGGTCCGGATAGGTTGTGCCTTCCGGCTGGTGCGTAATGGTGACAACCGGCTGGTGCAGTGTCTCTTGATTCAGCGTCGTTACCACGCCTCGCTCCTTCGTATTGAGCCGCACCTGACTGTGTACGGGGTAGATACCCACGAGTCCGATGAATGCCGACAGCAGCTGCTGATCGAGCTTATTCTGTCGAGCTTCCTGGTAGAGCCTCTGGAAGGTCCGGTGGGAGGGCAGCGGTGTGGCTCCGCCGAACCCCGTCAGCAATTCATCATATCGATCGACGATCATGAGGATCCTAGTACGATCCGAGGTAAATTCTCCCCGCGCTTCTTTTGGATAGCCACTATCATCAAGATAGGCATGATGGTTGGCAATGAGATGGAGGACCGCCGTCTCGCTGCTGCCTGCTTGCTGCAATGATCGCACGCCGAGACGTGGATGGCTCTCAAACTCTCGCTGCTGGACTGGAGAGAGACGCTGGTCGGCGTGCACATGCCGAACGAGTGAGGGAGCAATCTGCAACAGCCCGATGTCATGCAGGAGCGCGGCCGTCGCCAGTTCTTGCAGCTCCAATGGGTTGAACTGAAAGGTCTGTCCGAGGATCAGTGCGAGGGTACAGGTGGTGAGGGCATGTTGGCTGAGCATGGGGTCGCCGGCTCGATTCTGGCTCAACGCCATGAACATGGATGAAGGGGTGAGCGTTCTGGTCACAATCGTGATTTCGTGGACGGCATCGGCCGCTTGTTGGGGATTCACCGTTCCAGTACTCGCAATCTTGGTAAAGACGGACTGAACCGACTGCGTCAGTTGCTGCTTCGCCAGCGCGGCTTGCGCATATTCCTCGTTGAGTTGGGCGAGTGTTTTGATCGGCTTCTTCTCTTGGGCCGGCTGTGTCTGGACGGTCGGGGGTTGTTGTTCTGTCGTAGCTGGCTCTAGTCGAGGGCTGATCCCACGATCAAGATCGATATCGACTATCTTCACTCCGGCGCGGAGCAACTTTGTGATTTGTTCTTGGCGTTCCACCTTGAAGGAATGGCGTAGGAAGGGGGAGCGGTACCATGGGAGGTCCAGCGCTGCAACGTACATTCCGATCCGCAGTTCACCGATGGGAACGCGTGTGTTCGGCATAGGAAAAAGACTTCGCGAAAAATCCGATGTCGATGGCTTCTTGACCTATCGGCAGAAGGTGAACGGAACTGTAGCGAAACGAACGAGGAAGCTCGTTGTCAGAACTTGCGTGGTGTGGCTGGCAGGCAGGAAAGGGAGACTTCAATTCGAGGGTTGGTCTTGTCGACGTGCTTGTAGAGATGCGTCTCGATGATCCGATTGTCATTGACGTCGAGACCTTCACAGATTGCGTCCTGAGCGATTTTGAGTCCTCCGTCGAGATCACGCCTCAATGATGTGGAAAAGAAGAACCGGATCGAGAGGGCGAGTGGGCCGGATCGGACGCGTTCGCGAAACGACGGGGCGCAAGGTGACTGAGCTAACATCACCCACACCTGTTGACCGACCTGCGTTTTATAGGCGCGGCCGGTAGAGGAGAGCAGCCGACGTCCGTTCACCGTGGCATATTGATGGTTGATGCTGGGAGGAACCGGGAGTGTCATCGTGATGCCCTCTGCAGTGACCACTGCTGAGTGGGTTAAGGTCTGACTGTAGGTCACAGGGATTGCTTGGCGGGGTTTGGCGGAACTCGCAGAGGCCTTCACGGAAATTGACGGGATAGATGGTGGCCGAACCAGCGCCCCTCGACGATGAATTGTTTTTTGGAGAGGGATATGGGAGGAGAAGATCAGGCCCCGTCGATGGCGTGATGGCATGGGGCCGACTTTAGAGCAGGTTTACGATCTTGGCCATGTTCTGTTCATA
>CXWK01095538.1_pt2 | contig 24683 bp, 20 predicted proteins | sample 590851 | NCBI WGS metagenome assembly CXWK01 (sample SAMEA3498364, study PRJEB10139) | wastewater metagenome | biome: wastewater treatment plant; material: activated sludge | place: Denmark | collected 2014-08-01
CCATCGCCAACTTCCGAAAAGACAACAGCAAGGCCATTCGCGGCGTTTGCCGCCAGTTCGTTTTGCTCTGCCAGCAGTTAGGGTTGTTTGGCGAAAACTTGGTTGCCATCGACGGCAGCAAATTCAAGGCAGTGAACAACCGTGACCGCAATTTCACCAGCGCTAAACTGAAGCGGCGTATGGAAGAAATCGAGGCGAGCATCAACCGTTATTTGGCTGCGCTCGATGCGGGTGATCGACAGATTCCTAACGCCTCCGCGCCGGACACTGCCAGCCTGAAAGATAAAATTGCCAAGCTAAAAGCGCAGATGAAAGAGCTTCAAGGGATCGAAACTCAGCTCAACGATTCCCCTGACAAACAGGTTTCGCTGACCGATCCGGATGCCCGTTCGATGATGACGCGCGGCAGCGGTATCGTCGGCTATAACGTGCAGACGGCTGTCGATACGCAGCACCATTTAATAGTTGCTCATGAAGTCACCAACAGCGGTTCCGACCGTGACCAACTCAGTTCAATGGCGAAGCAGGCTCGTGAAGCCATCGGCGCAGAAACGCTGTCCGTGGTGGCTGACCGAGGCTACTTCAAGGGTGAAGAAATCCTTGCCTGTCACGACGTAAACATCATGGCCTACGTGCCTAAGCCAATGACTTCAAGCGCCAAGGCTGATGGCCGATTCAACAAAGATGCCTTCGTGTATGACCCGACGAAAAACGAATACACCTGCCCGGCGGGAGAGGCACTGATCTGGCGATTCTCCAGCGTTGAGAAAGGCATGAATATGCACTGCTACTGGAGTTCAAAGTGCCAGAGTTGCACGCTGAAAACCCAGTGCACGCCAAGCATAAATCGTCGAGTAAGGCGCTGGGAACATGAAGCGGTGCTGGAGGAAATGCAACGCCGGCTGAACCAAGCACCGGAGATGATGCGGATTCGAAAACGGACTGTTGAGCATCCCTTCGGGACGCTCAAACAATGGATGGGGGCAACGCACTTCCTGACTCGAAAACTGAACGGGGTGAGCGCAGAAATGAGCTTGAATGTGCTCGCCTACAACTTGAAGCGGGTGATGAAGATCATCGGCACCGAAGGCTTGTTGAAGGCGATGGCGGCGTAAAAGCCGGGCTTTGACTGCTCCAAGAGGTGCCAAAGCGCTTCATACGCGCTTTGAAGCGTTACCGGCGCTGGTCGTGGTAAATAATCGGGAAATCGCCACGCCCAGGAGCAATGGGCTGTGGCACGCACTATAAGAAAGTGTTTTTACACACTCTGGACCAATAGCGGACTTACGCATCACAGGAACTCGGACGACTATTTCTGGACAGCTAGATGTCCCCCAAATGCGCATTACTGCGCCATTTTCCTGGCGGACTATTAGTCCAGCGATTGAATGCCCGCGAAAAACTGGCCGTCTCGGCGTAGCCCAGGCGCAGAGCGATGCTGGCGAGGTCCAGGTGTGAGTCCCTCAGCAGGCGCTCGGCCAGACGCTGCTTGATCTGCTCGTTCAGCTGCTGAAAGGCATGGCCTTCCTTCGCCAGACGGCGATGCAGGGTGCGCTCTGATAGCCCAAGACGCTGCGCCACGCTGCGACTGCTGAGCAGAGTCGACGAATCACGGATCAGCACCTGCTGCACCAAGCGTGCGGTGGGCGCCTTGACCAGACTGTGCGATATCTCGAGACAAAACCGTTCGCATTGCTGCTCGCCCTCACTGAAGGCACTGATGTGTGCCTGCGGTAAGCTGAACTGCAGGTCAGCAGTTGAAAACAGTATGCCGTTACGTGCTGCCTCGAAATTGACCGGATAGGAAAATTCGCGCTCCAGTGTGGCCAGATCCGTCGGCGCGCTGGCCATCATCTCCACAGCCAAAGGCACTGGTGGCCGCTGCAGCAACTCGCAGGCTACGCCCAGGCAGGCGGACAGTCCGCGTTCGATAACAAAGGCGCGGGCGTCCTGCGGCAGCACGCTGGCATCGAACAGCAGCCAGATGCCGCGCCGGTCTGCCTCGATCCGCGCCGGGCAGAGGGTCAGTGCCAGCAACTGAAAACGACTGAAAGTGGCAAATGCCTCAGCGAGCGTGCGACTGGCCAACATGGTGAAACCCAGCAGCCCCAGCGAAGTCAGGTGGTAGCGCTGGCCTGCGACGAAACCCAGGCCTGGCCTGCCGGCATGCTCCAGCAGATTGCGGATCACCGCCAGTTCTTGCCATGCCTCGATCTGCGCATTGCGCTGCAGCAGTGTTTCGCTGGAAATGGCACTGCCAATCAGGCAGTTGGCCGCCTCAACACCTTCGGCCTGGGCAGTTTCCAGCAGGTAGCGCACGCCGGTCAGGTTACGCTTTTGGCGCCAGTCCACCAGGTAACCCTCCTTTCAATTCAATGTCATTTTGGCAGTGATTATCATTTTTTGGCGGTAATCATCATAGAAAGACTAGCAGCCACCTCGCATCCTGTAATCACTTCAAAACAGCAAGAGTGCGAGCCATGAGCGAATTCATCTACACCCTGCCCAGCCACAACCGTGCCGCGAGTTACAAAAATATCCGTGTCACCCCAACCACCGGCGCCATCGGTGCGGATGTAGAGGATCTCGACCTGACGCGCCTGAGCGACGAAGGCTTCGCTGAACTGCGTCAAGCCTTGCTCGCACACAAAGTCATATTTATCCGCGACCAGGCCCTGAGCGTCAGCGCTCTGGAGCGCGTGACTCAGCAGCTCGGCGAGTTTGGCCGCGAGCCCTATGTGACCTGCATGGACGACCACCCGCATGTCGTACATGTGGTCAAGGAAGCCGATGAAAAGGCGCCCTTCGTATTCGGCGGGGCCTGGCATACCGACTGGACCTTCCAGGAACGCCCGCCGGCCTTCACTCTGCTCTATGGGCAGGACATTCCACCCTACGGTGGCGACACGTGCTATGCCAACCTGGCGCTGGCATATGAGTGGCTATCGCCAGGGATGCAGGCGCTGCTAGAGAACCTCGATGCGGTGCACAGCCCGGAGATAGCCTATGGGGTGAATGCCAAGCACAACGCGCTGCTGGAAAACATGGCGATCAACTACGGCAGCGACACTTCGAATGACGAGCGCAGCCACCCGCTGGTAACCCGTCACCCGGAAACCGGAAAAAAGGTGCTGTTCATCAATCCGGCCTACACCACCGGCATCAAAGGCCTGCGTTCGGAAGAGTCGCGTCCGCTGCTGGATTACCTGTTCAATCTGGCAACCTCAGAAGCCTTCACCTGCCGTATGCGCTGGCGTCAGGGCACCCTGGCGATCTGGGACAATCGCAGCACCTGGCACATGCCGGTGGCCGACTACCACGGTATGCGTCGCGAAATGTTCCGTACCACAGTGGTTGGCGAGGCGCCAAGCCGATGAACGCGCTGACCGCTATCACCGACGCGCGCTTGCTGGGTGCGGCCGAGAGCCTGGCTGCCGCGCGCAGCCAGCGTCAGCCCGGACCACGGGTTAGCGAAGCCTTTGCCCTGGCCAATCTGGACGAGGCCTATCAGGTGCAGGCCGCAGGCATGAGTCAGGCGCTGGCGCAGGGCCGCAGTCTTAGCGGCGCCAAGGCCGGGCTGACCTCGGCGGCGCTGCGTGCGGCGCTCAAGGTCGAGGAGCCGCTGTATGGCTGGCTGCTCGCCGACACGGCCTGCCATTCGGGTTCTGCTATCGCCTGGGAGCAGCTATTGCAACCGAAAGTCGAGATCGAACTGGCGCTGGTACTGAGTGCCGATCTGCCCACTGGCGAGATCAGCCAGGCGCAACTGCTGGCGAGCATCGCCGGGGTGGTGCCGGCGTTGGAGATCAACGACTCGGCCATCGCCGGCTGGCAGCTGACCTTGATCGATGCGGTCGCTGACAATCTGTCGTCCGGGCTCTATGTCCTCGGCGATCAGGTCGTGCCGCTGGCGCAGTTGGATGGCCAGACGCTGACCGGAACTTTGCTGAGCAATGGCCAACCGCTGCGGGCGGAAGTGCCTATCGTGCTCGACGACGTACTGGCCACCGCGCTGTGGCTGGCGCGCAAGATGGCTGCACTCGGCCAGCCACTGCGCGCCGGCGATGTGCTGCTGACTGGGGCTCAGGCACCGATTGCCGATGTCGCCAGTGGCGACCGCCTGTGTTTTCAGGTGACGGGGTTGGGCGAGGTGACATGCTCGTTCGGCTGAGAGTGCGGCGATGATCGTTGTCACCAGCAGCTTTGCCGGCATTCTCGACGACTGGCTGGCCAGCCTCGGCCAGGCCACTCGTGAGGCGTCGCCGCGTTTATCGAGCGCGCTGTCGCTGGAGCAATGGGCGGCGCAGGTGCACGCGGCCATCGCCCAGGCTCCGGGGCCGGCGCGCGGGCTGGATATCGGCCAGCATGTGCAATTGCAGCATGCCGGGCCGCTCGGTTATCTGCTGGTCAACACCCGGACCCTGGGTGAATTCCTCGATAACTACCGGCTGCTGGAAAAGTGGTTCTATGGGCAGAGCTGGGCGCAGCTGAGCCTCGACTCACGGCAGGTAGCGATCACCTGGGACGGCCGCTTTGGCCAGCACGACCGGGTGCTGGAGCAGCTGCACTTCATGGCCTTGCTCACGGTGTTGCGCACTGTCTGTCGAGCGGCTTGGCCGCCGCTGCGGGTCGAGGTGACGGCTGTTGCCGAGGGCGAGGCTGCGGCCTATCGGGAGGCGTTCGGTTGCCCGGTGTACTTCAACCAGCCGGCGCTGCGTCTGGTGTTTGCCGCCGAGGCGCTGCAGGCGCCCATCGACCTGAGCCATGCCACGCTCAGCCCGGCCTGGCGTAGTCGCCAGCGCACCTTGCGCGAAACCGTGCCCAGCGCTACCGAACTGATTCGCGCGGTAGGGGATGCGATCCTGCACACCTTGCCAGCGGGTGCCCCGGTGGCGGCCGTGGCGGCGCGCTTGCATCTGTCGCCACGTACCCTGCAGCGCCGACTGACGGAGTCCGGCTGCACCTATCGGCAACTGCTGGAGGCGATTCGCCAGCGCCACGCCCAGCATCTGCTGGACGACCCGAGCCTGAGCCTCAAGGAAGTCGCCTTCCTCCTCGGTTATGCCGAGCAAAGCGCGTTCAACCATGCTTTCCAGCGCTGGCACAACGTCGCACCGCGGCAGCCTAGCGGTTAATTTGGCGCGAACTATCAATACCCTGGCGCTACGCCTGGGTACGGTGTCCCTGCTTGTTTTATCCACGGGAGACCCGCATGGACACCACGTTATTGATCACCTTGAGCACTTGGTTGGGGATGCTCGCGCCCAGCCAGTTACTGATGTCGCTGGCCCTGCCGCTGATCCTGTGTCTGGCCGCTATGGAGTTCTGGCACTTTCGCCACGGCGACCAGTACAACCTGCGGGACAGCCTGGCCAGTACCCTGCTGGGTGGTGCTTATGTGCTGATCGCCGAGGGCTTTATGGTGCTCGCCGTGGTGGTGCCGGCTTTCGACTGGGTGTATGGTTTTCGGCTGGCCACGCTGCCGATCAATCTCTGGTCGTTGCTGCTGTTGTTTGTCCTGGTCGACTTTTGCTTTTACGTCTTTCACCTGTCGGCGCACCGCATTCGCATCTTCTGGGCAGTGCATGAGGTGCACCACGCCTCGGAGTACTTCAACTTCAGCGTGGCCTTCCGCCAGAGCCTGATGTACGCGGTCACCGGGGTGTATGCCTTCTTCCTGCCGGCCGTGTTGCTCGGCTACCCGCCGGAATGGGTGCTGACCATGCTGGCGGTGAACATGACCCTGCAGATATTCACACATACCCAATGGGTCGGGCGGCTGCCAGCGGTGATCGAGTGGCTGTTTAATACACCGTCCAACCACCGAGTGCACCACGGTCGCAACCCACGCTATATCGACCGCAATATGGGCGGTGTGTTGATGGTCTGGGATCACCTGTTTGGCACCTATGCCGCTGAAGAGCCCAGCGAGCCGCCCGAATATGGCGTGGTGCGCCAGGTGCACAGCAATAACCTGTTGACCCTGACTTTACGTGAGTTCGCCGCGATCTTCCGCGATGTGGCTCGTCCAGGCCCCTTGTCGCAGCGCCTGAAGCACCTGTGGGGACCGCCAGAGTGGCAGCGTCCGCAGCCTGAGCGCCTGACCGAACTGAGTACAGAAACATGTCGGCACAGCAAGTCCTCAGCTTCTTTGCGGCGGCCGAGCGCCTGGATATGCCAGCGATGCTCGACTGCATGCACGAGCAATGCGAGTTGACCACCCTACGCAGTTGCACCTGCTAAACGGATACTCACTATCCGCAACACGCAGCTTTTTCAGCAAGTAGCCCTGAAACAAGAGATTTATTTGGCTATGTACCAGTTACGTGTTGCGCCAATGACTATGGCCTGAAGACATTGTTTTGTCCCCATGCCCCTCCGGGGGAGAGGGTTAGGGTGAGGGGTGTTCTGCCATAAGAAGCAAAGCCCCTCTCCCCAGCCCTCTCCCGCAGGCGGGAGAGGGGGAGACTCATGCAACAACTGGTACAGAGCCATTTATTTCCTAAAGCCTGTACGCCTGCAATGGGTCGATTCAAGCCTGACGCGATAGACCGGACTCGGCCAAAAGCAGTCTTTGATTGGTGACCAAGCGGCCCTCGTGCGGGGGCAGTTATTAGGCCCAAAGGTCTCTAGGAAAGCCGGGGCTATTGATAGGGCCGGTTCACCTCTAGCATTGTGGTCAGGTGGTACTGATGAAGTCAGGTGGTGAGTCCACTCATGATCAACAGCGATGCACTCGGCCCTGCGAAAATTACATCGAGATTAGTGCCGGCTCAGTTAGCCGCGTGCTCAGAAAGCCCAGCTGGATCAATTACTCGAATATGCCGAAAACCGATCTTAATCAGTCCCGCCTTTTCCAGTTGTTTTAGCAGCCCGTTGATAGTCTGGCGGGAAGAACCAAGTATGGAGGCTAAATCCGCCTGAGAAACATTCAAAATAACTTCCTCAGAGCCTGTTGCCTGTGGTTGCAGCAACAACAGTTCTGCTAAACCTGTACGCAGCCGTTGCAGCGGCACGATCATCTGGCCATCGGCAAAGTGCCGCATAAAAGCGGCATAGCGCTTGGCAATAAAAAGTGTAATTGCCTTGCAATAGAGAGGTTCCTCTTCAAGGATTCGCTCGAATTGCTGCAGAGGCAGCATTAGTAATTGCACATTGGTATCGGCGATCACAGCCACATCGGCCTTTTCGCCTGTAATCAGGGCGAGGAAGTTGAACCAAAATCCTCTCTCGCCAATCATATAAAGCTTCTCCTCACCCTCGAATAGCAGCCGCGAAACCCGCACGCGCCCCTCAAGCACTACTGAGGCTGCAGTCGGTCGGCTGCCTTGGGCAGTGATCACCTGCCCTTTGCGATAGTGGCGCAATACGGAAGACTGGATGATTTTGTCTTGCACTTCCCCCGGCAAGCTTGCGAACCAGTCATCTGCCTCGCGCAGGCGGTAGATTGTCTGATGGGCTGCGTCATCTATGTTTTGCATTTGGAAACCTTGGAAACATCGATGTTGGGTCTTAACCACATTCGACAGTTTCCCAAGATATGGGATGCAGGGGAAGCCGAATTAACGGCTCGCAGCTAACAGCGGCACCACCCTATCCCGGTGCAGCAGCAGCAGGGCTAAAGACAGCAAGTAGTGCAGCCATTGGATGCCAGATAGCGGTCCGAGCATCTCTTCACCGGTTGCACCGGCCGCTAGACTAACGATGAACACTAGCGCCGCCCCGAGTGGCATTACCCGCCGCGTCACTAAGGCTGTGGCACAGATTAACAAGACAGAGCCAAGAGGCACCAGCATGCGCCAGGTGTCAAATCCCGACACGCTAATCACCACCCCGAAGCTCCCAACCAAGAGCGCGAAGCGCCCTGCGGCCGTGATGCGCTGAGCAACAGAGTCATCTGGCCAGCGCAGTGCAATGACCAGCAGCGGGAAACCTGCGCTGGCGGCAACCAGGCCGGTAAAGCGATGTGGGCCGGCGAACAACTCACCATACTGGTAATGCAGTGTACCAATCGCTGCCGCCAGGCCGATCAGGCCGCAACCAATGGCTAGAGCAGGGCGCTGGCGCAGCTGGACAAAGGCAATGGAAAAGGCAACCACAGCCAAGATCAAGTCGGAAATGGCATCGGCATTCATTGGGAAGTCCACAAAGCAGCAGGTTTGAAGGAAGTGCGGCTGAGCCATGCAGCGCTGCCTAGCATTACAACCAATAACATCAGCTTGAGTGCGATGGGCATACTAAAACCGAACCAGTCAGGTAGAGCAGCAAAGGCAATGCCCAGTCCTATGACACGGCACTGCTCAAAACGCCGTGCATTGGCACGTCCTTCCAATAGTGACGTGAGAGAGATTGCCGAAATGGCAAAGCCAGCGGCGTAGAGTGCCAGTAAGGTCTTCGGCAAGGTGTTGAGTAGCGTCAGAAAATGCATGAGGAACAACATTGCAAGCACCTGATGCACTACCGCATAGCGTTTGACCGCATCGGGTGTACACGGATCGTAATACTTAAACTGCGACGGCTCGTAAGGCTCGCTCGCCTCATCGTGCCAGCCACCAGGTGGTGCCAGCCAGACGCCAAGTTTAGCCCGCCAGCCCGGGGTGGCTTTGGATTTCTGCCAGAGCTCAATGTAGTAATGCATGTTGCCCCAGAATGGGTTAAGGCTCTGCAACGGTGTGCGCACGCCGTAGATGACCTTCTCGTCCTTGCGCTCCTCGGCGAAGGTACCGAATAGGCGATCCCAGAGAATCAGAATGCCCCCGTAGTTTGTGTCCATGCAGTAGTCATTTTGCCCATGATGGACGCGATGGTTTGAGGGTGTGACGAAGATGCGATCAAGCCAGCCCAAACGACCAATTACCTCGGTATGCACCCAGTACTGGTAAAGCAAGTCGATCAGCAACACCCCGGCAAACACGCTGGGCGGCACACCGGCCACTGCCATCGGTAGATAGAATATCCAGCCCAGAAGTGCGCTCGTCGAGGACTGGCGTATGGCTGTTGCCAGGTTGAAGTACTCGGAAGAGTGATGCGATACGTGCCCGGCCCACAGCAAGCCAATTTCATGGTTCATACGGTGATGCCAGTAGTAGAAAAAGTCGTAGGCCACAAGGGCTCCGACCCATACCCACAGGCTATCGCTAGGCAAGGTCGTGGCGCGGTAGGCTTCGAATACCAGAGTGTAAACGCCCAGTTTCGCCAACTTGGTGAACGCCCCAACCACCTGGCTCAATAGACCATATTGGTAGCTGCTGATGGCATCAGGTATGGAATACGCCGCTAGCCCGCGGCGGTGCGCCAGCCATGCTTCCAGCAAGGTGGTGGTTAAAAAAATCGGTATGGCAAACACGATCAGATTCATTGCGCGCGATCCTTTTCTCTCGACTCAAGAAAGTTGAGCGGCTGATGGCTTTCAGCGACTCAGCGACCAGGCAAGTTAGCACTCTTGACTGTGCCCACTTGTCGGCTCGGCGACAGGTTCTGCACGGCAATAGTGGCAACCTAGCTGACCACTCGTGCCGGGGCTCAGTGCTCAGTGCAGCCCTGGTGTAGTCCACTTCAAGGAGAATAAGCGTGAGTAAAGTAGTCGCAATTAGCGGTGGATTCGGTTGTCTAGGTATAGCGGTAGGCGAGGCGTTCGCGGCCAATGGTTGGCGGGTGGCCCTGATTGATCAGGCCAGCGTGCCGCGACCCCTGGCCGACACGGCGCGCTCTGAAAAACTGCTTATCGGCGCGGTCGATCTAACCGATCTGCACATGGCAAATTGTGCAATGCAGCAGGTGCAGCAGCATTTTCAAGGATTAGATGCGCTCATCAACGTGGCGGGTGGTTTTCGCTGGGAGACCATCGAGGGCGGCGATCTTGCGACCTGGGATTTGATGTATCAAATGAACGTGCGCACTGCCGCAACGGCTAGCATGGCCGCGCTGACACACCTGAAGAAAGCCGAAGCCGGGCGCATTATCAACATTGCAGCCGGAGCGGCCAGTAAGGCCAGCCTAGGCATGGGGGCCTATGCTGCAGCAAAGTCCGGGGTGATGCGCCTTACGGAGGCGTTGGCCGAAGAGTTGAAAGATCAGCGCATCACGGTCAATGCGATCATGCCATCGATCATCGATACCCCGCAGAACCGCCTCGATATGCCTGATGCGGATGCCACCCGCTGGGTTACGCCAGAGCAGGTCGCTAATGTGATCGTATTTTTAGCCTCTCAGGAGGCTAGTGCAATCACAGGTGCAGCTATCGCTGTAAATGGGCGGTGCTAATTTATTAGGCCGGCTGTCGACATAGCAGAGTGGCTGCCTAGAGCCGTTCTTCTCACCCAGGGTTCGCCCGATCCTAATGATCCTAATGATCCTAATGCGGCATGCGTGGCCTATGCGTGGGGAACTGACTGGTGTTGCCGGCGGAGAGCTAGCAGCCCTCGGTAGCAGGTCCCAAGTCCTTAGGGTCGACCACCACATACTTTGCCAAGGCGTGTGTCCGCAGCAGTTGTAAGCGACAACATTAGAAAAATACGCGCTAGAAAACCGCCCTATCCCTTGTGGTGCCCACACTATTTCGCTGCCTGGATACGGTATCCAAAATAAGGTTTGAATCCACCGATAAGGAGATGACCTTGAAGCCCTCATATTTGGCTAACGTCACAAGTTTTAGCGATGACCACTCTAATCCTGGCGGCCTCGCCTTCTCAGGCTAACTGGGATCAGGCGAATGCCTTCGAGGAAGGCCAGCAGCGTGTTGCCATCGGTAAGGATCCAATGCCAGGCCCTCGTTCGTGTTTTTGGCGCTACGGCCCGGTCAGTGGTGACCCCTACATCAACATCGCCTTCCCTGACGCCGGAACATTCTATTGGGGAGCAGCTTTCTCGGTGCCGAAGGGCGCGAAGCTGCATTTAGAGGGCAGTTTTCCGCATGCTCGCTATATGTCCCTAATCAGCTATGACCGTTTGGGTGCTCCTCTCGACTCAGTGGCCGACTACCTGATCGCGCCGAAGCCAGGTGCTAGCAACCCATATCTCTTCGGTGCAGACCGCAACAGTAAACAGCGCGGCTATAAAATCGAAGTGGTTAGCGAGCCGTTGAGCACTCCTATTCCATGGGGCGTTTACCAAGAAGCCAAGACCCGCGACAAGATCCATGCGCCTGGTCAAGCCGAAAACGGCCAGCAGCAACTGATTTATCGGATCTACGCAGGGGACAAAAATACCGACGAAACAGCAGGTTCCGGTCTGCCAACTCCGGTACTCACTCTCGCTGATGGCAAGGAGCTGCGCGGACAGGATGTTTGTGCCAGCTTGAGTAGCTTCCAGCCATTGTCGTTTGATCAGGCAGCCCTGGCGACCCCGCGTGAGTACCTCAATAAACTGACGGAGGTGGCCAAGGCGCGTGGCGGTCCGGCCATGCCGGCCAGTAACCCGCCGACCTGGAGCAAGAGTTCGGAAAGCATGTCGCGTTATGCCATTTACACCGGCGACAACACAGTGGCGAGTGGTACCAATAAGAAAGACGGGACCTTCTTTGCCAACCTCGACAACCAGTATGTGCGCACCTTTATCAACCGTAAGCACGGCGAGGTTTTCGTAATCCGCGCCAAAGCACCAACTACGCCAAAGACCTATAACGGCAACACCAAGTTTGAAGATGGTGATCTGCGCTACTGGTCGTGGTGCTCTCAGCAGGGCTACGCATCTGGTCGGGTCAATAAGTGTCTGTTCGATGAGCAGATTCCGGTGGACGCTAACGGCTACTACACCTTGGTACTTAGTCGCGAAAGTGACCGCCCACGCAATGCAATCAACGAGTGTGGTGTGTCCTGGTTGCCAATCGCGGATGTGGGCGACGGTACCGGTGATCCGGATCTGAGTTTCCTGGTTCTGCGCAACATGCTGGGCCGTGGTGAGTTCAAACACGCAGTGCAGAATATTAAGTCGCAAGAAACTATCCAGCAGGATATGGGCGACTACTTCCCGCGTGCTCGCTACACCACAGTTTCTTCGTTCGAGACGGCAGTTCCTTGCCAAGTAGAGAAACGTTAAGTGGCTTAAAACAATATAGCTTCTTGGTCGTCGGCGGGGTTCCTGATGTTTCCAGAGCCCTGTCGCGATTAGGCTGGCTGGCGATTAATTTAATTTTTTCGTGGATAATTAAAGCTTTCAAGTTGCTTGTTTTTTATTGCTGTTTTTTACGCGTAAAGATTTTTAATTTGAAATGAAAAAGCTGTTGGTAGTTGTCGATTACTTAATTCGTCACATAGCTCTAATGGTGTCTGGATTTTCGGTGAGACCTTGTGGGGTTAGTGATGGCTATTTCAGGTAAGTGTTCAAATGACGCATTTGGCGCTCGCTGGTAATAATGCTATTGGCAGCCGCTAGAGATATGTTTGATTCGTGTTTTTATAAGCAGCAAATTAATCTGGTGCGATATCCATAATCGCCGATTAAATAGAAGTAAATATAATAAAAATAGGAGGCTGTTTCGTGAGATTTGAAAGAAGTGAGTCCGGCCTGATTAATCCGTTGTTGTTGAAGATGACAGCTTGCATAACCCCGCTAGCGCTCATGATTTCACTGCAGGCTCAGGCGGGTGAGTTTGCATTAGGTGAAATCACGGGGCGCGCCAACGGTAGCATCAGTGTGGGTGGAATCTGGAATGCTGAGAAACCCGATTCAAACCTGATTTTTCAGGGTAATGCTGATCATATCGGCTACGGCTCGGCTGGTGAGTTCAACCCTTCNNGGGTCTTTCTGCGCGGTAAGGCCTGGTACGACTACACCTTGAACAACCGTGAGGTCGACCATGGCCATTCAGCCAATGGTTACCAGGTGGGTGCCAAGCTCAACGATAGCGGCTTCGACGATCTGGCCAAGTTCCAAGGCGTTGCCTTGCTGGATGCCTATGTATTTGGTGACTTCGAAGTCGGCGAGCGACCGTTGCACTTACGCGGCGGTAATCAGGTAATTAACTGGGGCGAGGGGTTGTTCTTCCAGAATGGCCTCAACTCGATCAACCCAGTGGATCTTGCCGCGTTACGCCGCCCGGGCTCTCAGTTGAAGGAAGCTCTACTCCCGGTGCCACTGCTCTTCGCCAACTTCGGTATCACCGACAGCCTCAACCTTGAGGTGTTTTACCAGTTGCAATGGCGTGAGACCGTTCTGGAAGGTTGCGGTACCTACTTTGCTAGCAACGACTTGATCCAGGATGGATGTTTCGGCTTGGCCAGGGGCGGTATTGCTGCCAACCCTAATGATGAGGCTGGTTATGCCAAGGGCCTCTATGTGCATCGGCTGGAGGACGACGAGCCATCTGACAGCGGTCAGTTTGGTATGGCCATGCGCTATTTCGCCGACAGCATAAGCACCGAGTTCGGCGCCTATGCCATGAATATCCATTCGCGCACCCCGCAGAACCGCGCGCGCACCGACTTGCGCCCTGCGGTTGGAGCGGGCTGGATCGCAGGTCAGGAGGCCACCAACGCCAAGTATTTCATGGCCTTCCCCGAGGACGTCCGCATCTTCGGTCTTAGTTTTTCCACCAGCCTCCTGGGTGCCTCAGTGTTCGGCGAGTACAGCTACCGTCCGAATCAGCCCGTGGGGCTTTCCCTCGGCGACACCATCCCGAGCACCTTCGGCAATCCCAATCTACTCATTCCCGGTGCACCGCTGGCAGGGGAGATGAAGGCTGCCGCCCCCGGCTCGCTGATCAATGGTTATGACCGCCTGGAGGTGTCGCAGCTGTCACTTGGGTTTATTAAGAGCTTCCCCCGAGTGTTGGGCGCGGATGGTCTTGATGTAACCGGTGAGGTCGCGATGAAGTACATGCATGACTTGCCGGCGCTGAGTGAGCGTCGTTACGGGAAAACCGAGGCATACGGCAGCAACATGGCTGATGGCCAGGGGATTGGTTCGCCAGGCTGCAACGCTGGGGTGCCAGAGCAAAGTTACAAAAAAATCGGTTGTAGCCGTGACGGCTTTGTCACGGACCTTTCCTGGGGCTATCGCCTGCGTGCCCAGTTGAATTATTCGGGTTTGCTGGCCGGGGTCAACGTATCGCCATTTATGACCTTCGGTCAGGACGTAAAGGGCTGGTCCCACGACGGTAACTTCGTCGAAGACCGACTGCTGGGTTCGCTGGGGGTAAGGGCTAGCTACAAGCAAAACTATTCGGCCGAACTGTCCTGGTCTGGTACCGGTAATACGCCGCTCGTAGTGACCGACCGTGATTTCGTCGCGTTCAACCTGCGCATGGGCTTCTGATCTCGAGGTAATCCAATGAACAAGAATCTTCTCTCCGCTGCCATTCTCGGCACCCTTCTCAGCCTAACCAGTGCAACGGCCCTGGCCAAGCTGGATGCCAGTGAAATTGCCCGCTTGGGCCAAGACCTGACGCCCACCGGCGCCGAGCAAGCGGGCAATGCCGACGGCAGCATTCCTGCCTGGAGCGGTGGCCTTACCCAGCCGCCGGCCGGTTACAGTGCGGCCAAGGGTTATATCGATCCCTTCGCGAATGAACAACCGTTGTACACCGTTACAGCGGCCAACATGGCGCAATATGCCGACCGGTTGATGCCAGGGTACAAGGCGCTGCTGGCGAAGTTTCCCAGCTACAAGCTGAACGTCTATCCGAGTCATCGCACTGCTGCGCTGCCCCAGCACGAGTACGAGCTGATCCGCGAAGAGGCCGCTAAGCTCGAGCTTAACGGCGATAGCATGGTCAACTATCAGAAAACCTCGGTGCCTTTTCCTATTCCCAAGTCGGGTCTGGAGGCCATGTGGAACCACCTGACGCGCTATCGTACCGGTGGCTTTCTCGATTACCCGACTGAAATGGTGGTGCAGGCCAACGGCTCATTTACTCCGGTGCGCCGAATGCGAAAATTTGCCATGGCCTCAAGCATGACCAACCCGGAGCCGAACCGGCTGTACTATTTCTGGAATAGCGTTACCTCCCCAGAAAGTATCGCCGGCAGCCAGACTCTGGTGCATGAGCCACTCGACCAAACCAAGGAGTCCCGGCTGGCCTGGCAGTACAACCCAGGGCAGCGGCGCGTGCTGCGCGCGCCCGAGTTCTCTTATGACACGCCGCCAGGTGCCTCCGATGGCTTGCGTACCAACGACTCAGCTGACATGTACAACGGCGCGCCCGACAAGTACGACTGGAAGCTGGTAGGCAAAAAAGAAATGCTTGTGCCTTACAACACTTACAAGCTGGCCGATACTTCGCTGAAGTACGAGCAGATCATTCAGCCCAACCACTTCAACCAGGACCTACTGCGCTACGAGCCACATCGCGTCTGGGTGGTCGAGGCCACGCTGAAGCCGGGTGAGCGGCATATCTACGCCAAGCGGGTCTTCTATCTCGACGAGGACAGCTGGAGCATCCTGGCCTCGGACATTTATGACAGTCGTGGCGAACTTTGGCGCTTTCATGAGGCCCACGCGTTGCAGCGCTACGACATTTTGTCCAGTTTTCATATAAGTGAGGTTTCCTACGACCTGCAGGCACGCCGTTACCTAGTGGTTAACCTGCAGAACCAGGAGATCCCAATCAAGTTCAACGTTCCGGCGAACTTGAAAGATTTTAGTCCCTCGGCTCTGCGTCGCAGCGGCCGCTGATTAACTGTTTACTCCGTGGTCTTTGGGTGGAAAGCGGTTAGCGCTTTCCCCCTTTTTTACTTTCTGAGACGCTGGCCATGAAAAAATACAACCAACCAGCGCTGAGGTTGCTCTGCCTGTTGTCTGTCGGCCTGGCGGCCTTGCCGCTCAGCGCCGCGCCACTGGTCGATCGCCTTGAGCGCGCCGCCCGAATTTCCCCCTTAGCCAGCGAGTCGCCCCTCACCGATGGGCAGTTGGTCGGCGATTATCTGGTGACGGTGGGGGGCAGCGGCCACGTGCTGTTGCGCTCGCCCTCCGGCGAGATCCAGCAGGCACAAGTGCCGGTCGATGTTCTGCTGACCTCGGTGCATTTCCCCGATGCCAACAACGGCTGGGCCGTCGGCCATGACGGTGTGGTCCTGCATAGCACCGATGGCGGCAAGACCTGGAGCAAGCAACTCGACGGCAGTGCCATAAGCGCTTTGATGTTGAAGTGGGCCGAGGCCGAGATGGCGCGTTTGGAATTAGCCAGTGCGGCGGCGCCAGACGACGAGGCGCTGCATACCGAGTTGGAGAATGTCATCTTCGCCTTCGATGATGCTAAAGCCGGTATCGAGTCAGGCCCGGCACGCCCGCTGCTGGATGTGTGGTTCCGCGATGCGCAGCAAGGCTGGGCGGTTGGTGCCTATGGGATCCTTGTGCATACCCGCGATGGCGGGAAAAGCTGGGAATTTGTCTCGACCCTGGAAAACCCCGAGCGTTTGCACTTCAATGCGGTCCTCGGTCTGCGCGACGGCAGTCTAGTGGTCGCCGGCGAAGGCGGGCGTCTGTACCGCTCTAGTGATGACGGCCAGCACTGGACAGTGATCACGCCAATGAGCCCGGCCTCGCTGTACAAACTGCAGCAGCTGAGCGATGGCCGCCTACTGGCCTTGGGCTTCGGCGGTACCTTGCTGGCCAGCCAGGATCAGGGCCTGAGCTGGCAGGTCATCCCGCTGCCGGTGCGCGCGGGTCTGTACGGCGCCGCACAACTGGCGGACGGCAGCTTGCTGCTGACCGGGCAAGGTGGCGTGGTGCTGTACAGCACCGATGGCCAGCAGTTCAAAGTTTGGCAGGCGGCCGCTAAGGCGCCTTGGCTCGGCGTGGCGCAAGTGTCTGCCGAGCAACTGGCGCTGATTGGTAGCGCCGGCCTCATCACCATGCCCTTGGCAGAGCTCAAGGAGCAGCTGCAATGAATGCCAAACTGAACGACGGGTCTAGCCCGCAACTTGAGACCAGCGCTTTGCAGCGGCTGGTTGGTTTCACCGAACGTGCACTGTTTCGCAATCGCGTGGTGGTGCTTCTGTTCTTCTTGGTCCTTTCGCTGTTGCTCGGCTACCAGGCCCTGGGCTTGCGCCCAGACGCCAGCTTCAGCCGGATGATCCCGACCGGCCACCCGTTTATCCAGAACTACCTGCAGTTTGAGAGCGTGCTCCGGCCGCAGAGTAACGTGCTGCGCGTGGTGGTGGAAAACCCCAAGGGCGACATTGTCAGCAAGGAGTTCCTTGAGACTCTGCGCGAGGTCAACGATAGGATTTTCTACATCCCTGGCGTCGATCGCGGCAATTTGAAATCGCTGTGGACCCCTAACGCGCTCTGGGCTGAAGTCACCACCGAAGGCTTGCGCGCCGGCCGGGTGATTCCCGACACCTACGACGGGAGCCCAGAGGCGTTGGCACAGGTGCGGCAGAACATCCAGCGCGCCAACATGCTCGGCAGCTTCGTCGCCAACGACTTCAAGTCGGCGGTGATCCGGGTGCCACTGCTGGAGATGAACCCAGAGACCGGCGAGCCGCTGGACTACGGTGCCTTTACCCAAGCGCTGGAAAAGCAGGTGCGCGAGCATTTCGGTGTACAGGGCGTGAATATCCGCGTGATCGGCTTCGCCCAGATCATCGGTGATCTGCTGGCCGCTGCCACCGACATCGCGCTGTTCTTCGCTATCACAGTCGGCCTGATTAGCCTGATGCTCTATCTCTATTGCCGCTGCTGGCGCAGTACCGCAGTAACCGTGGTGACTTGCCTGCTCACCGTGGCTTGTCAGCTTGGCCTGTTGCACCTTTTCGGTTTCGGTCTGGACCCATACTCGATCTTGGTGCCGTTCCTGATCTTCGCCATAGGCATCAGCCACGCGGTGCAGAACATTAACCTGATGATGAGCGCGATGGGGCATGGCGCCACGCCGCTGGTTGCCGCGCAACACACCTTCCGCGCCCTATTCATTCCTGGCACCACGGCGCTGCTGGCCGATGCGGTGGGGTTTATCACCTTGTTGGTGATCGACATTGGTGTGATCCAGCAGCTGGCAATCACCGCCAGCATTGGCGTGTTCGTCGCCATTTTTACCAAGATGTTCCTGCTGCCGGTGCTGATGTCCTACGCCGGCATCAGTCCGCGCGGCTTGCGTGAGCAGGAAAAGCGAGCCAATTCGTCCTGGCCTATCTTCCGCCGCCTGTCGGCCGTGGTCGAACCGCGCGTGGCGCTGCCGCTGATCGCCCTCAGCGTGATGCTGCTCGGCGTCGGCTACTACGCCCGTCAAGATCTGAAAATTGGAGACCTGGACAAGGGCGCACCGGAGTTCCGTCCGGAAGCGCGCTACAACCAGGACAACGCTTACTTGCTCAAGCACTACAGCACCAGCACTGATGTTTATGTAGTGATGTTCAAGACACCGGCTGAACAGTGCGCACGCTTCGCCGCTGCCGACCTGGCCAACCAGTTCGAACAGAGCATGCGTGAAGTCAAAGGTGTGGAATCGGTGCAGTCGCTCTATCGCACCATGCGCTTCAACATCCTTGCGCGCAATGAGGGCAACCCGAAGTGGGCCGAACTGTCGCGCGATCAGTTCGTGATGAACAATGCCCGCTCAGGTGTCGCTGCCGAGTTCGTCGACCCCAACTGCAGCGTGGCGCCAATCAGCCTGTATCTGAGTGACCACAAGGCCGAGACGCTGACCCGGGTGGTCAGCGCGGTCGAGGCCTTCAGCAAGCAGTACGACACAGGAGACTTCGAGATCCTCCAGGCGGCAGGTAATGCCGGCATTGAGGCGGCGACTAACATCGTCATCGAGCAGTCCGAGAAGCTGATGCTGCTCCTGGTGTTTGTGATCATCTCGCTAGTGGTCTGGTGGGAGTTTAATTCGATCAAAGTGACCATCGCCTTGATGGCGCCGCTGTACCTGTCAACCGTGCTGTGCGAAGCGGTGATGGCGCAGATGGGCCTGGGAGTGAAGATCGCCACGCTACCGGTGATTGCCCTCGGCGTCGGCATCGGTGTCGACTATGGCATCTACCTGTACAGTCGCATGGAAGGCTTTCTGCACCAGGGCCTGAAATTCCGTGCGGCGTTCTTTGAAGCGTTGAAAACTACCGGCACCTCGGTGGCCTTCACTGGCATCACTCTGGCCATGGGTGTAGCCACCTGGTCGTTCTCGGCACTGAAGTTCCAGGCCGACATGGGCCTGCTGCTGGTGTTGCTCTTCATCTGGAACATGGTAGGTGCACTGGTTTTGTTGCCGGCCATCGCCTCGATGCTGATGTGCAATAAAGAAACTCGCTGAAACTGAAAGCCTCTAGCTTTAGGACATGTTAGAGGCTCGCTTATGGTGCTTCGGAAGCAGCTGTAGCGCGCTATTTTTCGCCATCCCCTGGACATTGTCCTTCGCGCAGGGGATTCGCCCGACGACGCTCAAACCACCTGTTGAGGAGATGCTGATTTCGAGCTCTCCTCCTATCGCCAGCATGCGCGAGCGCATGCTGGCGATCCCTTGGCCTTCATTGAGATTCAGCGGGTGCCTGTTGCTGCAGCCGCTGTCCACCACAGCGAACGAAATCCCATCCCGTTCTTGGCGCAATGTAACTTTCGCCGTTGCCCCTGCTCCTGCATGTTTAGCTGCGTTCTGTAGGGCTTCGACACAGCAGAAGTAAATTGCTCGTTCGGCGAGCGGGCTTTCGCGTCTCGGTGCTTGAAAGTCCGTGACTACTGGCAAGCCCGCATTATTGGCGGCCTCTCCCAAGGCTGCTGCCAGTCCTCGCTCAGCCAGTAGTGGCGGAGTAAGGCCATGTGCCAGCGTACGCAGTTCGGTGATGGCGGCATCAATGTCCGTTGCCATTTCCACTAGCAGTGCATCCGCTCGGCTCGGATCGCTATCGACCAGGCGTCTGGTCACGCTGATCTTCATACGCAGCGCGAGTAAGCGTTGCTGTGCACCATCGTGTAGGTCTTGTTCAAGCCGGCGGCGCTCCTCTTCCGCGACAGTTTCAGAATGGGCATGGGCACCGGCCAAGGCAGATTCGAATTGCCAATTGACGATGGCGTTATGGATCGAGCTAACAACTGCCTCCAGCAACATCGGCTCTTCCAACAAGGCGCGGTTATGAATCAGGATTGCGCTAGGTTGGTCATTGAGGTCATGCAGTACGCGTACGGCTTGCTCCTTGGCACTTGGTTCGGGTAACGGCACGACTTGTTGGGATGAGTTAATCCAGCGCCCAGTGTTTGGCTCCCAAATACCTAGCTCCAGTGATGGGTCATCCAGAGCATTCGCCATCATGGTTTTCAGGCCTTGCAGGTTCGGCCGGCGCCTTAATCCGGTCACTAACCGATGTAGCGCTTGGGCGGTGTAGAGCCGGCTGCGCAGCAAGCCCAAGGCAATAGCTAACGGAACGGCCCAGAAGGTAAAGGTAAGCAACAACAAGCCAGTCCCGGTTGTCAGGAAAAACGCCATGCATAGCGTGCGGGCGACAGAGGCGAGTAGTACGGGGGCGAGCGAGCGACGCATCAGTGTGGAGGCCTGTCGCAGTCGCTGTAGCAAGTACAGGCTGGTCGCGATCAGGATGCCTGTGTTGACGATGCGAAAGGCATTCAGCAGGAGGTTGGACCAGGTAGGGTGGTCGGCAATAAACAGTAAATTGTCCTGGCACACGTCAGTGCAGGAGGGCAGTGGGCCGAAGCGCGGCACGTGCGGAGTCAGCATCACGCTGGGTAGCCATAGCAAGGCAATAGCAGCGATAGCTGCGCCAATCAGCATACCCTCACGTCGGTCGGTGATGCGCCCAGTCGGGAAGGTCAGCACCACCCACACCAGCAGCGCTTCAGCACAGGGGCGAACGGTTCTGCCAATCGTATAGAGCAGATCATTGGTCGAATAAATTAGGGGATGAAGCGCGTAAGCTACAGCGAGCATTCCGAGCAATATCCAGAGCGGGCGTTGTGGGTAGCGGGCGCGCACGGTCATCGCCACGCCGGAAACCAACATCACGCCAACGCCGGCCATCAAGGCGTCGATTATTCGTGTCGAGCCCGCGCCTGTCGCCATGATCCCGGCAACTATGGTTACCGTGCCTCCACCGAGGATAGCGAGCCAGGGTTTTAGGCTTTTCATTGGCCGTTACGTGATAAATAAAGCAGCGTCGCTTGTACCCGGCGGCTGATGCTTTCGTCGTTGGCCAAGCCAAGGCGGCCGAAAATCTCGCTTATATGTTTTTCCACCGCCCGCTGGGTTACTCCCCTGTCGCGCGCAATGGCAAGGTTGCTCTTACCTGTCGCAAGGTCGGCCATGATTTCCCGCTGGCGTGGTGTTAGCTCTTCTAAGGGGGAGCGCTGGTGCTTGCGCGACAGCAGGGATTCAATTAGTTGCGTATCAATTCGACACTCACCAGTTGCAACCGCATGAATGGTAGACACCAGATGATCGAGGTCGTGAATACGATCCTTTAACAGGTATCCACGCCCAGATGCCCCTTTCTCCAGTAGCTCGGTTGCATACTGTGAGCTGCCATGTTGGCTCAGCACGATTACGCCTATATCCGGATGGCTCTGGCGCAGATGTTCTGCTACTCGCATGCCCTCATCCGTTTGCGTAGGCGGCATGCGGATGTCTGTCATGACAACCTGTGGTGGATTTGCTTCTACCGCTGCAAGCAGCGCGGTTGGGTCAGCATAAAGCCCGACTACACGAACTCTTGGAGACTGGGCAAGAATCTGCGACAAGCCCTCGCGAATAAGGTAGCTATCGTCGGCAATTGCCACGCTGATAGGAGGTGCCGAAAAAGTGACATTGTCAGAACTGTGCATCGCGTTCATGAAGTTAAACGACCAGTATTATTGTAGGTATTTGGTTGATCCTATCAGATGCCTGAAGATGCTCTATGAAAAGCATAATGTCTGCTTTTTTCCCGCATCTTCCTGTCACGGCCGGCAGAGAGCGGCCAGAAGCGGAACTTGCTGAAAGCGCCTTAACTACGTCAAATTGACCAGACGCCATCAATGATGAACGCTAAGCAGCGCCAGCAAGATCCCGACGCTAAGTCAAATGCTAGAGCCGGAATAGCAATTGGATCTCAACCTATCTGCGGTGATTTCAAAGTGCCACCCTTCGTGATAAAAGCGATTGGACCACTACGCGATCCCAAGGAAGGCATATGGCACTTAGATTCCCCAACCACCCTTACTACATTCCGATCATTAAGTGGCAGTCCTGGGAGCAGAGAGCTCTGCTTCAGACTCGGGGAGACGTTAAGCCCTACGTTCGCCCCTGCATCGAGGTCCGTCACTCGAATCAACACAGCAGCCTGGTAGGGAATTTCCAAACAGCTTGGGGAGCCCCTGCATTGGTAGATTATGCGAATCCCGAAGGGCGGCTCGTTGGCATTCGTCCTTTAGAATTTGAGGCGTTCCTTCAGATCGCAAAAGCTAACGGCTTTCCAACTCTTCCAGTTATCAATCCGTTAGATGCCCCTCTGCTACGCCCTGCGCTACTTGGTCTAGTGCAATCCTTCCCTGAGATTTTCCTACGCTTACGTATCAGTGGATTAACAGTTAATGCTGAGCACTACACCCAGACGATGATGGCCGCACAGGTACTATCAAGGCCTGGCAACCGTATTCATCTTATGGTCGATCTAGGTGTTACTCCCGCTTGGGAAGCCGCAGAGGTACCCGCCTTTACAGGCATGATGGCGGCGTTCAAGAACGCAGGGTTTTCCCAAATTCATGTGGCATCAGGTGCGTTCCCCGAGAGTCTTGCGGCCGTAAAAACGGTAGCTAACTTGCCACGCCGAGACTGGTCTCTATGGGCCGCGCTGAATACCAACGCTCCCGGACTGCTTCTCGGATATTCAGACTATGGGACGATATCTCCGCGCTGGACTGAGGAGACACTAACTCGCCGCGGCGGCCGTGTTGCCATTCGCTATGCAAGGAACCTTGACTGGTTGGTGTTGCGAGCTGACGGAAGCAAGTCAGAGCATTCAGTTGCTATCTCGACTTTGATGGTGACCGTGCATGCAGCCTCCTTCAAAGGCCGAGAGTATTCCTATGGGGACGAATTAATTGCAGATCGAGCGAATCCGGCAATCAAAAAGAAGAATGCAGGCCTCTTCCACTTCACTGAAGGTTGGTGTCATCACCTTGCGACGGTGATTAAGGAACAGTACTAGGCCGGGCAGGCTGAAAATTGAGGTGTAGCTTCCTCGACCCGTTTGAGGAGGTAGTCCCGAACATTGTTCTTGAGCTCGGGAAGTGTGAGCAGCTCTGCGATATATGCCTGAATGAGATATAGGCTCTTGCTCTTCCAGCCTCGAACCTTACCCATTTCGGTCAAAAGGTGAAGCGCCTCGTCTCGCTTGAGTAGGGAGGCAAGCACCTCAGGTTCGTGGCGCTTATTAGGTCTTGCGGCCCGAACATGCTTAAACCCCGCCTCAGGCACCTCAGGGACAAGGATGATCCCCCACCACGGCGGCAACAAGGGAAGCGCGTTTTTCAGATGGCATTCCGCAGTCACTAACGTGATGCGATCAAAAACTCGAGCGTAACGGGATCCTTGACCGATAAGGCGCTTCAAGGAGTCGGCCTCACTCTTAATCTCATAGCAATGCATATCGTAGATGTGGACAAGGTCTGCACGAACCTCACCGCCACTAAGCTGTAGCTCCTCCAGGAACAAGCCAGGGTGGATACCCAACGAGGTATCCAAGTAGTGAGTGAGTGCTCGTTTGATCTCCGCTTCGCGCATTATCCAATTCTCGATGGCCGCCGGCGTCCTGCCGGACAGCTAGTCAGTTTATCTCATACGGCGATGGGTGGCTTGGGTAATGCCACCGACCACCAAAACCATGCATTTATGCTATTTTATACTTTATGAAATGCATGAAAAGCAAAACCAAAATCGTCGCAGAGCTCCTCGCTTTCTTTGCGTCCCACGGACAAAGGACGAGCACCTCAATAGCGAATGCCTCTGGATTAGGCCAGCCACAGATTCACCGCAACCTTTTTGGCAAGCCGAAGCGGGTTACAAAGACTCACCGGGAATTATGCATTTATGCAAAAATCTCGCTAGAGCTGGAATTGCCTGACCCTCGGACTTCAGATGTCTTGATGGATAGTTTGGCAAACGTGTGGGATGGCAGTGAGGAGCACGCTCGTCGCCTTGCTGAACTGCTCTTTGCCCACCGAAGGGCCTGCATGTGAAAATGATGCTGGAATCTAATGTTATGGGAGGGTGCTATGCATGACGCAACGACTCCAATAACAGTGAAGTCCGCCTTCGAAAGTCTTAAGGCTGCAGGATATCCGCGCCCTTATGTTGAGAGACTATTGCCCGATTGGTGGGATCACAGCCTCTTCAAGACCAGCGCTGGAGCCTTCCAATTTGCACTGTTGCTTAAGCAACGCTTGGGCTTGGTTGTAAATTTTGCCCAAGACGGCAGTCTTGCAATCGACGCGGCTACGCCCAACGCTCGATTCAAGCGAAGAAGAGGTACAGAGGAAGGGGCGCTAAACATAGCGGCCAGCCTTGGCATGGCGTTGGCTCGACTTTCAATTTTCAGTGCCGGAGCCCCATACAGCCCCTTACCCCCTGACCCGAATTATATCGGGCACCTAGTTCGCCAGATCTCGGGTACGAATAGCGTAGGTTTTGAAGGGCTTCTGGCGCTTTGCTGGGCTCAGGGCATTCCTGTGTTGTTTCTCAAGGATTTGCCCAAAACGTCGAAGCGGATGACAGGTATGGCCGTTAGCGTTCAAGGCAGACCCGCAATTGTTTTAGGATTTCC
>CXWK01068566.1_pt4 | contig 24673 bp, 28 predicted proteins | sample 590851 | NCBI WGS metagenome assembly CXWK01 (sample SAMEA3498364, study PRJEB10139) | wastewater metagenome | biome: wastewater treatment plant; material: activated sludge | place: Denmark | collected 2014-08-01
CGAATATGACTACTTCTGCACCTTCATCTTCTTCGGGATTTTCCGGCGGATCTTCAGGAGGCGGCGGGGGAGGAGGCGGGGGGAGTTGGTGATTTACAATGGGTTATGGGTTATGGGTTATGGGTTATGGGTTATGGGTTATGGGTAATGGGTTATGGGTTATGGGTAATGGGTAATGGGTCAGGGGCTATGATTAAGAGTGAGATTGAAATTGAGGAAATAGAGGAATATAATCTCGTGTATGAACAGGAACGCAATAGTTACAATTATCGTAATAGTGATAGCTTTAGCTGCAGGTGGGTATTACATGATGAGCCGTCAGGCAGTTCAACCGGCTAATCCCGAAACCCAGAATATATCTGATAATACAAATTCCGGCTTAACTAAAATGACTTTGAAGGACTTTATGAGTATGTCCGGCAGTCAGAAATGTCAATTTTCAGATGCTGAAACCGGAAGTTCCGGAGATGTGTTTGTTGCTGAGGGAAAAATGAGAGGCGACTTTTCATCTAAAACTCAAGACAAAATAACTATTTCGCATATGGTTAATAGTGGCACAGATATTTATATTTGGATGGATGATCAAACAACCGGTTTTAAAACTTCTCTGACTGCGATTGAAGAAATGAGTAATACGCAAGGAAATACCGGGGTTAGTCAGACTGTTGATATAAACAAACAAGTTGATTATAAATGCGAGGCTTGGACTGCTGATTCTTCAAAGTTTGCAGTCCCTGTTGAAATAAAATTTCAGGATATGGGAGCGATGATGAAGAATATTCAGGGTATGCAGAGTATGTCACCAAATTCGGCTGATGATTCGATAAAAGGGAGTGCAGAGGCCTGCAGCGCTTGTGATAATTTAGAAGGTGAGCAAAGGGATTCGTGTAGAGCCGCTTTAAAGTGCAATTAGTTTAAGACCAGTTTATACTGTGGAATTTTTGTGAGATGGAAATGTTCCTTCCAGCCATTGTCTCCTTTACCCCCATCATAAATCTTGAAACCTTGTTCAAAAGCCCTCTGTATTTGAGTGACGGCGAGAAATTTTGCCAGATCGCGAACTTCTGTATCATAACCATTATTGATTGATGTGTAAGTGTCTTTATATTTTAATGCAAAAGAGGCGGCCTTGATTATATTGTTAAGTTTAATGATAAAGAAATCAGTTTCATAATCATCATAGAGATCTTCAAAAATCTTTTGACGGTAAGACATATTAAAAGATGAGTCATTTCCAAATCTTTTAATACTTAGATCAAACATAGTAGAAAGATCCTTTTTTGTGCCTAAATGCAGGTCTACTTTATAATTTCTTTGTAATTTATTGATTCTGTTTTTTAAACGCTGCCGGCTTTTACCGTCAAAATTAGTTTGTAGAAAGTCATCAAAACTTTTAAATTTAGTTAAATTCAGTATGTATTTATCGTTGTAGTGAACAGACTGGGTTGAACTTGAAATAACAGGCTTTTCTAAATCAGATAAGATAGCCTTTGTTTTAATTTGTTTGAGGAATTCTACTTCGACTTTTTCATAACCTGCTTTAAGAAAAATAATATTTGAGTCGGTATCAACTCCTCCAAAAAATTCTAAGAAGGGCTCCGCTGCTTGATGTATTTTTTGGCTTATCCCAAAATTAGGGTTCTGCTGCAGCGGCAGGAGTCCGATTGGTACGTCGTTGTCAAAGCCGACAACAAAATTTAACTTTAAATTGAGATTTTTGATAAAACAAAAGCGAAAATTCCAGTCATCATCCAGATGCTGATGGGGCGAGAATATCTCCCAAAATTCTTTTGCTTTATCAGGATGGTTAAATACTTTAAAACTCAAATTCATAATTCATATTTTATATTATTTTAGGATAAATCAAGGGGATAGCTACTTATGGAATGATTACATCTTTGTGCTGCTGTTCATACTTACTGAGGGTAATGTACTTGATGGACTTTTACTATTCTTAGATTTATACTTAATAGTTTAGTAAATACCCGTTAGGCTCGCCATAGGCTCAACAGAGTAGTGGCTTTTTTTACGGCTTTATATGATTACACAACCATATCAAATACATCAGAATGACCGCGAACAGCAGGCCAGAAATTTAGGGCTGTCGCTAGGTGAATTTGACCGATTAGTTGAATCTTCCAATAAAGCTTTTGAAACTTTTTATGATTTAGGTCCTTTTTATGGTAATGAGGAAATTAAAGAGCCAACGTTTAGGGTTACAGCTGAACCAGTGAAATTGCCAAAAGGGTCAAAATTGATTCTTGAAAATTTAGGAGTTGACCTGTTCCATTTGGCAAGAGCTTTAAAGAATTTGCCAGAACCAGTCAAACAAAAATTGGGTAATGATTTGGATTTTCATATTCCACCAACCTGGAGGATTGATGTGATTATTTCAGAGAACGGTAAATTACGAGTAAATGAGATAGAAGGTAGAGATGGAGCTAATGCTCTGATGATTGCTGAGCAATTAGCTTATGACTTGATTCCTCTAAAGAATTCTACAGCAGCAAAACTAATTCCGACTTTAAAAGCTATGACAGCAAAATCGGGTGAGATAAAATTAGCTTTAGTAAGACTTGATATAACTCACGATGCATATGCAGTTGATGCGGAAAAATTTATTAGCTTTATAAAAACACTGTCAACGAATGAAGTAATTGTAGAGCATTTAAATGAAACTGATATTAGATCCGGACTTCTAAAACCAAAGTGGGAAGAATACGACGGGATTTTGAATGAAGGATCATTGTCGCCAAAGGATCTCTTTGAATTGGGTGCCAAGGAGGAACAACTCTTGGCAGCCGGGAACTATAACGCTCTTGTTAATAAGGGGACTATTGCAATTCTTTTTGATGAAACTTTGAGTGATTTTTGGACAAATAATTTAGGAGTAGAAAGATTTGAAAGGCTTAAAGAGATACTGATATATTCAAGATTTATAGAGTCGAAAGAAGATCTAGAAAAAGCAAGAAAAGGTAAAAAAGTAGTGAAAGTTTCATGGGCGGGTAGTGATATTTCATTAATAAATAGATCAAAAGGTGTGGCTTTACCTGAGGGGTCGATGGTCCAGGCAAGCGAGGAAAGGTGGGAAATGCTTAGAGATCTGGCTGATAAAGGGGTAAAGATTGTCGCTCAGGACTTTGTAACTCCGGCCAGAATTTCGGCATATTTGCGTAAGCGCGGCACGAACTTAGAATATGTAGAGTGGTACAACAGATTGTGCGTAAAGTATGTTGTTAACGGTGACCCTAATAGCGATTCGAATCCTACTGTATCGCTCACTGCTGCTGAAGTGACACTCGGTTCGGATATTGTGCCTGCAGGTCGAAGTTGTGCATTTACAGCCGCATCTTTTGAGGGATAAAAATTTGACATTTGATTAGGATCGGCTATAATATGCATTGGTAAATTTTTGGAAGGGTCAGGTTAATTTTTGACTCTTCTATTTTTTATTTGGAGGGGTCGCATAGTCGGCCTAGTGCCACGGAGTATGGATTTCCTTACAGCCGTGCCTCGCGATTGCGGGGACGTATGTTCGAATCGTACCCCCTCCGCCAGCAAAGGAGGAGCTTAACCGCTCCTCCTTTTTAGTAGAAAAGCATTTTTATTTTAAGTGCGATTTTTAAAAAATTAAGTTACAATTAAGTTTCGGCTCCAGGTCTTTTGAATAAATTTATATCTAAAAAATAAAACACTATGATAGACCAACCTACGACTCCTACTTACGCTGACGATAATAATAAAGCTCAACAATTCAAAGCTTTTGATACCGGGACTGAGAAGAGTGAGTTCAGTCTAACTCCAGAATCTTTTGAGGCCTTTAAAAAATATGTTTTTTCAAAGCAGATTAATATAAGCAATCTTTATAATGAGATTGGAGAAACACCGTTTTATAATTACTCACGGGCACAAGTCAGAGAGAATAGAAATAAGATCACCAGAAGCCGGAAACTTGAATCAATTCCGATAATCAAGGAAGAAGTAAGAAGAGTGCTGGGAAGCGAGATTGCAGAAAGCGTCGGGAAACAACTCAAAACTAATGATAGTATCGCAACAGTCCAGCATCACGCACCTTTAGGGCATCCGGATACTTTGAATGCGACGATTGCCGGAGCCTTGCCTTACTTTGGCTCTAATAATCCAGAACACCAGAATTTATTAGTGTTTGCTTGTGCAGGGGTTTCATTTAATAATGCTAAATTTCCTAAGGGCCATCTATTTCATAGCATGGTTGAGGGGAAATTAAGCACTCATCAGTTTACTTTTTTCGGACATACTGTAGATCCGCGTCCGGTAATGCATCACCATGCTTATGATTATGAAGACATAGTCAGTATTCAAAACGCCAGACAACAGCAAAAGAGGGAAGGCTTAATAACTGAGGATACATACAATAGATTAATGAGTTTAGTCAAAGAGATTTACAGTTCCCCACATCCTTTATCTTTGAATGATTATGTTGATCAGGTGACAGTAAGTAATTATTGGCTATTTAAAAAGTTGTTTGAAAATTACAAGAAAAATGTTCCTAATTTAGTATTTTTATCACAAGAGAAAATAGCTCTTCAGTTGATGTTGGCATATCACTTAGATAATAAAACTTCTATAAATAGAATGATGTTTGATCCTGAGGTTTTGGATCTAATTGAAACTCATTTTGACGGAATATCGGGTGCATTTTCAAAGAAAGAAGGGCTCGGGACATTCCTTTTTTGGGCATTACCAAAACATGGTAAATATCGGGTTCAGCTTTATAGAAATGGTAATTTCTTAGAGGATAAAGAAGGATCTTATAAAGTAGAGTTAACACCAGAGAGCATAAGAAAAGCGGTTAACAATAATGAACTTATTCCATCAGTTATGTTAAGTTTTTCAATTTTAGCTTGTTACTACGGTTATATATTAGGAGGCGGTCATTTACAGACAGAATATTTGGCGCAAATGAAAGAAGCTTATGCAAAAGTTATGGAAAAAGTGGGGGAGATTGAGAGCGTTGAAGCGGTTGAGGGACTAACTACAAATAATTTTTTGATACCCCGACCGACACTGCTATATTTAAAATCGAATGGTAAAAGAATTCCGGCAACAGGGATTGATATGCTGATGTACGGAGATCGGGGAGAGAATTGGCCGTTAATTTTGGAGGCATCTAAGAAAGTTACAATGGGAAAAATAATTGAAAGAGTTTTGCCTGGGCTTTTAAGAGATGCCGGAGATACAGAGAATGTTGAAATGTCTAAAATAACAGAACGGGATATCGAAGCATTTAACGGGCTGGATAAAATAATTCCGGAAATGTTTGAGATAAATCAAGATTCAGCTTCGGCCACTAGCTAATTAGGTATTAGTGGTTAACTAAGCAACTACAGCATTTCTATATTATTTAGATTTTGATTTTAAGAAGAAAGAAATTACTGCAGAGTAGATAGTTCCAAAAATTAAGCTAAATAGAAATTGAGCAATCATATCGGCCATGACGACTGATTCAAAAGAAGAATCGTTGCCTAATTGGTATGCGTCTCTGACAAAACCTACGATTTCTGGATTAACGAAATAATAATAAGCGGCGAAAATAAATGGTGAAACTACACCAAAAACCAAAGAAATTTTAATACCTTCCAAAAGGCCTTGCTTGAAAGTTAACTTGCCTTTTTGGAGGATTTTTATAGATCTAATTCCAAAAAACCAAATTATTAAAGGAGCAACTACAATAGTAAACATTTCGATTGGAGATTGGCCGGGGAAGTGGGTTTGATATTGGCCGCTAAGCTGCATAACTGAGAGCATCAGAACGATAATGCCAGACATGATGAGGCCGTATTTTATATAATTTTGATTTAAAAGTTTCACTTAGAATACTTTATCACAGATTTCAAATTTTGAAAAATTCTGTTTCTTTTTCTTATGACGATGCATAGGTTGAGATAACAGGCTAAATTATATATAATCTGATGCTTATGGCCGAGAGATACGATATTGGTAGATTATTTGGAGATGACGAGTTGTTGGAGCTAAACCAATTACCTGAGGGACCTATGGTTCCAAAGAGCCAAGTGATTAGAGAAGAATCATTTCCTGGATGGAATGAAAGTCTAGATCCTAATCAGCCAGATGATGGAGAGAAACTGAAGCTATCCTCAGGAATAGCGGATATTGAGGTAATCACCAAACGCAAACCCAATGGTACTGTAGAATTTAAATGGGATGCTGAATTACCAAAAGTTGTGCAAAAATTAAGGCCTGAAGATATGGCCGGGATAGATAAAAGAATCCTAGAAGAGTTATTTCCGTGGATGTTTATTGAAATGCCAAAGCGATTAGGATTTGGCAGCCTCAACGACATTGGTACAGATTCTAAGTATAGACAATCAACTATTGTGGTAATTGGTTTTAATGGAGAGAAAGATCCTACGCATTTTATGTTTCATAGAAATGATGAGATGCTGCGGTTTGCTGCTCATTATTCAGGGCGAAATCAGCAAATTAATTGGTTAAAAATAAAAGCAGGCGTAGATGAGAATACCGCAGCTGATTTTGCTGTTGGAATTAATTATCAGGATTCTTCTCGGAGTCAAATGTCTTTAAATCTAAGGGCGGATCAGTCTGGCATACATGCCTGCAAAGGAGATGTTGGTAACTGGATATTGAGTACCCATCTAAGAAGAGCTGTTCTTGGCGATCTAAGTGTTCCTGGAACTTACCTTAGTGGGGCAATGGAGGGAATAGTTGAGCGAACAATGGGTAAGCGGCAGAGATAATAGGGGAACTTATTTCTTTTTAGCGGGCAGGCTTTTGGTGGTAATTTCAACAAGAGCACAAAGATATTCTTTATCGTCCCAATAATCTTCTGAGATTTGAAAATAGTTTTTAGCGCCCGGATAAGGGGGAGCTTCGGTGGGAGCCCCAATGTATTTTCTGCCTGCATCTGTTGGTTTGATAAATAGTTTGTCATCGCAAACTAATCCAATTACTTTTTCATTACAGTAAAGGGCATACTCGCCAAACATTTTTCTAGATCTAATATCGCCGGCGTTTTCTAGTTGTTCGGTTAAGAAATCTATGGTTGAAGAGTTAGTTGCCATAAAGAGATTATATCTTAAGTACGCTAACTTTTTCTATACTATTGGCAGTCTATATTGATGAGTGATAAGATATGGTATGACTCTTGAAGAGGTTGAGGATGTGGTTGAGGAAACTATAAATAATTTACCTGCTGAATTTTCGGGAGCTCTGGATAATGTTGGGGTTGTAGTTGAACCTTGGCCGACTGAGCAGGAATTTGAAGATATTAAAGCGCATCCGACAAATACATTATTATTCGGTTTATATAGAGGGATTCCAAAAACCAAAAGGCCTTGGAGCTATTCGGCTTTGCCTGATAAAATCACAATTTATGCAGGTCCGATTTTGATGATTTCAAAAGATTTAGAGGATGCGAAGGAAAGAATAAAGAAAACTGTTCTCCACGAAATTGGTCATCATTTTGGAATGAGTGATGACCAATTAAGAAGCCGGGGTGTATAGAATAGAAAACAAGTGTCTTATTCGTACTTGCGGGCCAATACGAAATATAGTACTCTAAAAATCATGAATGAAGAGAAATGTCCTAAATGCGGTGCGCCACTTAGCGAAGTTATAGAAACTCCAACTGGTAAAAAGTTACAAAGATGTTCAACTGGTTCTTGGAATAAAGAAACAAAGAAAAATGAGGGTTGTGATTATGTGAAATGGTTAGAAGTTGCGCCTGAAGAATTAGATGAGAAATGTCCTAAATGTGGAAATCCGTTAGTACTTCAGGTAACCCGTTTTGGCAAGAAGATGAAGAAATGTTCAACAGGAGGTTGGGATTCAAAAGAGAAAAAGGCGACTGGATGTGACTATGTTGAATGGATTAGTAATAATAAAACTGAACCTTTGGATATGGATTGTCCGGAGTGCGGTAATAAATTAGTTTTATTCACAACCTCTACAGGTAAGAAAGCTGAAAAATGTTCAACAGGCGGTTGGGATTCGAAAGCTAAAAAAGCTACAGGTTGTACCTATATCAGATGGTTGAAGCCTGGAGAGGTTCCAGTTTCTTCTGCAGGTGAAGAATTCTTACCACCTCCTCCTACTGAAGAATAATTTTCTTACTGAGCTATTTCTTACATTCTTTTCACATTAAACTCATCCTTTATCGATAATATGAATTAAGAAAGGAGGGGAAGAACAATGAACACAAAAACTAATAATACCAGTACAGGTACAGCAGCAGCGGCTGGAATAGCAGGAGCTGTAGTTGGTGCTGGTGTAGCGATTGCAGCTACCAAAGTCATGAGCGATAAAAATATGCGGGATAAAGTTACCGGTGTATTAACTAATGTTAAAGACCAGGTAATGGACGCAGTAGAAAGCGCCAGGACTAATGGTGAGAATGCCTTGGATGATGCTCAGGCTAAACTCGATACCGCGAAAAAGGAGATTAAAAACAAGAGCTAATCCAAAATTCCCTCCGGAGGGTAAAAATGGTTCTTTTGTTATTATTCTTAAATAGTTAAAATAAATTATGATTAAACTTTTAACTACGTTGTTTGTTGCAGTTTTTTTATTTGTGACTCCTCATAGTTCTCTGGCTGCCGATGTTTTTACCAATGAAAAATTAATTTCGGTTGATTTAGGATCGCAAAAATTAATGGCTTGGGAGAACGGCAAAGTAGTTTATGAAACTAAGATTTCTTCGGGAATGAAGCTAACGCCAACTGTTAAAGGAAGCTTTAAAATTTATTATAAAACTCCAAGGAGTGATATGAGGGGCCCTTCGCCATATAAAGATATCTATCCATCTGGGAAATATTTGACTAAGAATGTGCCTAATTCGATGTATTTTTATCAGGGTTATGCGGTTCACGGAGCTTATTGGCATAATAATTTTGGCCGGCCTGCGAGTCATGGATGTGTTAATACGCCTCTTGCTGCTGCGAAATGGCTATATGATTGGGCTCCTGTGGGGACGAGAGTTGAGGTTTGGTAAATTAATTCCTTAGGATTTGAACTTTTTGCATAAAATTTACAACCACCGGATCCACAATAATATCCTGTATTAAGATTCGCTTTTTTAGATAAATTCCTTCTAAACTTTTGCAGCGGCTTAAAGCTACATAGGTTTGTCCGTGGGCAAATGCTCCGCCACCAAGATTGATAGCAACTAGTTTATAAGTTTGGCCTTGAGATTTGTGGATTGTTATAGCCCAGGCTAATCTCAGGGGAAATTGGGTAAATGAGCTGACAACTTCCTCCCGGACTTTTCTAGTTTTAATATCATAGTTATATCTGATTTTGGTCCAGGTTTCTTTTTGGACAGAATAAATTATTCCATCAATATTAACTTTAATTTCCAGATCGCTTAATGAATCAATAATTCCGAGAGTTCCATTGACCCATCTTTTCTCACGATCATTTTTTAAAAACATCACCTGAGCGCCTTTTTTAAGAATTAAAACTTCCTCGGTTGGAAATGCACTTTCTTCAAGTTCACCGTCAATGTCGGCAATGTAATCTCTTGAGGATTCATCAAGATCGGCTAGGCGGCGCATATTAATTTCTCTAACCAGGTTGTTTGTTGTAACTAAAGTGATGATTCCGTCTTCTGGAACTGATAAATCAACCCGGTTATTTAATAATTCGAGATGTTCGGAAGTTACTTCGCCCAAGCGGATATTATTTAGAATATCTTTGAAAAGTTCGTCTTTTTGCCGGAAGATTTTACCTAACTCGTAGACTTCCAAATCAGCATTTCCCCAAACATGAGCATTAAAAAAATAGTAACCGCCGTGATTATGAGCAAAGTATTGCTGGAGGCCCTGGCTGTCAACAATTGGAGGCAGTTGGTAAAGATCGCCGAACATAACAATTTGCGCGCCGCCAAAAGGATCATTATTAGATCTGGCCATCCGAAGCAGATGATCGATGCCGTCCATTAAATCGGCCCGGACCATAGAAATTTCATCAATAATAATAGTATCAACATTTCTAAGAAGTAAGGCTGTTTTGGAAGTCAGATTTAACTCTTCAGGTCTAATAAAACCTGGTTTAATTTTGAAGAATGAATGAATTGTTTGGCCTCTGACATTTAAAGCTGCGACTCCGGTTGGAGCTACGACGACGGCTTGTTTCATGGTGTTCTCTTTAAAATATTGAAGAAGAACTGATTTTCCAGTGCCGGCTTTTCCGGTAATGAACATGTTGCTGCCGGTTTCTTCGATCCGTTCAAACAGCTCCTGTTGTTCCGGGCTAAGGTCAATATCAGAAATATTTGACTGCTTATTAATAACGTTGGTGTCTTCAGGCATATTGTAGGGGTTCAATATAAGACCCATATCTTAACACGAGATTAAAGAGGTTTTAAATTGATAAGAAATCTTTTAACTTTTGTTTGTCTGTTCTGTAAATTTGTTCGAGTTGGTATAAGCACATAAATAATGGAGTCGAAACATTATTGCGGTTTTTAATATCGGCTATTACCTCCGGTAATTGGTCCAAAGTATTTAGTTTAAATTTAAGAGTTGAATGTTTGTCGGTTCTGACTTCTTCAGGATTAGGCCGGTAATCTTCGGCATTTCCCGGCAGTTTAGTGATGCCGGTAAATTCTGGTTTGCCGCCGCGGGTGACCCATCTATAAAATCCTAACAACAATGTTCTATTTAATTTATTATCAATTTTTTTATCGGGCAGACTTTCTTCGATTAATTCGCGTTCCATGGTATTTATAACTGTTTGCTGTAAATTGTGGTGAGTTAGATCTGAGTAGTTTGAGGAGCCGGAGCCTGTCGGGATAAGCATGTCTTTATTAAATTGAGCTGTTGATGCTTGAACCCAGAGAATAATATAGTTATCAGCGGTAAAGCCAATCGTAGAACAACCAAGATGATCGTTCATTTGAGAGGAAGCAATATCAGATAAATAATGATTGCCTTCTGTATCTTCCGTAGAAGGGAAAATATGTTCAGTGGTAATTGTGGTATGAACTTTATCCTTGATGAGTAAGGTCGTGCCGCTGACTTGGTTAGTTACGAATGAATCATAATAACCGCCAGTATGACAGGTGACGTGTTTGGAATTTAAACTTATATCTTTTGACAAGCAAAGCTTTTTGTCGTTTGTGAATTGACGGTTAGCATGAAGAGAGGTGAAGAAGTAGTGATTCAAATATTGAAGCAGGATTTCGCGGTGCTTTTGGATATATTTTTTTATGTGGGTTTGTTTAAGACTTGAGATAACGATAGATATTGGAGTGGTCCGTAAATAATCATTGATTTTCTCTGAAACGAAAATCAAATCGCTTTTGTTGCCAGGGATTTCAACCGGAATGAAACCTAAATCTTTTTCTTTTTCGCCGGGTTTGACGAACGGCTTAGTTAAGTTATTTCGCAGAATACTTCTTTGGATATGAAAATAGGATCTTAATTCAGCTTGGGTGATATAAGTTTCCCAGATAAATTTAATAATAACCAAAATAATAATCAGGCTAATTGTTTGCTCGCCGTGATTATCTTTAAATTTTGAGACTAGCTCGTGTTCCAGTAAATAGACGGAGAGGATAAAAATAAATACACCAAGCAGAAGACGGGTTGATTCGCCCTGCTGAAGAAAGACCAGATACCTAATATAATCGTGCCACATCCGGGCCTTTGTTAAAACTGAAAGTTTTCGGGTCATCTCCTAAGTATAATAATTTTACTCAAGATTATATATGGTCTGATGTGTCAGCTTGCGCCTCTGCCTTTGTTTTATGTACAGTGCCGTCTTTATGATGAGCCGGACTATATATTGTATAAAGCTTGAGAGGTTTTTCGCTTGAGGTGTTGATGACATTATGTTTTGAGCCTGCAGGTATGATAACTGCATCGCCATCTTTGACCTCATATCCATTGCCGTCAATAATAATTCTTCCTTCACCACTTTCAAACCTAAGAAATTGATCAACAATTTCATGGATCTCCATGCCGATTTCTTCTTTGGGATTTAGATTCATGAGAACCAGCTGACTGTGCTGCCCTGTAAATAAAACTTTCCTAAAAAAGTCATTTTCCAAAGTTAATTTTTCGATATTGCCTATAAATTTTGTCAAAATAATTCACCTCCTCACGCACCAATAATAATAACAGAAGCTGGTTGATTGTATGAGTTTTTAATCACTGTATAATTGCATAATGAATATTGAAGAAAACCTGCCTGAAAGATTTATTAATAGTGCATTTCATCCGTCGTTATTTGTGTATGCATGGAAAAGAAATACACTTGATAAATTGTTTGAGGAGTTAATGCAAAGTAATGTGGCTATTGTTTATGGTGAAGCCTGGAGAGTAGAAGGAGATGAGTATTTTGGAATAATTCCTTTTAAGAACGGAAGTAAGGCTGTTTTATCCTGGAAAATAGAACAGAAAGAAGGGGAAGAGTGGTATGACTTTGTGGAGAGATCAATGAAAGATTCATTGGAAGCAATTACAGGCAAAGATTTAGAAAAGAAAACTAGTGCGGTAGTAAGAAGTAAAATTTACTATCATTTTAAATTTGCAGTTGAGTAACTTGCGCGATAGGGACTTTTAAAGTGCAGCCCGGTTTTGTTTAGTATCATCAATTCCTCCAACTTGACCTAGCTCCTCAACTTTGTCGCGGATATTATCAGGATGAAGAACAGATAAGTCTATTGCCTGACGATGGGCAATTACCAACCCTTGGATAATCTTTCTAAGTTTTAAAGCATCTGCTTTTTTTAAGTAAGTTATATTTACGGAATTCTCAACATACCCCTGATCAACTATTTTTACAGTTGCAAAAAATAGGGAAGTTTCTACAACAATGTCCAGAATGTCTTTTACTAGAATACTGTGAATGTGTTGAGAGTAAAAGAACTCTCTGAAGATAATATTAACTTTATATGGATCAACAATAACATCATTAGTGAAAAGGGTAAATGGAAAAACTGTGCTTACTTTTACTAGTACGTCGCTGGATTTATCTACTAAATTATTGAGTTTGGTTGTTGCAAGATCTTCTTTCTCCTGCTTATTGTCTTGGCTCTGCTGGCTATTCTTTGCTTCCTCTTTAGGTATCATTGATTCCTGGTTTAAAAGCAGTCTTTTCTTGTCCCGGGTAAAATATTCGATTGGAGGAGATGCCTGCTCTCCTATAACTTCTGATGAGTCACTCGTTTTTAGAGGTGAATCGTTTGCGTTTTTAAAATTTTCTTTCTTGTCTTTTATGTATTCTTTTTTTAATTCTGTCCCAAATTGACCTGATGCGAGCATATGAACTTCCTTTCTTGCCTAGGATAAGCTTTTATTGTGAGTTTTGCTTCAGAGAAATGTAATGATCGGAAAAGAGTATTGATTATAAATCTCAGCCGTTTTAAAGTTAGATTAATGCCCAAAAGAAAAGAAACTAGGGATAAGAAACAAGATACAAGTAGAAAGAAGTATATAAAGAATTTTTTGATTGCTTTTGCAGCTTCGTTGATTGTTTTTGTAATTGCTTCTTTTTTAAAACCTAATCCTCAGTGGGTTGAACTTCCTCAGCGGGTCAGCAAAGATGGGGTTTTGGATGTGACTTTGAAGGCTCAAGAATCCCAGGTTTCTATTGGCGGTCAGGAGGCAACAGCTTCGATGGTTTATAACGATCAGTATATCGGTGATACTTGGATTGTTAAGGGTGGAGATACTATAAAAGTTCATTTGGAGAATAAGTTGGATCAGCCGACAAATCTGCACTTTCATGGGTCTCATGTTTCACCAAAAGGGAATTCTGATAATGTTTTGTTAAAGATAAATCCGGGAGAGAATTTTGATTATGAATATAAATTGCCTGAGAATCATCCTCCGGGATTATATTGGTACCACCCTCATATGCATGGATATACTGATAATCAGGTTAACGGGGGTATGGCCGGGGCGATTATAGTGCGTGGGGATGTTGATGAGTTGCCGGAACTTAAAGGGGTGCCCGAGAAGCAACTGGTTTTAACTACTCATGATCCTGATAATTCTAATGCGGTTGTGAGGCTTGTTAATAACCAGAAGAATCCTACTTTATATTTAAGGCCTTTTGAGACAGTGCGTCTGGAGTTTTTTAATGTGGCATCTGATGATTTTTATAATTTAGCAATTCCGGGGACTAAACTTAATGTGATATCCAGGGACGGAAATATTATGTCAGAGGTTGATCCTGTCGACAGTGAATTGATGGCTCCGGGAGATAGGGTTCAGGTGCTTTTTCAGGCAGGAGCCTGGGGTGAAATAGATGTAAAATCGTTGGTTTATGATCAGGGATTTTTTACTTTTCCTGAAGATGCTTTTATGAAAATTAAAGTAGCTGGTTTTCCGACTTTGCCCAAGAAGATGCCTTCAAAATTAAGACCATATGATGATTTTAGGAATGCAAAAATAGATAAAATTAGAACTCTAACTTTTTCAGAAGGAGGGACAAGTGAGAATACGACATTTCTTTTAGATGGTAAACAGTTTAATCCTAATGTTGTTGATCAAGTTATGGAATTGGGGACAACTGAAGAGTGGCATTTGGTTAATAAGAGTGGGGAGACACATCCATTTCATATTCATGTAAATCCCTATCAGGTCATCTCGGTAAATGGGATTGAGATTGATAGAAAGGGCTATGATGATACGTTTTCTGTTCCGGCTGAGAGTACTGTTGTGATTAGGACGAAATACACTGATTTTGATGGGAAGTATGTTTTGCATTGTCATATTTTGTTTCATGAGGATGGCGGCATGATGCAGGTTGTTGAAGTGGTGCCTCCTGGAGGAAGTCCGGCTGCTGATAATGGATTACCTGAAAGAGAGGGAATGGGGGATATGGACCATGGTAATATGATGCCTGTTAGGAAAAGATTTCAGAATCCGGAAAGTCTTATACAAGATGAGACTATAAAAATGACAGATCATTCGAAAATGAGCCGGTAGATTATTTTTTTGGTGGGGTTAGTAATCTTGACTAGTTTCCTTAGATAGTTCATATTTAATGTATGGGTAAAAAGAAGATTGTGGGTAAAAAGAAAGAGAGCCTTGTAGCAAGTCTTCTGCATTATAAAAAGCATATTATTCCTTCAGTAGTTGGTGGAGGGATGGCGTATATTGTTACCGGTGTGGCTGTTGTTGCTGTAACTGCATTTGCAGCAGTCTGGGCCGGGAATGCAATTCATCATCATATGAGTAAGAAATCTGTTAAATAATGGAGTGGGTTTACTACCATAGGATCAAAGTTGACAGTTTGTAAGAAAATTTATTATTGTTACATTTAGAGTAAAAAATCTGCTCTGATGCTAAGTCAACTTATTTCTGCTATCTCAATTTTCTGTTTTTGTTAGTTTTTTGTGCCAGTCTTAGGAGTCTAATATTTATTGGCTATAATTGCAGATAATCTGGATGTTGTTTAGTGGTTAAAAGATATTCCTTAAACTATGGAAAGGGCGGCAGTTGCCTGCCACCCTTTTTGTTATTTTGTCTCAATCTCTTTTTTGCTTGAGTTTTGGGAGACAACTTTAATTTTTTTAGGAGCTATGACTTCGGCTTTTGGAAAAACCAGCTTTAAGACTCCGTGATCAAGAACTGCTTCTGGCTCTTTGTCAGCGGCAATTCCATCAGGTAATTTAAAAGAATAGTTATAAGAAGATGCCATTGAGGACATAAAATATTTCCTCTTGTCCTTCTCTTCCTGAGTCTGTTCGTTTGAAGCACTTATCCTAACTATTTTTTGATCAATTGAGATATCGATCTTGTCATCGGGAATACCCGGCAAAGCGACTTCAGCAATCAAAGAATTCTCTGTCTCGAAAATGTTAAGACCTTGACCCATTACTTTAGAGAGTCCTGGTACTGTTGGTAAATCCCAGTCTTCATCTAAAAGAGATGACATGTTCCAAGGATTCCATCTTATGAGTGTCATTTATTCTCACCTCCTGTCTTGAATCTGTTATTAGCAGTAATATACAATGAGTGCTAATTCTTGTCAAGACACATTTTGTAATGAAATATATTGTATTGTTTTGAGGCATTTTACTATACTAAAATAATGCTCTGGAAATTAACTGTTAGTATATTCACGTTTCTTCTTTTTGGTTTATCATCCGCGAGTATTGTTCATGCTTCAGTATCTTGGTCGGAAACTCAGCCTGCAGGAAATACTAATCAGTCATGGACTCCTGTTGCAATATCTTCAGATGGCCAGGTAATACTAGCCGGTGTTCAAAACGGACGGCTCTATTTGTCAGAAAATGGAGGGACAAGCTGGAGTCAAACTCAGCCAGCCGGAGATCAGGATTTAGCTTGGTATCCTGTGAGTATGTCTTCAAATGGTCAAACAATATTGGCTGGGATAAATAACGGCAGGTTATATGTTACTACCAATGGAGGAGATATCTGGACTGAAGCCCGCCCGGGTGGGGATAATGATCTTACCTGGTTTACAAGCAGTATGTCTTCAAATGGACAAATCATTTTAGCTGGTGTTAAAAACGGCAGGTTATATAAATCAACTAATAGCGGAACCGACTGGGGAGAGGTACAGCCAGTCGGGAACTCAAATTACCCATGGGCAAGCTCTACAATATCCTCAAACGGCCAAATAATGTTTGCCGGTATGGACGCAGGCAGACTATACCGGTCTACAAATGGTGGAGATTCATGGGGTGAGATGCAGCCGGCGGGGGATGCAGACGCGCAATGGAACGCGCTTGGGGTTTCATCAAATGGACAAACTGTTTTGGCTGGTGCACTTAATGGCAGACTATACCGGTCTACAAATGGTGGAGATTCATGGGGTGAGATGCAGCCGGCGGGAGATATTGAGACAACCTGGAGCTTTACCTCCGTTTCCTCAGACGGGAATACTATGTTTGTCTCAAGTGGCGTAAGGCTTTATATCTCGAGTAACGGCGGCAATAGCTGGACTGAAACTCAGCCTTTGGGTAATACAGACCAATCCTGGTCCGGGGGGAATATGTCTTCTGATAGTCAGGTGCTGGTCGGGGCGGTATACGACGGAAGGATTTTTTTAGGTTCAAATCCGCAGCCTCCTTCAAATAGTTCTGTTTACAACCCACCTGTTGGATTTGGTCCTCCTAGTTGTAATGATTCAGCGCCTTCTGCTATACCGAATCTCTTTAAGACAGATGCTGCAGGTACATATGTTAATTTATATTTTTCTACAGTTAGCGGGGGGACTGGTTATAACGTGAGTTATGGACTTAATTCTGATGCTAATCAGTATGGGGATTTGTTTGGTTATTCAGGGAATGCCTGGACTTATGGAAGGACTATTTCAGGGCTTTCTCCAAATACTACTTATTATTTTAGAGTTCAGGGGGTTAATGGATGTAATGCAGGAGGGTGGAGTGAGGTAGTTTCTGTTAAAACAAAAAGTCAGAATTCAGTTTTGAATCAATGGTTTGCTAATCTAGCTAAATAAAATCAATTTTTAGTAACTGTGCAAATAGTTTTTGAGCTTCAGAACTGTTAAAATTCATGCGTGGTAAACGAAGAAGAGTTAAAGCAGTATTACGAAAAGTTTGAAAAGATGCAAAGATGGATGATTGATGATCTTAGGAATGCCTCTATTAAAGCACAAGCTAACCTATTAGTGGGCATGGGTATTTTTAACTATATAGAAATACTAGGGAGTTTTTATCATTATGATGAAAAGAAGACTAAAAACAAGCAGAGATTTGATTTTGCATTTGGCTTAATGGGATCTGACTATTCTAATGTCTTTCATAAGTTAAATACGCTAACAAAAAAAGGAGCATATGATGTTTTGAGATGCGGGCTTACTCATGAATATCTAATAAAGGCCTACCGGATGAAAGAAGGCACTATGGATTTTACGATTTATGGAGTAGGCGATGTAGCTCAATATGTTCAGAATATTATTTCGGTTCCCTGCGGAATCGAGTTAGTAACTATAGACCAAAAGCATTATCATATGAGGATATATAATCCGAGATTGATTCATGATCTAAATCTTGCATTTGAGTCATATAAAAGTAAACTTAGATCAGATGCCAGATATGAAGATGAAACATACAGGGAGAGATTCTTGGAAAGGTGTAAAAATATTAATTTTAAAGATTTTAATTAATGGAGAGGTTATAAAATTATGAGTCTAAAAGTTGGGATTGTTGGGTTGCCTAATGTGGGAAAAAGTACTTTGTTTAATTCGCTTTTGAAGAAGCGGGTGGCTCTTAGTGCAAATTATCCGTTTGCGACAATTGAGCCGAACACGGGAATTGTGGCGGTGCCGGATGAACGGTTGGAGAAACTTGCTGAAATAACTAAGGTTGAGGAGAAGATGGATTCTTTGCCGCCTATTATTAATGCGACTGTGGAGTTTGTGGATATTGCGGGACTGGTAAAGGGGGCTTCAGAGGGAGCTGGTTTAGGGAATAAATTCTTGTCGCATATTCGCGAGGTTGACGCGATTATTCATGTACTTCGGGATTTTGAGGATTCTAATATTGTTAGGGAAGGTTCGATCGATGCCTTATCTGATAGGGAGACTATTGAGACGGAACTGGCTTTGGCGGATATGCAGGTGATGGAGAAATTAATTGCCGGACAAGAAAAGTTAGCGAGGACAAATGGATCAGATCCGATTGAAAAGCAAAAGATGGAGATTTTAAATTCTATAAATTCGACTCTTTCGGAGGGGAAGATGCTAGGAAGATATCAGATTAATGATGAAAGATTAAAGATGTGGTTTGAGACTTTGCCTTTACTAACAACCAAGCCGGTTTTATATGTGCATAATGTTTCGGAGGATGAATATGCAAAACGTCTCTCAGAAGATCTATTTGAGAAAATGGGAACAGATCCTAGCGGTGATTCGAAATTGGATTCCCGCCTCCGCGGGAATGACAGCATAGTTATTTCAGCAAAAATTGAGGAAGAATTAGTTGAGCTTTCGGATGAGGATAAGAAAGAATATTTAGCTGAACTTGGAATAAAAGAACCTGGGCTTGAAAGACTTATTAAAAAGGCATATTCACTATTGGGACTGGCTTCATTTTTAACTGCTGGGAAAAAGGAAGTTAAGGCATGGACTTTTAAAGTTGGGATGAAGGCCCCGGAGACTGCTGGGGTTATTCATACTGATTTTATTAAAAAATTTATTAGGGCGCAGGTGGTTTCTTATGATCAATTAATGGAGGCAGGGAGTATGGCGGTAGCGAAATCTAAGGGTTGGGTCAGGACTGAAGGGAAAGAGTATGTTATGAAAGATGGAGATGTAGTTGAGTTTTTGATTGGCTCCTAGGAATCACTTTTTAATCGGTTCGTAGAAGACTCCTTTAGTAGTGCCTCTTTTTCTGATAAGACCAGAATCTTGGAGTTTTTTTAAGTCATAGCGTAGGGTCCGCTCGTTGATTGCTAAAAATCTCCGGCGGATTTGATCAAAACTAACCAGGAGTTGGTCTTTGATGATTCTAAAAATTTCGGCTCTTCTAGGAAGTAAATAGTCTTCAGCTTCCAAACTTTGCTTGGCCAGGATTTGAGTTTTTGCTTCCTCTGCTGATGAGGCAATTGATTCGAGCATAAATTCTAGGTAATCTGTGACATCTCTTTCTGAATTTTCAAATCCTTTGTAATAACTGGATCTTTGCCTATCTAACTTTTCTTCGACTGATAATAATCCTTTCATTCCATAACCGCCTTTGGCTAGAATCGCTTGTAATAATAATCGTCCAACGCGGCCGTTCCCATCCAGAAAAGGGTGGATTTTCTCAAAAATATAATGAGCCAGACAGGCTCTAATAGGAATAAAAGTCTCTTTGGTACAGTTGGCATAAATCACAAGTTTGTTCATGAGCGAGCCAATTTGCCGGGGAGGTGGAGGTTGGTATATGGCAATACCGGCAGTATTAAAGATGGCGCTGTTGTCAGTTCTAAACTTTCCTAAATTTTGAGAGTCGATTAAGCCTTTCATGACTTGATTGTGATAAGACAATAAATCTTTTTGGGTTAAGTCTTTGGCCGGACGTTCAAATATTAAATTAAGTACCTTTAATATGTTGATAACTTCTACTTTTCTTTGATCTTTAGAGGGAAGCCTAACGATATCGTCAGGGCTTAAAGTATTGCCTTCTATGCGGGCAGAAAAGAGAGAGCTTCTGAGAGTCGATTGTCTTCTTATATTAAGTTCAACTTCAGGAGGGATAGGGAAAGCGTTAATGACAGCTTTGGCCGACTCAATTTGGCTTAAGTATCCGGATATTTTTGGAGTTAGAACATAATGAGGAGGAATTATCATAGTGGTAACCACGCCCGTCCGGCGAAGAGCGGCAGGCAGATTTGTTCCGTTCCTAATATTACCAGATAATTCCTAATGTTGCCAAATAATTCCTAATATTACTAATTCATGATGGCCACAAATTTGTGGTATCCACAAGTTGTGGTGTTTTGTGCGTAATTTGTGGTGTTTGTGGAGAAAGAAAATGGGTCCACAAATGGTTTGTGGTGACCACATTAGTTTAGGTTGAATCTCTTTTTGGCTTACTTATACCCATAAGTTGATTTGCTCTTTTTCTGGCATTTTCTCCTGCGACAATAAATGCTCCACCGCACGCAATATTAAAAGTAAATAAAGCTAGATATGGGATGCTGCGTTCAGGATCTTGAGGGAAATTAGCGATCAACTCCCTATAAGGTCTAATAGAGCTTATTACTGCAGCTATCGGTCCTAAAACGCCTACGACGTTTGCGGTTGCATCAAGATAGAGAAATGTAAGTTTGTCTGTTCTTTTTCTTAGTGGATGACGAGTTTCAGACTGCTTTTCAGGCATTGGTTAAATCTCCCAGGAGCGCCAGAGCGTCTTTAACGCTTTTAATCCGGTATTTGGCATTACTTTCGTCTGGGCCTAATTTGATAGTGTATGATTTTTCGGGTAAAGCTTTAAACAGGTGTTCATCAGTAACGTCATCTCCCATAGCCAGATAGAAATCGTACTTTTTCTTTGAGACCCAAGATCTAGCAGAAGAACCTTTATTAATAGATTTACTTTTAATCTCGATAATTTTTGAGCCTTTCATAATTTCTAAATCGGTATTTTGTATAGCCAGCTCCAATTCATCCATTAGATCCGGCAGCTGCTGGCCGACTAGTTCCATAGACGATTGGCGGTAATGAAAGGCAAGTGAATAATTTTTTCTTTCGACTAACGACTTAGGAATTCTTTCAGTGAATTTAGATAATATTTCATCGACGTTTTGCATCCAATCAGTCAGGAGTCCTTTAGCAGGTTGGAAATAATATTCATTTCTGGGTTTGACCCAAATTCCGTGTTCAGCAACGAGGGCGATTTTAGGGATTTTAATCCATTTATTTAAAGAGTCTTTGTCTCGGCCGGAGAGGATAACGACTTCATTCTTAAAATCATCAGCGAGTTTTTTTAAAAGTGTTATTAATTCTTTTGGTGGTTTGGCATCTGAGTAAACTGGTGCATAAGGAACGATTGTGCCATCGTAATCTAGAATAATCAGCCGGCGTTCAGCTTTTTTATAATCAGTTTGGAGTTTTTTGAAATTATTCTTCTCCATGATATCGACAAGAGGTTTTTTAAATGAAGAGTTAGAAATATCAACTAGTTTTTCGATCCAAGAATCAGTCCATTTTCTAGCGGTGAAATGAGAGACTATTGAATGCATCTGTTTGATTCTTTTGGCTTGCTCAGGAGCTTTCATTTGAATGGCTTGGGAAATGGCCGAGGCAATTTCATTAGGATCGTTAGGATTTATCATTAGGGCTTGAGTTAGTTCGCGGGCAGAACCAGCTGTTTCAGAAAGAATTAAAACTCCATCCTGACTTTTACCTTTGGCGGCGATAAATTCTTTGGAGACTAAATTCATCCCGTCTCTTAAGGGAGTAATGAGGGCAATATCGGTTGCTAAGTAACGCACAACCATTTCGTCGAAGGATAAGGAATTAAACTGATAAATTATTGGAGTCCAGTCAACAGAGGCGAAGCGGCTGTTTGTCCGGCCAACAATTTTGTCAACTTCATTCTTTAGGTCTTGATAGTCATCGATTTCTATTCTAGAGGGTTGAGTATTTAGAATTAAAGTAACTTTCTTATGAGATTTAGGATTAAGTTCCAGGAATTTTTCGTAGCCTAACAAGCGATTAGCGATGCCCTTAGTGTAATCAAGCCGGTCAACTGAAAAGAGAATTTTTTGACCTTTGAATAAATTTTTTAGTTCGAGAGCTTTCTTTTGAACTATTTTACTATCGATGGCTTTTTGGTACTTATCAAAATTAATTCCTAGAGGCATGTTTTCTATGACGACGGGTCTTGAATCAATATTCAGGGTCTTAGAGATTGGTTTGATCCCTGTTGTTTTGGTTGCACTTTCTAAGAAATGCTGCATGTAATCGTTAGTATGAAATCCAACTAAATCAGATCCAAGAATACCCTCAATGAGGCCAGTTCTGACTTCCTCGGGGAGAACCCGTAACAGTTCAAAGGAGGGAAAAGGAATATGAAGAAAAAAGCCGATTGTTGAATTAGGCTGAGCCTCTCTTAGCATTTGAGGCAGAAGCATTAATTGATAATCCTGAATGAATATCAAATCTCCTGGCTTATAAATTTTGAGGATCTCCTGGGCAAAGAGTTTGTTAACTGATTTATAATCCTCCCAAAACTCTTTGTTAGAGGACGATTTATCCGAGAAATAATGAAAAAGAGGCCAAATAGTTTTATTGGAAAACCCTAAATAGTGATTGTCAATTTGTTTCTGAGACAAGAAAATAGGCAGACTTTCGTACTTAGAATAGAGTTCTTTAGATAGTTTAGGCTGAAGTTTTTTAGAGATTTGTTTGCCTGGCCAACCAATCCAGACGGAGCCCATTTTGGAAGAGGAATCTTTTAGTCCAGAAACAAGACCTCCAGGACTGGCCTTATATTCAAATTTACCTTTAGATTCAGATATTTCAACGGGTAGACGATTAGCTACAATTAATAGTCTCATAGTTATTAAAAGGTAGTATAACCTGTAGGTTCTAAAAATTACAGCTCAGCTATTATTTAAAGCTTTTTTATTTAGGATGCTGACGGCAGGAGAAATGATTCTATATGAAAAAAAGTCAAGCAAAGCTTGCGTTTTTCTAACGAAAAACGTAAAATTACCTTCGAGTAAAACTTTTTTAGGTTTTGCGGGTGAAACATGACTAATTATAATCTTACTATTTTAATAAACAACAAAGTCGAGGACAAAGCTAAGACCGGATTAATTGATGATTTAAAGAAAAATTTTGGTACTTTAGTTAAAGAGGATTTGTGGGGAGTGAGAACCTTGGCATATGAGATTAAACATATGGATAAGGCCTATTTCGCACATTTTGAATTTGAATCTGAACCTGATTCTGTGATTACTCTGGATCGAAATATCCGTTTGAATGAAAATATTATTAGATACTTATTGGTAAAAACTAAAAAAGCTAAAAGAATTACCGCAGGTCAAGCAAAAAGAACTGCTAAAGCGGAAGCTGCAAAATCTGAGCCTGAAGTTAAGCAAAGTTTGCCGGCTGGTAAAAAAGAGAAAGTAGAATCCGAAGTTAAAGCAGAGGCTAAAGAAGCTCCAGCTGCTGAATCCAAAGGTAAGAAAGTTGTTCAAATTAGACCAAAGAAGAAAGAATAAAGGCAAGGTATTCAATAAACCAATATAACAAATAACCCAATATACAAATTTCCAATGAAGCTCATTGGAAGTTGGTTTATTTGTCATTGGATTATTGGTTTATTTAATTAATATGGCAAGTAGATCCTGGAATAGAGTTGAGCTGATTGGTAATTTAACCCGTGACCCTGAAATGCGTTATACCCCAAGTGGAGCTGCAGTAGTTACTTTCTCAATTGCTACAAATAGAACATTTGTTTCTGATGGTGAGAAGAAAGAAGAAGCTGATTTTCACAGATGTGTGGCCTGGAATAAACTGGCTGAGCTTTGTTCTCAACTTTTGAAAAAAGGCAACAGGGTGTTTGTATCTGGAAGACTACAAAACCGTTCTTGGGAAACACCAGAAAAACAAACTAAATATATCACTGAGATTGTCATTGAGGATATGATCCTGCTTACCAACAAAGAAGCTGGGGATTATTCATCTGATAACGCTTCGGTTCCTTCAAGGGCAATGGATGAAATGCCTCAAGAAAGAGCTAAGAGCCAAGAATCAAGAGCAAAGGAAGACACAAAAGAAGAGACTAAGCAAGTGAAGCCAGAGAAAGAAGAAGTTGAGGATTTAGATGATTTACCGTTTTAACTTCTCTGTTGATTGTTTGAGCCTGTTCAATGTATAATTACCCAACTTATGGCATTCAAGAGTAAAAAAACCGATACAGCTAGAAAAGATATTCCAGCCAGAAAAAAAACCTGCTTTTTTTGTGACCACAGTAAAGAGCCACAATTTACAGACTCATCTGCTTTGCGCAGATTTATGTCCGACCGCTCCAGAATTAATTCTAAACACCGATCCGGAGTTTGCAGTAAACATCAGAGAGTCTTAACAGAGCAGATTAAATATGCCAGACATTTGGCATTACTTCCATTTATCACCAAAGTCGTTTAACATCAGCTATCAGCTATCAGCTATCAGCTATCAGCTATCAGCTATCAGCTATCAGCTATCAGCTATC
>CXWK01010690.1_pt2 | contig 24657 bp, 23 predicted proteins | sample 590851 | NCBI WGS metagenome assembly CXWK01 (sample SAMEA3498364, study PRJEB10139) | wastewater metagenome | biome: wastewater treatment plant; material: activated sludge | place: Denmark | collected 2014-08-01
AGGACTCCCGCTTCCAAGAGTCCTTCGGCTTTCACGTCGACGGGATCTCGATCGACACGTCGGTGCTGGAGAAGTGTTGGTTTGACCGGCTGATCCCAGAGGTCGATCCGAGTTCTGGAGCGACTGGCTGGTGCTTGGACCCGCACGATCTGGCCGCTGCGAAGCTGATCGCCGGCCGGGAAAAGGACATCGAGTTCGTCGACACGCTTGTCTTCAGTCGCTTGATTGACCCAATGACCGTCCGAGAACTCCTCGGCGAGATCGAGGACGTCCGTTCCAGCAGGGCTGTCCAGCACCTCGACCGAATCGCCGCTCGCGGCCTCCCGGAGTCACAACGACACAGTTGGCACACCAAACGAGGTCAAGCAATCGCTAACCGTCGAGCTAGAACGACCGAACAGTCACCCGCCGACGCAGTCAAGCTCGCGGCCAAGCGGCATCGCTGCCAGTGACCGGGCCCTCAGGCTGACCCGGAGTCGCACCCCAAAATGGGCGGGCCACATTGAAAGTGGCCCGCAAGGATTTTGCAGCAGCAACTAGAAGTCTCAAAACCCTTTCAATATCAACGGTGTTTGGAGCCCGAGAGGAGAATCGAACTCCTGACCTGCTCGTTACGAGATGCTCCTATGGATGTCAAGCAGGGTTTCTGGGGTTGAGATCGGTTCGTATGGCGGCGAGGACTTCGCGGGCGATGAAGCGCTTGAGGCAGCGGATGATGTCCTTCTTTGAGAGGCCTTCCTTGGTGCGTCGCTCAACGTAGGCGCGGGTGTCGGGGTCCCAGCGGAGTCGGCATATGGCGATGCGGTAGAGCGCTGCGTTGGCTGCCCGGTCGCCGCCGCGGTTGAGGCGGTGACGATTGACGGTTTTGCCTGATGTTGCGGGTATTGGTGCGACGCCGCAGAGGTGAGCAAACGCGGATTCGTTGTGGATGCGGTCGGGGTTGTCTCCGGCGGTGACGAGGAGCTGGCCCGCGACGTCGAGGCCGACCCCGAGGAGGCCGAGCAGGGTTGGCGCGAGTGGGGTGAGGAGCGCGTCGAGGTCGTCGTCGAGTTCGGTGATCTCGGTGCTGAGGGTTTTGATCCGGGTGGCGATCGAGGCAAGCGACCGTTTTGTTGCAGCGGTGGGGTCGGCCAGCGGCCCAGGCCGAGGTGCTCGTTTCGTGGACGGTGGCGGCGTCGGGTTGGGGCTGCGGGCGGGTCGCAGTCGTGCACACGTGGTGACGAGCTCGGCTCCGTCGAGATCGACGAGTTGGGCACGGAGCGTGTCGGGGGCCGTCACGATCAGTGATTTGAGTTGGGTCAACGCCGTTGCTCGGGCTTTGACCGCACTGTTCCGGGCCACCCGCAGAGCTCGGACCGATTCGACATCACCGGTCCGGGCTTTCGGGGTGCCCGACGCACGCCCGGAGGCGGCGGCTCTGGCGGCGGCGTACGCGTCAATCGGGTCGGACTTGCCCTGATCTCGTCGGGTCTTACGATCCGGCCGGTCGACCTCGACGACCGGGACGGTCTCAGTGGTAAGGAACCGGGTCAGGCCTGCCCCGTATGCGCCAGTGCCTTCCACACCGGCGAGCGCGATCGTGCCGAAGCCGGCCGCCCACGCCAGGAGTGCTTTGAACCCAGACAAGGTTGTTTCGAAGGTGGCGTGTCCGAGGTGGCGACCCAGCGGGTCGATCACCGCAGCGACATGGGTATCGGCGTGGGTGTCGATCCCGAGGGTGACCTCGAGGGTGTCGACGGGGGCGGGTGGGTCTGCGACGATGGTCATCGCTGTCCTCTCGTTGGTTCTGAACGGGTGGGCAGCACGCGCCAACAACCGATGGACAAGACAGTGATGGGCGCCTGATAGCGCAGGCTCCTATTAGGTCACGTCGATCGCGGACAGGTGCATGTGGGGCCAGCGCCCTACTGGCCGACAAATCCCGTTCAAGACACGAAGTCAGTCAGTCCAAGAGTCAGACCGGCGGTGCGCTGGCCCACACACATCATTCTCACTGTCAGTCCAGATAGATAGTAGGAACCGGTAGGGCCTGGTGCCAAGCAGGTTTCAGGGCGATAGCAACACCAGATACCACCCCCTACCGCGCAATACGCCAGAGAATGTGGACTAATTGTGGTCTGTGCCGTAGCGGGTCGATCGACCTGGAGTGCCCCCATCAGCGAGCTGCTCAGGTGCGCGGTGTGACATGTCGACGCAGTTGCCGAGAAGGTTGCTGACGTCATCCAGCGGAGGTCTGCTCTGCCTCATCGACGAGTGCTTGAAGCCATTGCACAGCGTCATCGAGTGGGCGCACGTCGAGGCCTTCGGAGGCGGCTAGATAGCGGTCGTCCCAGCCCGGCCATTCACGCACTTCCGGCGGCCATGGCGATACCCGCCGAGCGGCAAAGAGTCGCCTCCCGATCCTGGCCAGCTCCCTGAGATCTGGAGGGTCGACACCTACAAGTATCTGAAGGTCGACGAGATCGTGGGCGCGTTCGTTACCGCCTTGCCGGTTCGGTGTCGTGCAGGCGTGGAGCTTCTGCGCGATCTGGTGCTCGACAGCGAGCACCGCAACCGGCTCAGGAGTCGGGAACCCAAGTCGTTCGATGACCTCAGCGATCGCGGCATCCAGGGCCAACGCAGGTGCTGCGGTCGAGCCGACCTCGTCGTGTCCCAACTCGAATTCAATCGTCACGTATGACTGCCCGGCATAGGCCAGCTTTACTTCGAAGGGGTGCATCACGTACTCGCCGGGAACGTCGGGCGGATCAGCAGGGGTCCGATCGACAAGTCGTCCGGTGAAGCCCTGCCACCCGTCGGCCAGGTGAGCGGACAACTCTGCCGCATAGGTTTCGACGGTGTGATCGGCCCCTCGAGTGGTATCGAGGTCGCGTGTAATTCGGCTCGCGTGGTCGCCGGTCCGGAACTTGATCGCGGCGCCGCCCTTGACCACACCCATCGGCAACAACTGGGCGATCACCGTGTGGGCAAGAGAGGTGCGAGTCCGGAGTTCGTTGAGATCGAGCGCGTCGCAGATGTTCCTGAGACGCTTTTCGAGCGCCACCCGGTGCGCCGGAGGCCCTTCGTAGGAAGGAATACTCATCCGGCTCCTTCCAACTCGGCACGAAACTCTCGCTGTTCTGCGACGCTGAGCAAGCCATCACGCCTGGCATCGTCGACCGCTACCAGCAGCCGATCTGACATGACTGTGTCTCGACACGAACGGATCGCGTGGGCGACCGTGGCCGACGGGATCGACTCGTAGGAGGTCAGGTCACCGTCGGGCAGCGTCTCGCGCTCGATGGCGATCCATTTCGGAAGCTGGGCTCGGACACGCCGCGACGTGCCCACGCGAACAACCTGGGGGTTGACCTGCCCTAGTTCGTGCAGCGCCAGAACCGCATCGCCCGTGAGATGTGCATCCCCGCCCACACGAGCAACCGCCTCGAAGAATCGATCGAACCGCGTCGGCGGAAGATCATCAAACCGATACAGGCCATAGGCCACATGATGGATCTGCCCACGAGCCGCCAACTTGCCCAATTCAACGACCGGAATCTCGAGATCGTGGGCGTCAGCGGCACGCACGTACCCATACTGGCCGACAGCGAAGTCCCACAACCGGCGTCGATACGATTCCGCCCTCATGGCGCAACATTACCACTAACAGTATGGTTGCGTCACGGCTGGCTGAGGTCAGTGACACCTGAGACCTGCAAAACACCAGTCCCGAAAGTCGCCCTCAGCACCCCTGCGATTGCCACAGTTTTGGGTGATCGGAAGGAGAGTCGAACCCCTGGTCTGGGAGTTTCTCGTCAGTTTCTGCGGGTCCATCCACCCACAACTCATCTCTTGCTCTGCCTCGGAGGTCGCCGCGATGATCGAGGGCACGATGCGCCACGGCGCGATGAACTCGCGATCGATCCGTTGGGATGTGATTGGTGAGCAGTACGACCAGATGATCAAATACGCCACCGCCATCAGCACCCGCTCCGCCTCCACCGAAGCAATCCCGCGACGGTTCATGCGCACAGCGTCGATGCACCCCACCTACGAAGCAATGCTCGAAGTCGGCCGCGCCCAACGCACCATCTTCGTGTGCCGCTACCTGCGCGACCGGCAACTGCAGCGCGACACCACCTCCGGGTTGAACGTGGTCGAATCATGGAACGGCGGCAACGACATCGTGTTCCACGGCAACCGAGGACAACTCACCTCAAACCGCCAAGACGAACGCGAACTCGCCGTGCTCTGCCTGCGCATCCTCCAAGCAGCCCTCGTCTACGTCAACACCCTCATGCTCCAAGACGTCCTCGCTGAACCCGGCCGCCTCGACCAACTCACACCCGCCGACCGCCGCGGACTCACGCCGCTGTTCTGGACCCACGTCAAACCCTACGGCGAAGTCCGCCTCGACATGAACCGACGCCTCGACCTCTGATGCGGAAGTCCGTCGCCAATATCGAGTAGGCGACCGGCTCACCCTGACCGCTGTGCGCTGGAGGCCCCTGGGTAAATGAGTGATGTTCTAATCTGGTGCGCCCCTTCCTGCAGGGCTTCCACTCACGGTCTGATGGTGCTGTCAGGCGTCGGTGTTGGCAGCTGCGAGCCGAATCGTCATCGTGAGTCCCGACGGCTGTGCGGGATCGGCAGTGATTGTGCCGTGGTGAGCGGTGACGAGTTCCCGTACGATCGCCAGGCCCAACCCGGTCCCACCCGTGGAGCGATCACGGGCACCTGCAACGCGGTAGAAGCGCTCGAAGACACGTTCTCGTTGCTCGGCGGCAATTCCGGGGCCGTCGTCAGTGATGGCCAGCGTCACGATGTTGTCGTTCTCGACAAGGCTGACGGTGACGCGGCTCGTGGCGTGGCGGACCGCGTTGTCAACGACGTTCTGGATACACCGGTGAAGTTGATCGGGGTTGCCGCGGACAACGCCTGCCCCGACTGCGGAGCGGTCGAACTCGACTGGGGACATCGCTGCGATGCGGTCGACGGTCGTGTGCACGATGTCGTCGAGGTCGACGAGTTCATGGGTGAGTTCGGCTTCGTTCTGGTCGAGGTGGGCGAGGAGCAGTACGTTGTCGATCAGAGACTGCAGTCTTCGTCCCTCGTCAAGTGCTTCGGTCACGGTCGCCGGCCAGTCGGCCTGGTCGGGGTGCATGAGGTCGACTTCGAGTTGGGTGACCAGCCCGGTCAGGGGGCTTCGCAGCTCGTGTGCGACGTCGGCGATGAGCTGGCGTTGGGTGTCGGCTGAGTCCTCGAGTCGGGCCAGCATGTCGTTGAGCGTGTCTGCGAGGGTCGCGAGTTCGTCATTGCCGGCGCGTACGGGAATGCGTCGATCGAGGTCGCTGAGGCTGATGTGGGCGGCTTCGCGACGCATTGCTTCCATCGGGACCAGCGCGCGGCGCACGACTAGGCCGGTGACCAGGGCGCCAATGATCGCGAGTATCGGCCCGACCACGAGCAAGGTCGTTCGCAGATCGGTGACACTGTCATCGACGGAGTCGACCGACTGGCCGGTGATGCCAATCTGGCCTGCGAGGCTCTGCGAGACCAGCACGCGCATCTGCCCGGTGCCTTTCGTCTCACGAAATGTCGACAATGCCACGGTCTGGGGACCGATGTCAGGCGCGACGAGTGCCAGAATCTCTTGGGGGTTGCCGAAGCGGTCAGTGGTGAGTTTAACCGCACCGTTGGGAGCGACGACCATGGCCAGGGTGTCTTCGGCTTGGCTGATACCGAACCCTTCAGGGGTGGCGTTCTGTTCCGCGAGCGAGACGAGGTCGTCGAGGCGGGTGACGAGTCCTTCGTCGAGTGCGTCGATGGTGGAGTCTCGGTGTTGGCCGAGCACAAACCAGCCTGCGACCGCGAGTGTGACCAGGAACAGGACAAACGATGTCAATGTCAGTCGAACCTTGAGGCTCACGACATATCGCGAACGGTGACGGGAACAAGGCGGTAGCCGACGCCGCGGATCGTCTTGATGGAGTCGACGTTGAAGGGCCGGTCGATGGCGCGACGGAGTCGGCTGATGTAGGCCTGAACCACGTTGGGGTCGCCCTCGAAGTCGTATCCCCAAGCTGTGTCAAGGAGGTTTTGGGTCGTGATGAGCTCTCCCTCGCGGCGCATCAGGATCTGCAGCACCATGAACGCCTTGGGTGACAGCTCGAGTTCGACCGAGTCGCGCCACGCCCGTTGAGCAATCGGGTCCAGAACGAGGTCCCCGATCGTCAGGGTGGTGTCGGGGATGACTCTCCCTCCTGCGCGCCGCATCAGCGCCCGGATCCTCGAGACCAGCACCGGGTATGAGAATGGCTTGCGGAGATAGTCATCCGCTCCGGTGTCGAGTGCCTCGGATTCGTCGAGCGTGCCCTCTTTCGCTGTGAGGATCAGGATCGGTGTCCAATCGCCGGTTTCGCGCAGCTGGCGGCAGATCTCGAAGCCATTTCGGCCCGGCAGCATCAGATCTAGCACGATCACGTCATAGGTCGCTTCGGTCGCGTACCAGATGCCGTCGTCCCCGGTGAAGGCCAGATCGACGCTGAACCCATCGGCTTCGAGTCCACGCTTGAGCCCCGTTGCGATCCGACGTTCATCTTCGACAACCAGTACTCGCATAACGCTCACTCTATGCACCCGATCTGACCGTCAACTGACCGACCCTGACCGTCTGGTCAGACAGCGCGAACAGCCCCACGACGCCGAATCTGACGGAACGGTCAGACCCAGTCAGGTCCGGGTCAACATGCTCATCGACGATGACGACATGAACTCACACCCAACGAACAGACCAACGAAGCGCACCGCCGTCGCCCTCATCGCCATCCTGGCGATCCTTACCATCGGCGCAGCCTGCGGCTCATCTCCCGAGTCGACTGCGACTTCGAACACCGACACCATCGCCACCTCGGCGCTGAACACGGCCGCCTCTGAGGCTGATGAAGACAACGAAACCGACTACCAGCCCGCAACCTTCGCCGTCGAGGGCGACACTGCCACCATGTCCGGCGTGATCGGTCCCTCCACGCCTGACGCGGTCCGGGCGCTCATCGACGACAACCCGACCCTGAGCACCATTGTTATGGTCGATGTACCTGGATCGCTCGACGACGTCTCAAACATCGAAGCCAGCCGATTGGTCCGAGATGCTGGACTGGCAACCCATGTCCCCGCCAAGGGACGCATCGCCTCCGGTGGCGTCGACTTCTTCTTGGCTGGCACGACTCGTACCTATGAGTCCGGCGCCGAGTTCGGCGTGCATTCTTGGGCAACCGGCGACGACGCATCGGGAGCCGACCTGTCCCGCGACGATCCACAGCATCGCATCTACCTCGACTACTACGCCGAGGTCGGTATCGCGGCGGACTTCTACTGGTTCACCCTCGAGGCCGCTCCGGCCGAGTCGATCCACAACATGACCGAAGCCGAACTCGACGAGTACGGCTTCGCCACCGGTGCGTGAGCCGTTCATGCACTCCCGCGTCCTTGCTCCGCTTCCGAACGGACCAGCCTCGGCGACGGTTGCTGACAAGACGGTCAGTAGCGGTCAGGTCGGGGTCAGGTCGAATCGGCAAGATGAGGGCATGACTTTCACACCCCCAAGGGCCGACCGGGCCCGTTTCATCAACCGGCCAAGCAGCACGGCTCTCGTGGCCGCGCTCGGCCTCATCGCAGCCGCGTGCGGCAACGGCTCGTCAAGTGGCGAACAGACCGCGCCGGCGTCATCGAGCGCCCCGACCTCAACCGGCGCAGGCGACGCCACCAACACCGACGGGGGTGGCCAAGCGGCGGCATCGGCCTACACCGATTGCCTCACCACCAACGCCGATGCCCCCGTGCCCGAAGATCTCTACGCGGTCAGCCCTCTCGAACCATCGACGCTGATCCCCGGCTTCGATCAGCAGGCCCAGGCCTACGGCATCACGTTCGCCGTGCGAGAGGGAGTCCCGACCGACTTCGTCGACCAGGTGATCGCAACGACCGGCGAGATGTTCTCTCCAAACGTGTCCGACCCCACGACCCAACAAGAGATCATCCGCCAGCTGTACCGCAACAATGCCGTCATCCCCATCTACCCCCTCAGCAACGTGGAGGAGAGCGAAGCGTTCATCGAGACCGTCGATTACGCGAAGGTGACGATCTGTGACGTGATCTACTTCGGAACCGACGGCCAGGCAATGGAGGTCCTCGAACACCTTCTGCACTACATCACCGATGTCGGATTCCACCCGGCCGGCCTCGACCAATGGCAACTGAGCGAAACCTCCCCACTCAACCAGTCAGCCCGCGAGTCCACCGCCGACGGCGTCTACAACCACGACTACACCCACCCCAGAGTCACACTCCAAGAATTCGCCTACTGGCTCGCCAGTTCCCACTGGGACCTCCAAACCCAGTACGGGCCGAACGAGAATGAGTGGACCGCAACCACACCCGGCCTGATCGCCGACCAGGTACCCAGCGCGCAACCGCTACTCACGCAGCTCGACACGGTCCTCGCCCCACCAAGCACGGCATCAATGGACGCCCTGTCTTCGTTCGAACCCAGCAGCTAGTGCATACTCGCGGAAATGACATGGCTGTGGTTTGATAGGGGTACGGTGCTGCATCAAGAAACGAGGTGAGTGCTCAGCGTTGACCAGTGCTCGGATCGTCGGGGCTTATGGGAGAAGTGTCTGCCAGTAGTCCCAGAACCGTTGGGTGATCGCTGCAAGGATTGCGAGGTACCAGCCGGTGAGCACAACGCCGCGGTAGTCGTCGATGACGGCCACGAAGGACCGCAGCCGTCGCGGTGCCGGTAGTGCGCCGGTCGAGAAATTGTTGAGGGTGACGTAGATAAAGGTCGGGATGACAACCGCCCAGACGGCCATGCAATACGGGCACAGGGCATCGATCCGGTAGAGGCTCTGAAACATCAGCCAGTGCACGAACACCACACCGAGTGTCACGCCGACCTGGAGCCCACGCCAGTAGGCGCGAGGTAGGACGACACCGGCGAGCAGGATGACGCCGGTGGTGATCACAACCGGGAAGGCCGCAACGCCAAGGATCGGGTTCGGGAAGCCGAATGCTTCGGCCGCCGAGGTGCTCATCACCGAGCCGCACGAAAGGATCGGGTTGATGTTGCACGCCGGGATGTAGTCCGGATCCTGGATCAGCGCGATCTTCTCGATGAGCAGCATCGCCGCTGCGAGCAACCCGACCGCTCCGCCGGCGACAAGCAGCAGCGCCAGCCGGTGGATGCGTGTGGGTTCAGTTGGCGAGCGCATCGTCGAACGCGGCAGTCAAATCTTCGAGGCTCTTTGGTTGAAGAAGAACCCCGTCCATGAACATCGTCGGTGTGCCGGTCACGCCAAGGGCACGACCGTCCGCCTCGCTCTGTTCGATTCGGGCGAGCGTTGCGGGGTCGTCGTAATCCGCACGAAACTGTTCCATGTTCAGCCCGAGCTCGTTCGCATAGGTGAAGAACTTCGCTTCCTCGGGAACGTCCTGGTGGCCCCAATCGGCCTGTCGCTGGAAGAGCACGTCGTACATGTCGGCGTAACGGCCCTGAGCGCCGGCGGCCTCCGCCGCCTTCGCGGCGTTGACCGAGCTGGTGTGTAGCGGCATGTAGCGGACGACGAAGCTGACACGGTCGCCGTAGGTGGACTTGAGCTCGTCGATCGTCGGGTGGATGGCGCCGCACCCTTCGCACTCGAAGTCGAGGAACTCGACGAACACCGCGTCGGTGCCGTCGCTCAGACGTGGGCTGTCGGGACGGGCCAGTCGCTCATCGTCCGGATCGAGTGCATCGCTCGACGACGGTTGGCTCGCGACGTCCTCCTGCGGCGTCGTCGCGGTCTCGACGTCACCTCGCCCGCTCAGTATTGCGACGACGGCGAACGCAACGAGTGCGGCGGCGACGAGACCGATCGAAATCCTGGTGTTGCGGTTCACTTGGTCTCCTCAGACGGTGGGCGGAGGGCGAATGGCTGTGATGAGGCTGCCGGCGATCGTTCGAACCGGCGTCCGGCGCGGACGCCGTTGGCGATCACGAGCAGTTCTGCGATCTCGTGAGCGGCGACAACGGCGGCGAGGCCGAGCACCCCGGCTGCGGCGAGCGGGACGAGTGTGATCAGGATCGCACCGGAAAGCAGGAGGTTCTGACGCATGATGCGTCCCGCCCGTCGTGCGTGGGCGAGGACCGCTGGAAGCTGTGTGAGCTCGGAACCCATCAGCGCGACGTCGGCTGCTTCGATAGCGACGTCGGAGCCGACGGCGCCCATGGCTATGCCCACGTCTGCGGTGGCAAGTGCCGGGGCGTCATTGATGCCGTCGCCGACCATCGCGACGCGCCCTTCCGATCGGAGTTGGGTGACGATCCGCGACTTGTCCTCGGGGAGCAGCTCGGATCGGACCTGGTCGACGCCAACTTCGGCACCCAGCGCATCGGCTGTGAGCCGGTTGTCGCCGGTCAGCATGACGGTATTCACACCCTCTCGACGGAGAGCGGCGACAACCGCCGACGATTCGGGGCGGAGCTGGTCACGGACCGCAACCACCCCGAGTGTCCGCCCGGAGTGTTCGACGGCGACGACCGTCGAGCCGGCGCCCTGTAATTCGGCGACGCGGCTGGCAAGCTCGCCCGGGTCCACGAAGCCGGGCTTGCCGAGTCGGGCGGGCCGGCCGTCGACGAGCCCGCTCAGGCCCAAGCCGACGTGAGCGCTTACGTCCTGCGCGGCGGGCGTGTTGGGCGAGGCGGCCACGATCGCCGAGGCGAGTGGGTGTTGGGAATCTGCTTCAAGGGCGGCGGCGACTCGGAGCACTCCGGCGGGTTCGATACCTGCGCAGGCCTGGACGTCGATGACCTGTGGCCGGTTCTGGGTGAGAGTGCCGGTCTTGTCGAGGGCGATGACGGTGATTCCGTCGAGCGCTTCGAGGGCGGCGCCGCCTTTGATGAGCGCGCCCGACCGTGCCGCGGCGCCGATCGCTGCGACGACGGTGACCGGCACCGAGATCGCAAACGCGCATGGTGCGGCGGCGACCAGCACGACGAGCGCCCGTCCGATCCAAACATCTGGATCGCCGAACAGCGACCCGAGGATTGCGACGAGCGCGGCGGCGACCATGATGCCTGGGACGAGTGGCCCAGCAATTCGTTCGGCAAGACGTTGTCCCGCACCTTTGCGCTTCTGCTCCTCCTCAACGATGTGCACGACCCTGGCCAGGGAGCTGTTGTCCGTTCGGGAGGTGGCCCGAACATCGAGCACACCGACGCCGTTGATGGCAGCGGCCAGCACATCGTCGCCGACACCGACCTCTACGGGAAGCGACTCGCCGGTGATTGCTGAAAGGTCGACGGTCGAGCGGCCCTGCACGACGGTCCCGTCGGTGGCGATCCGCGAGCCGGCGGCGACGACCATCACGTCACCGACCGCGAGGTCCGCCGGCGCCACGGTTGAGGTAGTCGTGCCGGTGCGCACCGTGACCCGCTCAGGGACCAGCGCGAGGAGCGCGCTCAGCCCGCGACGTGTCCGAGCCATCGCGTAACCCTCGAGTGCTTCGGAGATTGAAAACAGAAACGCAAGCGACGCAGCTTCGGTGAGCTCTCCGAGCAGCACGGCACCAACCGCAGCGATCGACATGAGGGTGCCGACGCCGAGCCGCCCTCGGACCAGGTTGCGCAGCGTCGATGGGACGAACGTCCACCCACCGACCAACATCCCGGCGATCGCTGCGACGCTGGACGTGGGGCCCGAGGTGATCAGGCTGAGGAGGAGGAACGCGCCGGACACCCCAGCGAACTGCAGCTCTCGAATCCTCCACAGTGATGTCGTTGCCTCGTCCCCCGGTTCCGGTGGGTCGTGTGCGCAGCACTCGTCAGCCATCGCAGTCCCCGTCGTGCATGTCGGGGTTCGAGCACAGGTCGATCGTGGACCCGTTCGACGCAAGCAGCGCTTCGCCAGCCCGGAGCAAGTAGTTGACCTCTGTTCCGGAGAGTCGGTAGAAGACCTGTCGCCGCTCTCCGCCGCGATCAAGGACCAGCCCGCACTCCTTCAAGCAGGCCAAGTGACCCGACACGTTCGACTGGGAACCACCGACACGTTCAACCAGATCGCTGACCCGTCGTTCGCCGTCGAGTAGCTCAAGAAGGATCGCGACCCTGGTCGGGTCGGCGAACCCGCGGAACATGCGGGCCGCTACAGCGGCTGGCGTGGGGTCTACCGGAGTCACGAACCCAGAGTATCGGAATGTACCGATGATGCCTGGAAGAACCGATGCCGTCGGTCACCGCCGGTCTCAGTGCCGCATCCGAACTTGCTTGCTGAAACATTCACTAGCGCGAGTCACTGACGCGCGTTAGGGTTCCTCTCGTGATGCGATCGACGAACGTCAGCGAAGGACCGGGCACGGCCAGCGGTGGCCGGCGGGCGGCCCAGCGTGAGGCCACTCGAGCCAGGCTCTTTGAGGAAACGGTCGACGAGTTCAAGCAGCGCGGGTTTGCTGACACAGAGATCGCGGTGATCACGAACCGGGTCGGGCTGTCTCGCGGCGCCTTCTATATGCATTTCGCCGGCAAGGACGAGGTGCTGAGCGAACTGCTGCTGATCGAGGAACGCCGAATCGCCGCAGCATCACGGCTGGTTTGCGATCAGGGCGTGGCGCTCGACGAGGTATTCAGCGGAGTCGTCGATGCCGTGCTGGCTGCGGAGCGACGGCTCGGCCGCCGACTCGTCCGTGATCTCTGCGCAGCGCAGTTCCGGCCTGATTTCGTACAGGCCCACGATGTTGGGGACCATCCAATTGGGCTGATGCTCATCGACGCGGTCGCCGACCGCTTGCCAAAAGCAGATCCAGTCGATCTGGCCATGACGTTCCTCACCGCCCTTTTCGGCCTTCTAGCGACCGACGACGCACCGCAGGCTGCCCGCAGGCGTCGCCTCGATCTCTTGGTTCAACTCGTAGCGGCAGGACCGGCCGAGACGTAGCCCCACCCCAAGATCCACACCTACCAACGGCCTTCAGCCCCTACCCGATCGGATTGTCCATGCCAGACCACAAACCAACCACTCTCAGGGACCGCCTCGGGGCACTCCGCGGTTTGCTCACCATCAGCGACGACGACTACCACGCGTTCATGGGGAGCTACGGGGAGCTCTTTGTTGACTCCCCGGAGAACACCTTGGCTGACTACGAAGCCGGCATCGCACCCAAGGGTTACGACCAGGGCAGCAGCAACGAACTCCAGGCGCTCTACAAGGTGATCCACCTGCTGTGCACACTTGGCTCGGTCGAGAAGATGTACATGCCGCCGGCGATCGACCCCGAGCAGTCCGTGATGCAGAACCAGATCCTGTTGGAAAGAATGGTGGCCAACGACCTCCGACTCAGCCCTGGTCAGAAGGTGCTCGATCTCGGTTGCGGCTGCGGCGCAATCGCTGAGCACATCGCGGAGCTGACCGGGGCGACGCCCTCTGGCATCAACCTCGACGAGTCACAGATCGACAAAGCCCATCTCAACCCAAACTTGCGGGCCGCCAACTTCATCGCCGGCGATTTCAACAAGCCACTCCCCTACGAGGACGGCTCATTCGACGCGGTGTACGCGATCCAACCGCTTACCTACCTGCAGAACCACGCGTTCACGTTTGCCGAGGTGATCAGGGTCCTCAAGCCGGGGGGCCGATTCGTCATGGACGACGTCGCCGCGCTCGATGCCTACGACCGAGACAACGTGAAACACCGCACGCTGATCCAGCACACCCGAGAACTCACCGTGTTCGGAGGGCTCTGGCACTACCGATACTGGGAAGACGCCTACACCGACGCTGGCTTCGAGCTGATTTCCTCAACCGGGCGTAGCGCTGTGGAGATGATCAAGAAGGAAGTCGCTCGCTTCAGCCGATTCGAGACCGTGTTCAAGGCACTCGCCAAGATGCGAATCATCCCAAAGAAGACCGACGCGCTCCTCCAGCGCTTCAACCACAACAGCACCTCCTACATCGAAGCCGAGGAGGCCGAACTCCTCACTCTCAACTGGCATTGCGTCGGCGAGAAGCCTGCCTGATGTTGGCCAAGCAACCACTCCAAGGAGCACACCTGTGAAACTCGAGGACGTCGACCTGTTGGACCTGGACCGCTTCCAACGCCAGGAGCACCACGAGATGTTCGCGGTGCTACGCGCCGAGGACCCGGTCCACTGGACCGACGAACCCGACGGCCCTGGATTCTGGTCGATCACCAAACACGCCGATCTGGTCCAGGTCAACCGTGACCATGAGGTTTTCAGTGCCGAGGACGGTGGAATCACCTTGTACGAGTCGTCCAACCTCGATGAGAGCATGGACATGCGCGGCAAGATCATGGTGATGACCGACCCGCCACGACACACCCGATACCGCCTGCTGGTCAACAAGGGCTTCACTCCGCGCATGATCGGTCTCATCGAGACCCACCTTGCCTACCGGGCCGAGCTGATCGTTGATCAGGTCATCGAGCGCGGTGAGTGCGAGTTTGTGACCGACCTCGCAGCAGAGCTGCCGCTGCAAGCAATCGCCGAGATCATGGGCGTTCCTCAGGAGGAGCGGCACCTCATCTTCGACTGGACCAACCGTATGGTCGGCGCAGACGACCCCGAATACGGGGACCCCGATGACAAAGCGGACGCCACCATGGCCGCGGCCGAGCTGTACGTGTTCGCCAGTGCGCTTGGCGAGGCCCGCCGCGCCGATCCGCGCGACGACATCGTCACCAAACTCATCAACGCCGAGATCGACGGCGACAAGCTGACGCCGGAAGAGTTCGAACTCTTCATTCTCCTGCTCGCCGTTGCAGGCAACGAGACGACACGCAACGCCACAGCGCACGGGATGCACGCGTTCATGACCCACCCCGACGAGTTCGCCAAGCTTCAGGCCCATCCAGAGCTGATGCCATCCGCTATCGAGGAGGTCCTGCGCTGGTCCTCACCGGTGCTCTACTTCCGCCGCCAGGCCACCGCCGACATCGAACTACGGGGCAAGCAGATCAAGGCGGGCGACAAGATCGCCATGTGGCACGTGTCGGGCAACCGCGACGAGGAAGCGTTCGACGATCCATTCCGCTTCGACATCACCCGCACACCCAATGACCACATAGCGTTTGGCGGCGGTGGTGCTCACTTCTGTCTTGGGGCGAACCTGGCCAGACTCGAATTGCGGCTGTTGTTCGAACAACTCGCAGCGCGTACACCCGACATGTCGATCGCCGGTGATATCGAACGGTTGCGGTCCAATTTCATCGGCGGCATCAAACACATCCCCGTGAAGTTCACCCCAGGCCAGCGGCTGCACCCGGTCGAACCGGTATCGGTTTAACCAAGGATCTCCAACTCCAGCACCCCTCGAAAGGCACGCAAACATGCAAACACCCATCACCAGACGCCTCAATATCGAGTTCCCAATCTTCGCGTTCACCCACTGCCGCGATGTCGTGGCTGCGGTCTGCAACGCCGGTGGGATGGGAGTACTCGGAGCGGTCGGGTTCACACCTGAGCAACTCGAACAAGAACTCATCTGGCTCGATGAGCACGTCAACGAAGGGTTGACCTACGGGGTCGACATCGTCATCCCCCAAAAGTACGAGGGCATGGAGGACATGAGCGGCGACGACGTCGAGCAGATGCTCAAAGACATGGTGCCCCAGGAAGCACACGATTTCGCAGCGAAACTCCTCGCCGATCACAACGTCCCTGAGCTGCCCGCAGGCGAGGAGTCGATCGAGGTGCTCGGATTCGGCGCCGCAATGGCCAACCCGCTCATCGACGTCACGCTCGACCACCCCCGAGTCAGCATGATCGCCAACGCTCTCGGCACCCCACCACCCGAAATCGTCGATCGAGTACAGGACGCTGGTCTGTTGATCGGCGCGCTGTGCGGATCGGTCGCTCACGCGATCAGCCACAAGGAAGCAGGGTTGGACTTCGTGGTGTGTCAAGGAGGCGAGGGCGGAGGCCACACCGGCGACGTCGGCTCGGTGGTCTTATGGCCCGAAGTACTCGACGTCATTGGAGACCTGCCCCTTCTTGCTGCCGGCGGAATCGGAGGCGGACGGCAGATGGCTGCAGCGCTCGCAATGGGCGCCCAAGGAGTTTGGACCGGCTCGCTGTGGCTCACCGTCGAAGAAGCCGATATTCCACCTGCTCAGATGGACATCTATCTCAAGGCATCGTCACGCGACACCGTCCGGAGCCGCTCGTGGACTGGCAAACCATGCCGCATGCTTCGCACCGATTGGTCCGACGCCTGGGACAGCCCCGACACGCCCGCCCCGCTCGGCATGCCGCTTCAAACCATCGTGTCAGTCGATGCGATAGTGCGAGGACACCGCTACCCCGAAGCCGCGGTCGACGTGAACTTCTACCCCTGCGGTCAAATTATTGGGCGGCTCGACAAGATGAAGCGAAGCAGAGACGTCATCTTCGAAATGGTCGAAGAATTCATCGAAAGCGTCGAAAGGCTCAACACACTCCTCGCTGAGTGATACCAGCATCTCCAACACCGCCTGATACCGCCCGCTGGGTTATCTCAGCGCTGGCTCAAGGCCCGTAGGCCCCGGGTCCCATCGGGTCGCAACCGATTGGGGGCGTTTGGCCGGGGGTTAGCCGGCGGACGTCACCGAGACTTGGTCGATGGTCCAGAACCCACCGGTGGCACCGGAGTAGTCGAAGCTGACCTGTGCGGTCGAGGCTCCCTTGGGTGTCGGCAGTGTGATCCGTTCGGTGGCGTTGACGTCGGCGTCGGCGCCGTAGGCCCTGATTCGGACGGGTTCGGCGCCGTCGAAGCTCACGAGTACCTCGGCCGATTGCTCGAACGCCCGCTGGTAGGTGGTGACGTAGACGATCGTGGCGTCCTTGCCGCCTTCCACCTCGAACTCCGGGCTGACCAGCGTGGCGGCGAACCGGCCTGTATCCGGGTTCCCGGCGGCCCAGCGTGTGGCATCGGCGACGGCGAAGACATCACGGCTGCGGACGTTGGCATCCCTGCCCTCATCGAGTTTGGTGTTGGTCCAGAACTCGTCGGTGGTCAGCGCCCAGCCGTCCCATTCTTGTGGCCCGCCCGTGGGCATCTTGGTGTCGTCGGCGGTCCAGCCCTTGGGAAACTCGTCGGTCCAGCCGATCGTGTCGGCCCGAAGCCCCGTTTCGTCGGCTGGCTTCTTGAGGCGGTCGTAGGCGGTGTCGAAGTCGTCTGGCTTCAGGTCGCCAAGCGGGGTGCCGTCAAGGTTCCAGGTGGGATCGATGGGCACGCCCAGGTGCGCCAACACGGTGGGGGCGATGTCCACCAGCTTCACGTCGCTTCGCTGCGAGTCGGCCTCGATGCCGGTACCGGCGGCGATCACGAACACCTCGCGCTCGGCAGGTGACGCTGCCCCGTGGCCGCCCGTGGGTGTGTGCCCGTGGTCGGTCGTGAGGATGATCAGCCAGTCCTCGTCCTCGTAGCTGGCCCGTGCCTCGACGGCATCGATGAGCATCCCGACCCGTTCGTCGGCCGACTTCAGCGCGGCCGCGTACTCCGTGCTGGACGAGCCGTAGGTGTGGCCGGCAGCATCCACCTCGTCCAGGTCCACAAACACGTTGCCGGCGTCGGGCTGTTTCAGGTTTTCCACCGCCTGGTCGGTAGTGGAGCCGTCGCCCAGGCCGAAGCGGCGTTCGTCCACCGTGGGCCCAAACACGGTCTGGGGAATGGGCGGCCAGGCGCCCGACACGTAGGTGTCAGCGTCGGGCTGGTTGCCCTCGAGGCGGGTGAGGTAGTCGGGGTACTGATCGAAGTTGGGCTGTTTGAACTCGTTGTCGAGCGCGTCGTGCTTGTCGGGCCACACGCCCGTCACCATCGACGACCAGCCCGGCCCCGACAGGGTGGGGGCGAACGCCCCGGCGCCGAGGTTGGTTCGCGAGGTCATCCCGGCGCTTCGTAGGGCTGCGATGCTGGGCAGGTCAAGTTCGTCCATCGTGGCGAACGTGGCCCCATCGATGCCGATAACCAAACTCTTGTTGGTTGCCGAGTCCGGCGTCTTGGTCTGGTTCGACGAGGTGGTCGACGTCGGCTCGGGCGCGGCGACCTCGCTGCTGTTGTCGCTGCAGGCGGTCAGCGCCGTGGCGCTCAGCGCCACGGTTGTCAGCGCTATGACGAGAGATGTTCGGTTGGTCATGTGAGCTCGATCTCCACTGGTCCTCGGTGGTGAACGGTGATGGTCAGAGTGCCTGTGGTGTCGTCCCACGCCTCGCCCATGGCGACCTTGGCGAGGTCCTCCTCCGAGATGTCGTCGTCCCCAATCGGGTCGGCGTCGGTGCGGAAACTGCCGAACTGGTCGCTGTATGCCCAGTCGGGTTGGACCACCGGGCCGTACAGGTCGATCACCGTCGCCGGAAAGCCCGGCCCTTCCCGAGTCTGGTCGTCAACAACTTCGAGCGGAGCGTGCAGAATGACAGGCTAACGCGCGTCACTGACTCGCGCCAGTAGGCCTGGAGCAGTCACACTGTTCTAACGAATCGCCCATCCACCGCGAGTTCCAGCATGCAAGAATCGGGGGAGGGGAGCAGCTGGGCGCAGCGCCGACCCGCTCAACAGCCGTGCGCAAACCCAGCCAGCACGACGCACCGACGGAGCAAGCCGCAATGGGATTTCTCAAACCGAACCTTCCGGTCGTGGATCACGACACCTGGGACCACGAGAGCCGCCAAGAGCGGATGAAGCCAATGGCGAGGCACTTCGCCGAGCATGGCTTCGGTTCGCCCGACGTCATCGTTCTTTTCTACTTCCTGAAGATCGCCTTCTACGCCCTGATCGGCTGGATGATGGTGCTGTCGACTCCGGATATCGACGGGTTCTTTGACTTTGCCGGCTGGTGGGAGAACCCGGCAGCGTTCTACAAGTTCGTGTTGTGGACGATGTTGTTCGAGGTGCTGGGTCTCGGCTGCGGGTTCGGTCCGCTCAACCTGCGCTTCGTTCCGCCCATGGGGTCGTTCCTGTACTGGTTGCGGCCGGGCACAATTCGGCTGCCACCAAACAAGGGGCGTATCCCACTCACCGGTGGCGATTCCAGGACGGTCATCGACGTGCTCCTGTACGCCGGGTTGGTCATCTCCCTGTTCGTAGCGATGTGGGGTGCCCTCCCCCGGTCGCAGGTTGCGATGGTGCTCGGGTTCCTGGTCCTCATCGGACTACGTGACCAGGTGATCTTCCTCGCTGCTCGTGCAGAGGTGTACGGGCCGCTGGCGCTCACCTATCTGTTCGCTGTCAGTGACCAGATGTTCGCTGCGAAGCTGGTGATGGTGGCGATCTGGTGGGGAGCGGCTCTGTCGAAGTGCAACAGCCATTTCCCATTTGTCGTCTCAGGCATGATGAGCAACAGCCCGTTCTGGCGCTTCGGCGGTATGAGGAAGAAGCTCCATAGGGACTTCCCCGACGATCTGCGGCCAAGCAAGTTGGCGTCAGGTCTCGCACACGGCGGCACTGTCGTGGAGTTCGCCGCTCCTGCGGTCCTACTGTTCAGCAACGGCGGCTGGTTGACCACGACGTCCGCGGCCGTGATGATCCTCTTCCACCTCACCATCATCTCCAGCTTCCCGATGGGCGTGCCCCTCGAGTGGAACGTATTCATGATCTGGGGAGTCCTCACACTTTTCCTCGCCCATCCCGGAATCGACCTGGCGGCCCTGTCCAACCCGTGGCTGATCGCGACGTTGGTGGCCGTGATCCTGTTCTTGGTGATCTACGGCAACTTCGCTCCCGACAAAGTCTCGTTCCTGCCGTCGATGCGGTACTACGCAGGCAACTGGGCGACGTCGTTCTGGTGTTTCAAAGGCGATGCCCTGGAGCGCTACGACGACAACGTCACCAAGGCGTCGCTGATGCCGCACCAGCAACTCGAGCAGGTGTACGGCAGCGAGCAGGAGGCGTCGATCCCGCTGTTCATGGGCTACGCGTTCCGCGGTTTTTACACGCACGGCCGGGCTCTATGGACCCTCGTGCCAAGGGCGTGTGAGGGTGACGACGAGGACTACCTGGTGCTCGATGGTGAGCTAGTGGCTGGCACGAGCCTCGGCTGGAACTTCGGGGATGGTCACCTCCACGACGAGCAGCTGATCGAGGCGCTCCAGCGTCGGTGCAACTTCCAGCCCGGTGACGTGCGGATCGTCTTCATGGAGTCGCAGCCGTTCCACGACCGCACCCAGCGATACCGGCTCATCGATGCCGCCACCGGCGAGTTCGAGAGCGGCTACATCAAGGTCGGTGACATGGTCGACTGTCAGCCGACCGACAACAACGTGCCTGTCCACGTGACCGAAGGTGCCGATAAATCCTGACTGAACAGCTCGACGCCGTGTCGGCTCCGGCCGCAATGGCATCGCTGCTGCGGTCACGCTGGCCGCCAGCGGCCACTCGGTGACAGTGCCCAACCGCTTGACGCCGGATTCCCGCCAGGAGTCAGCTCAGCGTGACGGCGTGGGCGGCGTGCTGGGCCGACGAACCATGCCGCCTTCAAAGTGAGGCTTCCCAGCCAATGTGTCAGCGATCGTGGTCCGGTGCCCCGGCGTTGAAGATGAGCCCACATTTCCACTGCGTCGTAGAGCGATTCGGGCCGTCGCCGGCCGGTCTCGCCAGGCTCGTGGCAGCCGACGAGGATCTCAGCGATCACATATCCCACAGGGTCCGTTTCGACGGCGCCCAGGCCGACCACGCCCGATTGGTCCGATAGGCGGTCCTGGCGTGATGCTCGGTGAGCACACGACAGATCAGAGCGACTCCGAATCGGGCCTTGCGAGCGCGAGGAACTCGCACAACTGGCCGGTGGTCAATGACGTGATGTCCGCGGGGGACCCCAAGCCCACGAGCATCAGCAGCGCGCACGTTCCCGTACGGGCCGCACTCCGGTAAGTGGTTCCATGCAGCTGGCGCAGCCCGGTCCTGTTCGACGATGTCGGGCGTGGGGTTCCCACCAACACTCCCGAGGGAGCAACAGCACGCGATCGACGCGTTGGAGGCGGGGGTCGATGAGTTCCAGTGCATGCTCCTACGGATGTCCTAGAGCCGATGTTGAAGTCTGCTCGAATGGCTTGGCAGCTAACGTGCGTCACTGACATGCGTCAGTGAAATCTGCTACATTTCCGCTGGTCCGGCATCGTGCAAGGGGTCCGTCATGTCCAAGAGATTGTTCGCGAGCATTGGTTCGGTCGTGGCGCTCGCCGCCGCGGTCTTCACCTCGCCGGTCCCGGCCCAAGCGGCCTTGGCAGGGGAGGACCCGGTACCGGCGGCCAGCGCCCGTGCCATCGCCGACGGCGTCCACCTAAACGACATTCAGGTCGTGGGAAGCCACAACAGCTATCACGAGGTTCCAACGCAGGCCGAGACCGAGCTCCGTCGCAGTTTCATCGGTGACGCCGACGACTTCTTCCAGTACCGCCACGCACCTCTGCCGGTGCAGTTCGAGAGCCAGAAGGTCCGCCAGATCGAGCTGGACGTGTTCCTTGACCCTGCTGGTGGCAAGTACGCCAATCCCCTCCTCCGCCAGGTCGCGGGGCTCGGCCCATATGACCCGGCCATGGATGAGCCGGGCATCAAGGTGCTCCACGTCCAAGACGTCGACTACAACTCCAACTGCCTCACCCTGAAGAACTGCCTCAGTGAAGTGAAGTCTTGGAGCGACGCCAACCCCTCCCACGTGCCCATCGCCATCCTGTTGGAGTTCCAGGACGACGAGGTCCCACCCGTCGGCGACTTGCCATTCGTGGTGCCGGACCGCTTCGACACTCCAGCGGCCATGGACAGCGTCGATGCCGAGATCCGCAGCATCATGGACCCCGACGACCTCCTCACCCCCGACGACGTCCGGGGGAGCCGGGCCACCCTCGACGAGGCGGTGACCACCGACGGATGGCCCACCCTTGGGGAGAGCCGCGGCAAGGTCATGTTCATGATGGACAACGCCGGGGCCCAGCGCACCGCCTACCTGGATGGGCACCCCAACCTCGAGGGGAGGGTGCTGTTCACCAAGGCGGAGCCCGGTGAGCCCGATGCCGGCTTCGTCAGCCGAAACGACCCCACCTCGGCCGACATCGCTGATCTGGTGCGGGCCGGTTACATGGTCCGGACCCGTGCCGATGTCGAGACCGTCGAGGCTCGCGCCAACGACACCACCAAGCGCGACGCTGCGCTCGCCAGTGGTGCCCAGTGGGTGAGCACCGACTACCCGGTGCGGGACTACGGCGTGGGTTTCGCGACCGACTACTTCGTCGAGATCCCCGGCGGCACCGTGGCCCGCTGCAACCCAGTCGACGCTCCGGTGGGCTGCGTCTCCGCTGACCTCGAACCCGTCGAGCTCCCACCAGACACGACCTCCACGACCACGGGCATCAGCACCAGCATGTCGGTGCCGCCACCGACCGCTCCGGGCTCAACGACATCGGCGCCGGCCACGCCCGGCAGCACAGCACCGGCCCAGGGCGCTAGGCCGGTGGCGCTGCGTCCGTCCTTCACGGGCTGACCGACCAGCCGGGCTAAGCGGAGCGAAGTCCAGCGACTGGCCCGGTGATGACCGCTGCGCACGAGCCGGGGCGGCGGGGTGCTGACTCCCGGTAGTACGGCTTTCCGGGACTCAGGCCCGGAGTTCTGTCGACGCCATCTGGGCAGCTCCTCCCGGCTCTGACAGGACAATGGGTACCTCGTTGCTGGTGGACGGCGATGGCATCGGAGTTTCGATGCTTGTTCACCAGCTTGGACAGTTCGACATGATTGGCAACTTCGACCCAACGACCGGTCGGCATCTGGAAGTGCCACCGCCCGCAACCTGGCGACGACCGGCACAAGGGCGCAGTTCGCGCTGACTTCCATCGACAGCAGCGGGTGTTCGAAAGTGAACCAGTTTGTGGCCCGTAAGTGGCCCGCCCATTTCTTGAATAGGCGTCATACTTCTGGAAACCCTTGCAATTGCAGGGGTTTTGGAGCCCGAGAGAAGAATCGAACTCCTGACCTGCTCATTACGAGACAGTCCATATAGATAGTAGGAACTGGTAAGGCCTGGTATCTAGCGGTTTTTGGGCCGTCCGAGTCAGCAGATACCACCTCCTACCGCGCTATACGCCGGAGTTTGTGGCCCATAAGTGGCCCGCTCCCCCGTCCCGCACCGGTTCAGAGGTGTATCCGGATGGGCTAGAACTTCTCGAATCTCGATGACGGCGAGCGCGTTGGCGGCGACCAGTTGCAGCGTCGAGTCCTAGCGGATCTCGCACCTGCGCTGCATGACCTAAGAGCGGCGGGCCGCATCTGCATTCGCCGCCAGGGACCCACCCGGGAGAGGTCCGTCGAGGCATCGAGCTCGCAGAGCGCTGAAGCTCGGCTCCGAGCGCGTCGGCTGCCTTTCACGTTCTTTGTCTGGACTCGGAGGTGCAGGCAGTGGTGATGGCTCTTACCGCAGTTCGGCTCCTACTGAGCGGCGTGAACTCGGATGCCGTCGAGCACCATTTCGACGCCGAGTTTTGCTGCCTCGTCGGGATCGGCGTTGGCATCACCAAACGCTGAGAGCGATTCGGGGTGACTGCTCATCACGCCAAGGCCGTAGGTGACCAGGTGAAAGAACACCGTGGTCACCGGACCGGGCCGAACGCGGCCATCGCCCTGGAGTTGCTTGATGGAGCGGAGACCAACCTCGTTGATCGGCGTGACGTAGCGGTTGAGGAGGTACTCGTAGCGAGGCCCGCGGTGGGCCGATTCCTGGTGAAGGATCCGGACGAGTGAGGGATTGGCTCGGGTGACCGCAACGAAGCGAAGCATGGCGCCGCGCAGTTGGTCGAGGGGGTCGTCGCCGGCCTCGAGGATGCCAGCCGCCAATTGGTCGATCATCGATCGCAGACCGTGATCGACGGCCGCATACCAGAGGGACTCTTTTGTTCCGTATCGCTTGTTCAACAGGTTGTGACTGAAATCCAGGCGGCGGCACACCTGACGCATCGACGCTCCGTCGTAGCCGTCATCAGCAAAGGCGGCCAGCACGCTGTCGAGCAGGATCTCGTCGCTGATCTGACGGGGACGCATCCGGTCGACTCTAGGTACTGGCGGCGTCGAGGTGCCGCTCACCGATCGCTGGGTTGACAACTGTCACCTTTGGATGCTCGGCTGAGTGCATCGCGACCGACGACGGGTCGGCACCAACGGGAGGCAACGACACCATGACCGTCAACACAGGGACGTCAACGGATTCGACGGCGCAGGCGGGAACCCCGCCGAAGGACCCGTCCGACTGGTTCGTGGTCGCCGAGCGATGGGCCGATATGGATGCCTGGCATCGCGAGGTCGGTGACATCCGTCGCACCACCCCGGTGCTGTATGCCGATCGTCCGGGTTTTGACCCATTCTGGGTGCTCACCCGTCACGCGGACGTGTTCGAGGCGTCGCGCGACAACCAGACGTGGCACAACACCGAACGGTCCGTGCTGGGACCGGAGGCCGACTACGAAAAGATGACTGCGTCGGGCATGCCCATGCCGAAGACGCTCGTCCACCTCGATGGTCAGGACCACACCGACCACCGCAAGGTCACCAACGACTGGTTCAAGCCGGCGGCCGTGAGCAAGCGCCAGCCACGCATCGACAGCATCGCCGACGAGTTCGTCGAACGGCTGCGCGGTCTGGGCGGCCGCTGCGACTTTGCCCGCGACATCGC
>CXWK01007565.1_pt1 | contig 24583 bp, 37 predicted proteins | sample 590851 | NCBI WGS metagenome assembly CXWK01 (sample SAMEA3498364, study PRJEB10139) | wastewater metagenome | biome: wastewater treatment plant; material: activated sludge | place: Denmark | collected 2014-08-01
TGGGACAGGACGAACATGTCTTCTCAAACAGGAGAAACGTGGTACTCCAGTATGAGTTATCTCAATGCCCCGCTAACCTACATCGGAAATAACTTCTGGAACGTCGATAAGCTCAACTCAGCTCATAGTTATTCGACCATTACGGTGGTTGGTTCTATGTGCAACATAGGCACCGTGCATGGAGTCTCGCAAGCAGTAAATGCCATCAAAGTCGATGGGAAACACGTGACCATAGATAGTGTATTCGCTACAGGATGTTCGCGGCTGTCGCAACATCAAGGTTGCTCTGATCTGGTAATCAATGCGCTGCGGGCAACTGGTTGCCTAGTAGGACTCGAACAAGGAGCAACCCGCACCAAATTGAGCAATTTCAGTCTGCGTTATGGTGGTTATGAATGGGTTCGTCTCAATTCGGGTGCTGGTGGGCATATTTACAAAAACGGCATAATAGAATATTACACTGCACCGGCAGGCGCTAGTTCGAATGAGGACTTGGCCTTTTACGCAGTAGATTGCGACTTCACTCTCTATAGCGGCGTAAATCCCTATCCTGGCCCGGTAACTTACGCACGGGGTTTTGCCACCACCAAGAACGAGAACGGCAACGGCGTAAACAAGATTTACGGGGCCGGTGGATCGGTAATCATTCAGGACACGACGATGGCGTATGGCACGGCGTCGTCTTCGTGGAAGATGTCGCCGGTATCCACCACGTTGTCGGCAGACTGGCCGCTGTATTTGCCACTCAGAGGCATCGCCCTCGCCGCCAACGTCTCCAAGACCATCGGCTTCTGGATGCGCCGCAGCAATACCGGCCTGACGATGAAGCTGGTCTGCAAGGGCGGACAGATCGCCGGGGTTGCCGCAGACGTGACCGCCAGCATGACGGCGGCCGCCGACACATGGGAATTGGTACAGATCACCCTGACGCCGACCGAGAAGGGCGTGGTTGAACTGGAAGCGCACGCCTATGGCGGCGCTACCTACAACGGATGGGTTAGCAAGATGGAGATGGCGTGATGGCCAAGATCGTCGAGAAGTATCAGGAGCGCAACGGCACATGGGTGGTGCGGGTGGCGAACGATGCCGAGACGCGCAGCATGTTCTTCTCGTTCAAGACCGAGCCGACGAACGCGCAGGTGCGGGATGCCTTCGATGCGATGATCGCGGCGGAGAAGGCCGCACGAGAGGCAGCGGAAGCCGAGCGCGAGGCGGAAGAAGGCACCAAAGTCACGCTGCGTGATGCGATCCGCAGCTATGAGGCGGGGAATCTTACCAATGTGCAGTCCAAGCAACTGCTCGACGCGATGATCGCTCGGGCGCGGAAACTCAACCTCATTTAAGTAGACGCAAGCATGGCCAACGCCGCCTTCGGTGAGACGATCTGGTGCGACGACCTCAAGACCCTCACCGTCGCCCACCTCGGCCAGCCCTTCGTCCACGTCGAGGCCGGGGTCGATACCCGCGAACTCGACACGGCGCTGAACGCGCAGCCGTTCATCGCCACCAAATGCCTCCAGACCACCGGGGGCGGCATCTGCCCCTCCGACCTGCTGACACTGAATGTCGCCTACATGGGCCAGCCGTTCGTGCAGCTTCAAGCCTACGGCATCGACACGCTGGAACTGGACACGGCCTATCTCGGCCAGCCGTTCATCGCGCAGCCGTACTACGAGGACTGCGAGGTAATTGATCCGCCGGAGCCGGAGCCGGAAGAATCCACCGCCCAGGGTTATGCCATACCCTGGCGCAAACCGCGCCGGGATGACGACGAAGCCATCCTCCTGGCCGCCATCCTGTAACCTTCCCTGCCGCTGCATCCAGGAGGACGTTTTTTAGCTCCGGCATAACGCCGCTGCGCGGCATTGGCCTGCACTGAAAAACGCCCGCCTGCCTTCCGGCATGCGGACATTTTTTGCCTTAACAATGTCCGCCCCGGCGCCGCATCCTCCGTGCAGGATCAACCGGAGAAGCGCGCATGCAGTTCAAGCGGACAGTCGAAGCGGCAGCGAAGCGGGCAGTCGACGAAGGCGAAGACCTCGTCGAAATGTCGATTTCGAGCGAGGCGCCCTACGAGCGCTTCTTCGGCATCGAAATCCTGCGCCACACCCCGGAATCCATCGACCTCACCCCCCTGGGCGACGGCCGCCACCCCTTCCTCGTCGGGCACGACACCGAGAAGCAGGTCGGCGTCATCAAGTCCGCCTCCATCGATCTCGAAGAAAAGAAGCTGCGCGGCGCGGTGAAGTTCTCCCGCAGCGCCTTCGCGCAGGAGATCCGCCAGGACGTCGAGGACGAGATCCGCAGCCTGATCTCGGTCGGCTACTTCATCGACGAGATCGAGGAAGTCGAGAAGGCCGCAGACGGCGCCGAGACCGTCGTGCGCCGCATGAGCGGCGAAGAATTCGAGCGCGAAATGCTCAAGGAACACGGGACCGACTTCTACCGCGCCGGCCAGGCGGCCGCGCGTGCGAAGGGCTCCGTGCCGCCGACGTTCATCGTGACGCGGTGGCAACCGTTCGAGGCATCGGTGGTCCCGGTGCCCGCGGACGTGACTGTCGGGATCGGCCGCTCGGCTGGCGTCGAAAGCCCTCCCAAATCCGAAGCACCTGCAACGCCCCCCCTCATCATCGTGGAGAACCGCATCATGGAAACCCAGAAGACGCCGGCCGAGCTCGAAATCGAGCGCCGCGACGGCATTGCCGTCCTGGCCGAGCAATACGCCAAGTGGCTCGACCCGAAAGACGGTCCCGACGCCGTGCGCAACGGCCGCTCGGTCGAGCAGTTCAAGGACTTCATCATCGGCCGCATGGAGTCGCGCCACACCGACACCAGCGCCCTGCACCTCGGCCTGAATCCGGCCGAGGTCAAGCGCTACAGCTTCGGCCGCGCGCTCGTCGCCTCCATCACCGGCGACTGGTCGAAAGCCGGCTTCGAGCAGGAATGCTCGCGCGCCGTCGAGAAGATCATGGGCCGCGCACCGGAAGGATTCTACATCCCCTTCGACGCCTTCAAGCGCGACTTCAACGTCGGCACCGCGTCGGAGGCCGGCAACCTGGTCGCCACCAACCTGCGCACCGACCTCTATACCGACGCGCTGCGCAACGCGATGGTCATGGGCAAGCTGGGCGTGCGCTTCCTGACGGGACTCTCCGCCAACCTCGACCTGCCGCGCAAGACCACCGCCGGCACGCTGGGCATGCTGACGGAAATCGGCTCCGCCTCCGAGACCGCGCCCGTCACCGCCAAGGCGACCCTGTCGCCGAAGCGCATCGGCGCCTTCACCGAGGTCTCCAAGCAGGCCCTCATCCAGGGTGCCATGAGCCTCGAGGACATGATCCGCGACGACCTCGTCACCGGCGCCGCCGTCCTGCTCGAGTACCAGTGCATCAACGGCGCCGGCACCGGCGCCGAGATCAAGGGCCTGCGCAACGTCACCGGCATCGGCACGGTGGTCGGCGGCACCAACGGCCAGGCTCCGGCCTGGTCGCACGTGGTCGACCTCGAATCCGCCTGCGCCAACGCCAACGCCGAGCCGGACCGCGTCAGCGGCTACCTGATCAACACCCGCCTGCGCGGCAAGTTCAAGCAGACCCAGTTCGCCACCAACCTGCCCTTCATCTGGCAGAACGGCGACATGCCGTTGAACGGCTACCGCGCCGCGGTGTCGAACAACGTCCCGAGCAACCTGACCAAAGGCACCAGCACCACGGTCTGCTCGGCCGCGCTGTTCAGCTCCGACTGGACGATGACCACCATCGGCCTGTTCGGCGCGCCGGACGTCACGGTCGATCCGTACAGCAAGGCCGACACCGGCCAGGTCAAGATCACCCTCAACCAGTTCGCCGACATGCAGCACCGCCAGCCGGCGGCCGTTGCCAAGATCGACGACCTGATCACCGGCTGATCCGCCTGACCACCGCCAGAGGAGGACTGGTGGCCCGCAACAAGAAACCGGCCCCGACGCCCGCCCAACAGCGGACGCCGGGGCCGGCTTTTCCGTGGTGGGGACACTATTCCGTCATTCCCGCGCAAGCGGGAATCCAGGGGGGTTCAGCATGACCTGGGACATCCGCACCAGCAACGGCTTCGAGTCCGACAAGGTCCGCTTCGACGTGCTGCCCTACCTCGCGCGCGGCGGCCTCGACATCGGCTGCGGCCCGAAAAAGGTCTGGCCGCACCTGATCGGCATCGACTCCGGCCGCGACACCGAACTTTTCGGCGTCGCCATGAAGCCCGACATCGTGGTGGGCAACGCCGAGCGCCTGCCGCTCTTCGCCGACCGCAGCGCCGACGCCGTCTTCAGCTCCCACACCCTGGAGCACATCGACAACTGGAAGGGCGCGCTCGAGGAATGGTGGCGCCTCGTCAAGACCGACGGCCACCTCATCCTCTACCTGCCGCACCGCGACCTCTACCCGCGCATCGGCACGCCCGGCGCCAACCCCGACCACAGGCACGACTTCGCCCCTGACGACATCGTCGATTTCTTCCGCGCCAACTTCGCCGACTGGTCGCTCGAGGTCAACGAGACACGCGCCGAGCGCAACGAATACAGCTTCCTGCAGATCTGGAAGAAGGGCGCCCAGGGCCTCGGCCAGCGCCACCCCTGGGCCGAGCCGAAGCCCGGCAAAACCGCCGGCATCGTCCGCATCGGCGCCAAGGGCGACGCCCTCTGGGCCTCCAGCCCCGCCGCGCTGCTGAAAGAGCAGGGCTACCGCGTCACCGCCTACGTCGCCACCACCGGCGAGGAAGTCCTGCGCCACGACCCCAACATCGACCGCCTCGTCACCCTGCCCAATGGCGTTCTCGACGACGACGACCTCATCGCCTTCTGGGCGCACGAGGCCGGCAAGTACGACAAGTGGGTCAACCTCATCGGCTCGGTCGAGCAGCGCCTGCTGTTCCACCCGTCGAGCAATGAATTCTTCCTGCCGCAGGCGCTGCGCCACCGCTTCGGCAACGTGAATTACCTGGAAATGATCCATGATTACGCGGATCTGCCGCACGACTTCCGCCAGAAGTTCCACCCGACGGAAGCCGAGGCGAAATGGGCGCGCGAAACCCGCGCGCGCCTGCCAAACGGCCCGCTCGTCGTGCTCAACTGCGCCGGCTCCGGCCCGGCCAAGACCTGGCCGCATGCGCAGGAATTCCTGCGCCTCATGGACGCCGCCGGCATCGTCACCGTGCTGCTGGGCGACACCGGCGGCCTCGACCTCGAGGAACTCTCCGAGCGCACCCCCATCGTCGGCACCGACTGGCCGGTGCGCGGCGCGCTCGCCTTCGCCCAGATCGCCGACGCCGTCGTCGCCACCGAGTCGATGATCGCCAACGCCGTCGCCATGGAGCCGATGCTGAAGGTCATCTTGCTCTCGCACTCGAGCAACGAAAACCTGACGAAGCACTGGAAGAACACCGCCGCCATCGAGCCGCAGGGCGTCTCCTGCCACCCCTGCCACCGCATCCACGCCACGCTCGCCTTCTGCGCGAAGGACACCGCCACCGGCTGCGCCGCCTGCATGGCCAGCGCCACCGCCGCCACCGTCGCCGCCTTCGTCATCGAGCAGTTGCGCGTGAAGGAGGTCGCCTGATGTTCACCGAAGACCTCGACACCTTCTTCGAGAGCTCCGACTTCGCCGAAGAAGCCATGAACGGCGCCACGCCGATCTACGGCATCTTCGACAACGGCTATGGCGCCAGCTTCGACATCGCCGGCAATGTCCCGACCTTCATCTGCAAGAGCAGCGACGCCACCAGTCTCACCCCCGGCTCCTCCACGCTCACCATCCGCTCCTCCTCCTGGCTGGTGGTGGGTGTGGAGGCAGACGGTACCGGCGTCACCCTGCTGCGGCTGCAGGAGGCCAGCTGATGCGCGCCGGACCGCTCCAAGCGCATCGCGCCCCCCTCGTGGGGGCAGCGAGCCGCTTTTGTGAGCGTGGGGGGCAATAATGGCAAATCATTTGCACAAACAAATCCGCGACGCCGTCAAGACCCTGCTCACCGGGCTCTCGACCACCTCGACGCGCATCTACGCCAACCGCCTGCAGCCGATGCAGGACGCCAACCTCCCCGGCCTGCGCATCTACATGGACGAAGAGCGCGCCGAGGTCGGCACCCTGCACGGCCCCTACATGCAGATGCGCGAACTCACCTTCACCGTCGAAGCCTGCGCCAAGGCCGTCAGCGCCCTGGACGACACGCTCGACCAGATCTCCAAGGAAGTCGAGGTCGCGCTCGCTGCGGGCGTGACGCTGTCCGGGCAGAACCTGCCCGTTTTCTACACCGGCATGAGCTTCGACGACGAGCTGCTCGACAAGCCCGTCGGTGTCAAGCGCCTGACATTTTCCATCCAGTACACGGCCATGAGCAATGCGCCGGACGTTCTAACCTGACGAAAGGAGTCATACCATGGCAACCGCAACCAAGTGGTCCAACATCGCCATCGCCGTCCAGTCGGCGCTGGCCGCCGCCGACACCATCACCGCCATCACCAAGGCCAACCCCGGCGTCGCCACCTCGACGGCGCACGGCATCAGCAACGGCGAGATCATGCTGCTCTCCGCCCAGGGCATGCACCAGCTCGACGGCCGCGTCGTGCGCGCCGCCAACATCGCCGCCAACACCTTCGAACTCGAGGGCGTCGATACCACCCTGTTCGACACCTTCACCAGCGGCACCGCCGAAGTCATCACCTTCGGCACCACGCTCGTCACCGCCACCAGCGTCTCCGCCACCGGCGGCGACTTCGACTTCGTCGACGTCACCACCATCCACGACAACGTCAAGAAGCAGATCCCCGGCCTCGCCAACCCGGCGACCTTCACCTTCGAGAACATCTGGGACGTCTCCGACGCCGGCCTGGTCGCCCTCAAGTCCGCTTCCGACAGCCAGGCCGAGCGCGCCGTGCGCTTCACCTTCGCCAACGGCCAGAAGCTCTACTTCAACGGCTACATCGGCTGCACCCTGCTGCCGACCGGCAACGCCCAGGAAGTGGTGAAGACGCAGGTCGTCATCACCATGTTCGGCAAGCCGACCGTCTACTCGAGCTGATCCGGTGGTCCTCAGCAAAGCCGACCTCAAGGCCCCCGTCCTGCCCAAGGAGACCGTCGAGGTCCCCGAGCTGGGCGGGGCCGTCATCGTCCGCGGCCTGCTGCTGCGCGAGCGCCTGGCGCTGTTCGATGCCGCCAACAAGGGCGACCGCTTCGGCCACCTCGCCTCGCTGCTCGCCTCCTGCGTCATCGACGCCGAAGGCCGGCAGCTGTGGTCGGTCGACGAGTGGGAGCAGTTCGGCGCCCAGCACTTCGAGGCCGCGCTGCGGCTGTTCGAAGTCGCCGGCCGCCTGGCGGGCCTCGACGTGGAGGCCGCCAAAAAAAACTGATCGCGCGGCCCGGCCAGCGCTTCGCCATGTTCATGGCGCGCACCCTGGGCCGCACGCTCGAAGAGCTGGCCGACAGCATGAGCGCGGCCGAGTTCGGCGACTGGGCAGCGCTCTACGCCCTCGAGCGCGAACAGGCGGCCGGGCAGGGCGCGCAGGAACCAACGGAGCCGGAAATGGATGTCACTGAGTTCTTGAATCGGGCCGGCAAGCATGGCTGACAATCGCACCTCGATCGTCATCACGGCGCGCGACGACACCCGCTCCGCCATCAACACCGCCGCCGCCGGGCTGCGCAACCTCGAATCCGCCGCCAAGGGCATCAGCGGCAAGCTGGCCGGGCTGGGCGTCGCCCTGTCGATCGGCGCCGCCGCGACGTTCACCAAGAACATGATCAGCTCGGCCGCGGCGCTCGACGATATGGCCGAGAAGACCGGCGCCTCCGTCGAGGAACTCTCCAAGCTCGAACAGGTCTGGAAGCGCGGCGGCCACAGCGCCGAGCTGGTCGAACAGTCCATGATCCGCCTGTCGAAGGCCCTCTACGACACCGGTGAGGGCTCGCAGAAGGCCGCCAAGGCGCTCGCCGCCATCGGCCTCAGCGCCGAGGAGCTGCGCGGCCTGGACACGGCCGAGGCGATGCGCATCATCGCCGTCAGCCTCAACAAGTTCGAGGACGGCGCCGCCAAGACCGCGCTGGCCATGGATCTCCTCGGCAAAAGCGGCGCCCAGGCGCTGCCCTTCCTGAAGGACCTGGCCGAGGCCGGCGAGCTCAACGCCACCGTCACCGCCGAGCAGGCCGCCGAGGCCGAGAAATACGAGAAGGCCCTCGCCGGCCTGGCCGCCTCCTGGGAGGCGATTTCCCGCGCCATCGTCCTCGACGCCCTGCCGAGCCTCAACAAATGGCTCGAAGCCAACCGCGAGGGCGTGCGCATCGCCGGCAGCTACGGCGAAATGCTGCGGCTGTTCGTCTTCAACCTCGACGCCATCACCACCGAGCGCCCGGTCGAGGAGATCCGCCGGCTGCAGAAGGCCCTCGAGGACTACCAGAGCGCCGGCAGCGTCGGCAAGTTCATCCAGTCGCCGACCGGCACGATCTTCGGCGGCCGCGAATCCGACCTCAAGAAGCAGATCGAATTCCTCAAATACTTCCAGCGCGAGGAGGCCCTGGCGCTCACCGCCGGCTCGCGCGGGCGCCTCGATTCCAAGGACACCGGCCCCGTCGCGCAGAAGGCCCTGTCCTACGAATCCGCCGCCAGGAAGATCAAGAAGGCCGCCGGCGAGGTCGAGGACTACGAATCGAAGATCAAGCGCGCCGTCGGCGCCGCCATCAACGACAACGCCGTCACCAAGTCGCGCGAGTTCGCCGACCAGCTGGCGTTCCTCGACAAGCTGTTCTTCGACGCCGGCCTCGACGCTGAAATCTACGAAGCCGCCCTCGACAAGCTCTCCGGCACCACCGACAAGCAGTCCAAATCGCAGGAACGCCTGAACGAGCTGCTCGAGGCCACGCCCTCCGCCGAGTTGGAAAAGCAGCGCAACGACATGATCCTGCTCGCCGAAGCCTTCGAGATCGGCCGCATCAGCGCCGAAAAATACTTCGAGGCCGTTGCCGCCCGCCTGCCCGACCTCGGCAAGGGCATGGACCAGATGACCGAATTCGCCAAGCAGGCCGCCGCCAACATGCAGGACGCCTTCTCCAGCTTCTTCTTCAACATCATGCAGGGCAAGTTCGACGACATGGCCTCGAACTTCAAGGCCACCATCGACCGCATGGTCGCCGACCTCCTCGCCAGCCAGCTCCTGAAATACCTCCTCGGCGACTTCGGCACCACCGGCAAGCTCGGCGGCGCCCTCGGCGGCTGGATCGGCGAACTGTTCGGCAGCGCCCGCGGCAACGTCTTCGGCCCCGGCGGCGTCACCGCCTTCGCCGCCGGCGGCATCGTCAGCACGCCCACCGTCTTCCCCTTCGCCCGCGGCGTCGGCCTGATGGGCGAGGCCGGGCCAGAGGCCATCATGCCGCTGAAACGCGGCGCCGACGGCAAGCTCGGGGTGGCCGCCAGCGGAGGCGCCGTCGCCGTCTATAACAGCTTCACCATCAACGGCGCCACCGACCGCCGCAGCCAGCAGCAGATCGCCGCCGAAGTCGGCGCCGCCGTCGAGCGCGCCATGCGGAGGAACGGATGAGCTTCATCGAAACGCCCAGGTTCCCCGAGGACATCAGCTACGGCGCCATTGGCGGCCCCGGCTTCAACACCACCGTCGTCGTCGTCAAGAGCGGGCACGAACAGCGCAACGCCGAATGGAGCGCCGCCCGCGGCCGCTGGGACGTTGCCCAGGCCGCCAAGAGCAAGGCCGACTTCGACGCCGTCGCCAACTTCTTCAGGATATGCAAGGGCCGTGCCAACGGCTTCCGCTTCAAGGATTTCGCCGACTTCGAGGCCACCCACAGCGAAGGCATCCTCGGCACTGGCGTCGGCACCGGCCTGCCGACCTATCAGATGGCCAAGAAGTACGCCTCCGGCTCCGCCTACGACACCCGCACCATCACCAAGCCGGTCGATGGCACTTGCGAATTCAAGCGCGGCGGCGCGACCCTCACCGTCGGCGCCGGCGCCGGCAACATCGCCATCGTGTATACCACCGGCGTCGTCACCTTCGTCGCCGATGCCTCCAGCGCCGCCTCCAACATCACCGTCGGCGCCACTACCCAGGTCACGCTCGCCGCCAACCCCGGCACCCTGATCATCGGTGGCCGCCTGCACCTGTCCGGCTTCACCGGCGCCGACGCCGCCCTGGTCAATGATCTGGCCCACGCCATCACCAACATCACCGGCTCCGGCCCCTACGTCTTCACCCTGTCGACCAACACCGCCGGCAAGACCATCACCGTCGGCAGCGGTTACGGCAAGAAGTACCCGCAGCCCTCCGAGACGCTCACCTGGTCCGGCCAGTTCGACGTGCCCGCCCGCTTCGACACCGACGAGCTGCGCGCCGAAGTCATCGCCCCCGGCCCGGTCCTGCGCTGGGACGGCATCCCCATCGTCGAGATCCGCACATGAAGTCCATCGGCGCCAGCCTGCTGACCCACCTCGCCGGCGAAGTCACCAGCCTCGCCACCCTCTGGAAGATCACCCGCAGCGATGCCACCGTCTTCGGCTTCACCGACCACGATGCCGCCATCACCTACGGCGGCGTCACCTACGAAGCCGCCACCGGCTACACCGCCAGCGCCATCAAGACTTCCGCCGCCCTCAACGTCGACAACATGGAAGTCGAGGGCATGCTTTCCTCGGCCACCATCACCGACGAGGACCTCCTCGCCGGCCTCTGGGACGGCGCCGAATTCGTCATCATGCGCGTCAATTATGCCGACCTCACCCAGGGCCACGAAGTGATGCGCGCCGGCACCCTCGGCAACGTCAAGACCGGCGGCCAGCACTTCGTCGCCGAGCTGCGCGGCCTCACCCAGGGCCTGCAGCAGGTCGTCGGCCGCATCTACAAGCCCGCCTGCGATGCCGACTTCGGCGACGCCCAGTGCGGCATCACCCTCGCCACCTGGACAGTCACCGGCACCGTCACCAGCGTCACCTCGCAAAGTGCCTTCACCGACTCCGTCCGCGCCGAGGCTGTCGACTACTTCAATTTCGGGCTGCTCACCTTCACCTCCGGCGACAACGACGGCTTCGCCATGGAAGTCAAGGATTTCGGCAGCGGCGCCTTCGTCCTGCAGCAGGCCATGCCCAACCCCATCCAGGTCGGCGACGCCTACAGCGTCTACGCCGGCTGCGACAAGCTGCTCGCCACCTGCAAGACCAAATTCAACAACGTCATCAACTTCCGCGGCTTCCCGCACGTGCCGGGCCCGGACAGGTTCGTGAGCGGCAAATGATGCGCAGCGAATTCGTGTTCACCGCCCGCAGCATGATCGGCACCCCCTTCATGCACCAGGGCCGCATGCCCGGCCAGGCGCTCGACTGCGCCGGCCTCGTCGTCTGCGCCGCCGCCGCCTGCGGCCACACCATCGCCGACCGCTACGGCTATTCCGACTCCCCGCACCACGGCGTCTTCGACGAAGCCATGCGCGAGAACTGCGACCCCATCGAGATTGCCGACGTTCGCCCCGGCGACCTGATGACCTTCGCCTTCGTGCGCCAGCCGCAGCACGTCGCCATCGTCACCCAGACCGCGCCGCTGCAGATCGTCCATGCCTGGATGGATGCCGGCCGCACCGCCGAGAACGGCCTCGACGACTACTGGCGCCGCCGCCTGCGCGGCTGCTGGCGCCTGCGCGGGATCGACTGATGGCCTCCCTCGTCCTCGGCGCCGTCGGCGCGGCCATCGGCAACACCATCGGCGGCACCTTCCTCGGCATGAGCGCCGCCAGCATCGGCTGGTCCGTCGGCTCCACCCTCGGCAGCCTGCTGTTCCAGGAAAAGCCGCCGACCCAATACGGCCCGCGGCTCTCAGACCTCAAGGTCCAGACCTCCACCTACGGCAACGACATCCCGCGCGTCTACGGCACCATGCGCATCGCCGGCAACATGATCTGGTCGAAGCCGATCCTCGAGACCAAGCACAAGAAGAAGTCCGGCGGCAAGGGCGGGCAGAAGGCCACCGTCGTCACCTACACCTATTCGCAGACCTTCGCCGTCGCCCTGTGCACCGGCCCGATCGTCGGCGTGCGCAAGATCTGGGCCAACGGCGAGCTGATCTACAACGTCGGCTCCGGCGCCGGCGCCGGCACTATCGTCGCCAGCTACAGCAACGCCGCCAACATCGCATTCTATACCGGCACCGAGACGCAGGAGGCCAACAGCCTGATCCAGGCCGATGTCGGCGCCGCCGACTGCCCGGCCTATCGCGGCATTGCCTATGTCGTTTTCAACAATCTCCAGCTCGCCAAATACGGCAACCGCACCCCGAACCTCGAATTCGAGGTCGTCGGCAGCGGCACGCTCGACACCTGGACGACGCTGCTGTCCTCCCCAGGCACGCAGACCGCCATTGTTTCCTATGAAAACGGCCTGCTGTATTGCGGCGACTGCGCCGGCGGCGGCGGCACTTTCACCTACACCGAGGTCGTGTACGACATCGACGGCAACATCGTCGTGCCCTCGACGGTGTATAGCTACGTCACCGCCACCTACAGTTCGGCGAACTTCTGCCGCAACTGGCGCGGCCTGATGTTCTCGCCCTATCCGGCGCCGCGCTGGCTCAACATCATGGCCAACACCGCCACCACGCTCTCCGGCGCGCCGGCCTGGTTCGTCACCGCCGGCATCGCCGTCACCGGCGTCGCCATCCGCTTCAACGACCGCGTCGTCTTCATCGGCGCCACCGGCGGCCAGGCGCGGCTGATCGCCTGGTCCTATGATTCCGGCGAATCCGCGCCGGAGCCGGCGCACGACGACGACACCCTGCTGTTCAGCTATTCGACCCTCACCGACTACGGCACCTACGGCGACATCGAGAACGGCTACATCTACTATATCTACAAGCTCAACGGCAGCGCCGACTACACCCTCGACAAATACAACCTCGCCGGCGCCAAGCTCGACTATTGGAACCTCGGCACCTCGATCTCGCTTTCCTCGACCAACAAAAACCGCTTCAAGATCGAGGGCGATGCCATCTACACCTTCAACGGCACCTGCTACGTCGTGCAGTTGAACGACGACCATACTGTCACCGCCCTCGGCACCTCGGCCGGCGGCAGCCTGTCGTTGTGCGCCCTCAACATGCCCGGCATCTACTGGAACCCGGAAAAGGTCTATCGCCTCGGCCGGCCCGTCGATGTCGATGCCGTCGCCGTCTCCTCCATCATCGAGGAGGAGTGCGCCCTCGCCGGCCTCTCCGCCGCCGACATCGACGTCACCGACATCGCCGCCACCGTCCCCGGCTATTCCATCAACCGCCGCGGCACCCTGCGCGGTGGCCTCGAGCCGCTGATGCACGCCTTCTACTTCGACGCCGTCGAGGCCGACGAGAAGATCAACTACGTCACCCGCGGCGGCAGCATCGCCGCCACCTTCGCCGAGGACGACCTCGCCGCCCACAACTGGGGCGAGGCCATGCCCGACGCCGCCCTGCTCGAGCGCACCCAGGACGTCGAGCTGCCCGACGAGATCACCATCACCTACATGGACAAGGACGCCGCCTACCAGGTCGGTACCCAGTACGCCCGCCGCCTGATCGGCTCCAGCCGCGTCCAGACCACCGTGCCGATGGCCATGGCGCTGTCCTCGACCAAGGCCCGCCACATCGCCGACGTCCTCATCTACGACGCCTGGCAGGGCCGCGCCGCCTTCAGCTTCACCACCAGCAACAAGTATTCCTACATCGTCCCGACCGACGTCGTCTACCTCTACAAGGATGGCCGCGCCTATACCGCCCGCATCATCACCCGCGACGAACAGGGCGGCATCCTCACCTTCGGCGCCGTCTGGGAAGACCTGCAGGTCTATACCCAGGATTCCCCTGCGCCCAGCCTGCCGGCGCCATCCGATGAAGTCGGCCTGCTGGCCCACACCAAGCTGCTGCTGCTCGACGTGCCGCTGCTGCGCGACGGCGACGACGGCGAGGGATTCTACACCGCCGCCTGCGGCTACACCGCCGACTGGCCCGGCGCGCAGATCTTCAAGTCCGCCGACGGCGGCGCCACCTGGACGGAGTACGGCCAGGCGATGCTCAACGAATCCGCCGTCGGCTTCGCCAACACCGCCCTGGGCAGCTTCACGCAAAACCTGTTCGACGAGACCAGCACCGTCACCGTCCGCCTGCATGCCGGCACGCTCGCCTCCGTCACCGAAGCCGAAGTCCTGAACGGCGCCAACGCCGCCATCCTCGGCTCCGAAATCATCCAGTTCCGCACCGCCACCCTGACGGCCACCATGACCTGGCAGCTCTCCGGCCTGCTGCGCGGCCGCCGCGGCACCGAATGGGCGCGCTCGACCCACGCCATCGGCGAGCGCTTCGCGCTCCTCGACGAGGGCGCCACCTACCTGCAGCCGGCCGCCAGCTCGGACGTCGGCCTGGCGCGCAAGTATCGCGGCGTCACCTTCGGCGCCTACCTCGACGACGCCGAGGAGATCAATTTCACCTACGCCGGCGTCGCCGGCCTGCCGTTCGCCCCGGTGCTGCTCGGCGGCGGCCGCGATTCGTCCGGCAACATCACCATCAACTGGGTGCGCCGCGGGCGCATCGGCAGCGAATGGGTCGATGCCATCGACGTTCCCGTCGGAGAATCCTCGGAGAGCTACGAGGTCGAGATCTGGGACGGCAGCGGATACGCCACCCTGAAGCGCACCATCTCCGGCCTCTCCGCCCAGACCACCAGCTACTCCTCCGCCAATCAGGTCACCGACTTCGGCGGCAACCAAAGCACCATCTATGTCCGCGTCTACCAGCTCTCGGCCACGTTCGGCCGCGGCTACAAACTCGAAGGGACCGTCTAATGGCCAACTCCACCACCAACCTCGACACCATCAGCAGCAGCCAGTCGCAGAAGGAAGTCACCGCCAATGCCATGTTCGACGCCGCCAGCATGGCCGCGACCTACGGCCGGCGCGCTTCCACCACGGCCGCGCTCACCTGGGGCTATTACGGCGGCAACGTCACCCTCGCCGACGGCAGCATGAGCCAGATCGCCAACGGCACCGTTGCGCTCACCGCCTCCAACACCAACTACGTCGTCGCCCTCAAATCCAGCGGCGCCGTTTCGGTCTCCACCGCCACCACCAACTGGAACGACCGCCAGGGCTACTGGCGCCTGTATTCCGTCGTCGCCGGCGCCTCCACCATCACCAGCTACACCGACTCGCGCGAGCCGGCCCAGTACCAGGGCCACATCGCCCCGATCGGCTACTCCACCGGCGCCGGCGGCACCGTCACCCAGGCCACCTCGCGCACCACCGGCGTCACCCTCAACAAGCGCTGCGGCCAGATCACCCTCGTCTCCGCCGCCGGCTCCGCCGCCTGGCAGACCTTCACCGTCACCAACTCCACCGTCGAGGCCGCCGACACCGTCATCATCAATCAGAAGTCCGGCACCGACCTCAACATGATCCACGTCACCGCCATCGCCGCCGGCAGCTTCAATGTCAGCTTCGCCACCACCGGCGGCACCACCACCGAGCAGCCCGTCTTCAGCTTCGCCGTCTTCAAGGCCGCCTCCGCATGAAGCCCGCCGCCTTCCTGCTGTTCGCGCTCCTCTGCCTGCCGGCCGCAGCCCAGCCCGATCCGCTCGCCGAGACCCGCTACTGCGGCCCGCCGGCGCGCGACGCCGAAGGCCGCATCGTCCGCCGCATGGACGTCGTCGCCGCCTTCCGCAGCCTCTACCCCTGCCCCAGCACCTGGGAATACGCCGGCGCCTGCCCGGCCTGGGCCGTCGACCACGTCATCCCGCTCGCCGTCGGCGGCTGCGACGCCGTCTCCAACCTCCAATGGCTGCCCCTCAACCTCAAATCCTGCGCCGGCGCCTGCAAGGACCGCTGGGAGCGCGACGTCTACAAACGGAGGCCGCCATGAGGCTGCACACCATCCATGGCATTCATGCCAACAAGCCCGGCGGCCGCACCAGCCAGCTCGCGCCGCACTTCCGCGCCGCCGGCTTCGACGTCTTCGTCCGCAGCTACGGCCTCGACCTCGCCGTCCTTTCCGGCCTCACCGACTGGCTCAACAGCCGCCGCGCCGCCCGCCTCGCCAAAACCATCGACCATGGCGACGCCATCGTCTGCCACTCCAACGGCGCCGCCGTCGCCTGGCACATCCAGAACGACCACCGCGAGCTCTCCGCCCTGATCCTCATCAACCCGGCCCTCGACGCCGACCGCCACTTCAACAACGTCAGCCGCGTCCTCTGCCTGCACAACGCCGGCGACGACGTCGTCAGCTGGTCCGCCATCGTCCCCCTCTCCAGCTGGGGCGCCATGGGCCGCGACGGCTACACCGGCCCCGCCGTGAATGTCGTCAACGTCGATTGCGCCAACCCCCCGGACGGCCTGCCCAGGCTCTGGGGCCACTCCGACCTGTTCGAGCGCGGCCACCTCGAACACTGGGGCCCGGCGCTCGCGCGCGAACTGAAGATCATGGTCAACAAGGAGTGAAAAAATGCCATTGTCGGAAGAAGACGTCGCCCGCATCGCCGCCGCCATCAAGGCCCACGACTGCCCGCTCACCGAGCCCGAGGCCCGCGAAAAGCACGAACGCCACCACAACTACATCGACGTCGTCATGCAGCGCGAGAGCGAGCGCACCGCCGTGCGCCGCGCCGTCATCGAAAAAAGCCTCGCCGGACTCGTCTGGTCCGGCATGGTCGCCTTCGGCGCCGCCATCTGGACCTACATGAAGGACCACCTCAAGTGATCCCCGACGACGAATTCGACCCGGTGCCGCTCGCCCAGGCCATCTGCTTCATCTGTGGCCTCGGCATCCTCGTCGCCGGCTTCATCGCCTGGCTGGTGCCATGAGCGACGCCTTCACCGCCGCCCTCGAGCAGTCCCTCGGCATCGAAGGCGACTTCTCCGACGATCCCGCCGACTCCGGCGGCGCCACCCGCTTCGGCATCACCGAAGCCGTCGCCCGCCGTCACGGCTACGCCGGCCCGATGCGCGAATTGCCCCCCGACACCGCCCGCGCAATCTACCGCGCCGACTACTGGGACGCCCAAAGCCTCGACGCCGTCGCCGTCCTCTCCTGGCGCATCGCCTTCGAACTGTTCGACACCGGCATCAACATGGGCACCAGCCAGTCCGGCGAATTCCTGCAGATGGCGCTGAACGCCCTCAATCGTCGCGCATCCGACTACGACGATGTCGAAGTCGACGGCGAGATCGGCCCACAAACGCTCGACGCACTCACCGCCTACCTCGGCCGCCGCGGCAAGGACGGCGAGACCGTCCTCCTGCGCGCCCTCAACGCCCTCCAGGGCGCCGGCTACATCGAGCTCGCCGAGCGCCGCGAAAAGGACGAGCGCTTCGTCTTCGGCTGGTTCCTCCACCGCGTGCGCATCTGATCAGGCCCCGCCGCCCCCGCCCGCCGCCTCTGACCAGGATAGGGCAGGGGCGGAGAGGAGCCTGCCGGGGGCAAAATCTTCCGCCCCGAGCGCCCCACATGCCCCCCATTGCCCCACGCGCCCTCTGATAAATCAATCACTTAGGCTGTGGATTCCGATTTGTAATCAGAAGGTCGCGGGTTCGATTCCTGCTGCCGGCACCAGAAATCAAAGACTTACGGACACACCCTCAAAAGCATGGGGGCAGAATCATCCCCTCCCGCGCGTCGCCTTGATCAGCGCCGCCCTGGCCGCCGCCGGCGCCAGGTGGGCATACCGGCGCGTCGTCTGCAGCGATGCGTGCCCCAGCATCTGGCCCACGACTTCGAGCGGGGCGCCGCTGTTGAGCATCAGGCTGGCCGTCGAATGGCGCAGATCGTGCAGCCTGAAGCCGGCCCTGGCGGCGGCGCGGCTGTAGGTATCCTTGTGCTGGCTAAAGGGGATGAATTTCAACAGCGGCCGGATCTCCGGCATGATCGGCACCTGCCGCGGCTGCCCGCTCTTCGAGTGCCTGACGGTGAAGTAGTGGCGCCCGACATCGTCCGCCTGCAGCGCGGCGATCTCGCCGCGGCGCATGCCGGTATAAGCGGCGATGAGGGCGAACGCGCGCGCCTCTTCGTCCTCGATGCGCGCCACCAGGCGCCGGATCTGGGCGAGGGAATAGTAGGTGTGCCGCGCATTCCGCTCCGGCTCCATCGGCACGTAAAGTGGCCTGTCGATCCAGCCCCATCGCAGGGCGAGATTGCCCACGCGCCGCAGGACATGGCATCGGCGGTTGCGGCTGGCGGGCGTCAAGTGCTGATTGCCGGCCCGGTAAGCCTGGGCTGCTTCGGGTATTTCTTCGATGGAGCGGCCGCCCGCATAGGGCTGGATGGCGCGGATGTCGGAATCGCGCCGGCTGCGCAACTTCGGCAATTCCTCGACGATGTAGCGATTCAGGGCGTCGGCAATGGAATGACGCGGGCGCTGCCCGAGCTGGGTGACGTTGAAGAATTCGCGCAGGATGTTGGCATGCCAGGTTTCTGCCTGGGCCTTGGTGACGCCCGCCGGCAGAACTCTTCTAATTTCCTCTCCGCCTCGGCGAATGCGGACACAATAACGCGCCTTGGCTTTGTCGAACCAGACGGACACGCTTTCACCCCCTTGCGATGCGCGACGTAGGCCGCAAGGTCGGCTTCATCGTAGCCGACCCGGCGGGCCGACAACTGTATAACAGGCAGGCCGAGTCTGCCAAGCGTGCGACGGGAGACCCGAAGGTAGGCCGCGGCCTCGGCCTGGGTGAGGATCATGCCGCCTTCCAGTGATTCACCAGCCCGCGCGCCCAGGCGCCGGTGTAGAACACGGCCAGCAGGAACATCCCCCACTGGCCGGCCTCGAACGTGGCGTAGAGCCAGAACGGCTGGCTGGCCAGCCCCAGCGCCCAGCCGAGGCGCGCATGCCGGCTGCGGCCGGAGACAAGCCACATGGCGGCGGCGGAGAGGATGAGGATGGCGGCCTGGGTCATGCCGCCATCCGATCGAGCGGGCTCACCACGCCGCGCCCGCCGCGGTTGAGGACGTGGGTGTAGATCATGGTGGTGCTCACGTCTGAATGCCCGAGCAGCTCCTGCACGGTGCGGATGTCGTAGCCGGCCTCGAGCAGGTGGGTGGCGAAGCTGTGGCGCAGGGTGTGCGGATGCACCAGCTTTTGTATACGGGCAGCGCTCGCCGCCTGCTTCACGGCCCGCTGGATGTTGCGCTCGCACCAGTGATGCCGCCGCACGACGCCGGTGGTCGGGTCGGTGCTGTAGCCTGGCGCGGCGAAGACGTACTGCCATGCCCAGGACTGGCCGGCGCGCGGATACTTGCGCGTGAGGGCGTCCGGAAGTTCGACATCGGCATGCCCGGTCGAGAGGTCGACGTGGTGCCAACGCAGGCGCTCCTCGATCAGGGCGCGCATATCCGGCACCAGAGAGGCCGGCAGGACGGTGACGCGGTCCTTGTTGCCCTTGCCTTCGCGGATGACGATCTCGCGCCGGTCGAGATCGACGTCCTTCACGCGCAGCCGCAATGCTTCCTTGATGCGCATGCCGGTGCCGTAGAGCAGGCGGATGATGAGTCCGTTCGTGCCGGAGACATGCCGCAGCAGGGCTTGCACTTCGGCCACGGTGAGCACGCTGGGCAGGCGCTTCGAGACCTTCGCGCGGGTGATGCCGTCGAGCCACGGCAGGCGGACGCCGAGCACTTCCTTGTAGAGAAACAGGATGGCGTGCATGGCCTGGTTCTGCGTGCTGGCGGACACTTCCAGTTCGGTGGCCAGCGCCGAAAGAAACGCCTCGACCTCAGCAGCACCCATGTCTGCCGGGTGGCGCTTGCCATGGAAGAAGATGAACCGCTTGACCCAATGACAATAGGTGCGCTCGGTGGCCAGGCTGTAATGCTTGACCCGGATGGCTGCGACCACACGGTCCAGCAGCTTCGGCTGTTGAACCGACTGCGCTGGTGTCGCTGTTCGTTCTTCGATGGCTTGCATGGTCAATGGGTTACGAAATTAGAGCCGAGTTAACCGACAGTGGGTGTCGTAGAATTTAAGTTGGGCATCAAAAGCGGCGTATCACGAGCGCCGACTTTTGAGCACGGACCGAAGTGCAGCAAGCTACCGCATCCGCCACATCGCGGCAATTGGTGGCGCTCGCCCCATTTGCCACCGCAATCCCCGCAGTCATACACTTCACCGTCCCTACCGGTATTTTCAGACCCGCACATTGGACACTCTGGCATTTCTTCCCAATGGTTTTCTCCGCAGCACCCATTCCGCCCATGCCTTGTCTCACCGCAATATCCGCAAACTTCCATGTTCCTCTCCTTTGTCAGCGTTGCCCAACCAACGCTTCAACCCGGACGCCAGCGATAAAGCCGCTGTCGCCGGTTAAGCTAAACGTTAGGGGCCTGGTGGTGCATTTCCGCGTACTCCTTCACCAGTTCCCGCTGATCCTCCCACGGCTGTCCGCAGTAGCCGAGTTCGTCGAGCGAGAACGCCAGCCCGGCGCACCGCTCGCACATGTAGGCCGACGCCATCGGAACCTCGCCGTCCTCACCGTAGATTCGGCACTCAACTTCAGTTTCCGGAATCTTCGCCCTCGGCACTTCGGCACAGGTATCGCCGACGTTGATACGCTCCCCGCAGCTACAGCACTTCCGGGCTCGCTTCGTCGTCAGCGTCGAGTAGTCCTTCGGGTCGAACCACACCTTCATTCCCGGTTCCGGGTCGTAGTCGCAGCTACAGGTCAGTCCCATGTCAGTCCTTTCCGAGGCGATCGGCCCCTAACACCACGGTCGAGGTCGCGCCTTCGGCGCTGGACGCTTCGCCGGCAAGCCGGCTCGCGCCCCTCACCTCGCCGTTAGAGGGCAAGGCCATGCTGTGCCGTCCTTGCCCGTTGTAATGGCGCGTACTGGTCGTTTATCTCGCAGCCGATCCAGTTGCGCCCCAAGTTTCCGGCTACCTCGCCGGTCGTTCCGCTGCCGAAAAAGCAATCCAGCACCGTGTCACCGCTTCTGCTGCCGGCCAGAATGCACGGCTCAATCAGCGCCGTGGGAAAGGTCGCAAAGTGCGCGCCGCTGTAAGGCTGCGTCGGCACCGTCCACACGGAGCGCTTGTTCCTCTCGTCAGGCATGATCGCCATCGCCGCGTCAAAGCTCGGGTTGTTCTTGTTGCCGGCGCCGGGATCGAACTTCCGCCCTACCGCCTTCATGTTGCCGTTGGTTTTCGCGCCGCCGTTGGCACGTTCGCTGCCAATCTGCGCCTGTACGTTCTGCGAAAGTCGGGCGTGAGTGTTCGGGCTTACCGGCTCAAGAATCGCCTTCTGGTCGAAGTAGTACCGCTCGCTCTTGCTCAGGAGAAACAGGTACTCGTGCGCCTTCGTGCAGCGGTCGGTCACGCTCTCCGGCATTGGGTTCGGCTTGTGCCAAATGATGTCCTGCCGCAAGTACCAGCCGGCCTCTTGTAGAGCAAACGCTACGCGCCACGGGATCCCGCACAGGTCTTTGTTTTTTAGTGCTCCGGATGGACTAATTCGGCTCGACCGACATATTTCCTGCCGCCCGCGCGCCCGAGACTCAAATTCCTTTCCGCTTTGGACGCTCCGCCCGCCGGTTGAAGAATAGCTGTCGCCGAGGTTCAGCCAGAGCGTTCCATCATCGGACAGCAGTTCCCGCACCAGCGCGAAAACCTCAACCATCGCCGCCACAAATTCAGCCGGTGTCGCCTCAAGCCCAAGCTGCCCAGCGTGCCCGTAGTCGCGCAGCCCGAAGTATGGCGGCGAGGTCACGCACATCTGCACCTTCACGCCCTGCGCTATCAGGTCGCGCATGGTGTCGCGGCAGTCTCCAAAAAACACTTTATTCATGGCGTCCTGTACCGTTGCCCTCTAACCCGTCGTGCGAAGGGACGCGCCGCGATAAGGCTGCGTCGCGCCCCTCCACTCTGTCGTTCATATCACAACTCCCCGCGCAACTCCGGCACCTGCGCCGTGGTCAACTCGCTCTTCTCCGCCTGGCACCTGTAGATCGCCGTGCCGACGAGGAATATCTCGTGCCTGAAACACGCCTTCAGCATCCCCTCGGCCTGGTCGAGGTTTCGCTCCGCCACGCCGGCGGCCCGGCGCGCTTTCAGATCCGCGGCGATGTCCGCGACGTTCCATGCCACCAGCGCGCCACACAGCGCGCACAGGCCGGCGATTGACGGCAGGCCGCGGTGATCAGCGGACACGGCAATGTTCTCCGGCGACGCGCCAGGCGCGGTTCCAGCTCCAGCCGAATTCACGGGAGAGGCGCGCGGCAAGACGGAAGCGGAAGATCATGCCGCCGCCCCCATATCGCAGCAGCCGGCGGTGGCGTCGGTTTTCTCATAGTCGTCGCGCACCTCGACGGCCGCCAGCTTGAACCAACCGGGCAGGGCGCGCGGCAGCCAGGCGACGCGCCGGCCATCGGTGTAGAGGCGGCACCGCGGATCGTGTGGCACGGCCATCGCGGCCGTCACCGCCGCGCGCACGGTCTCGACCGCCGGCAGGAAGATCGCGTCGGCGCTCATGCCGCCACCTTCTCGCTGCCGTCATCCGGCGCATACACCAGATGCGCCTGGTCGCCCAGGGCGCGGATGACCACGCCATGGCCGGCGCTGATGGCGTCGGCCTGGCGGCGGTCGCCATCGGTTTTGAGGACATCGACCGCGCACATCGCGTCGGCCAGCGTCCTGAGATCGGCCAGGCCGATGGTGAAAGTCGGTTCGCTCATGCCATCCTTCCCTCGAACAAGGCCGGCTGCATGGGCGCCGGCTTCCCCTGTCTCTGCTCCATGCGCCTGCGCTGCGCGCGCACCTCGAGGGCCAGCGCCTGCGCCACATAGGGCACGGCGATCGCCTTCTCGAATGACCACCCCAGCCACCAGAGCCGCCCGTGCCGGAAGGCATCGCGGAGTTCAGCAGTGGTGGGCTGGTAGGGCATGAATCAAGTATAGGCATGCTTAACCATCCATGTCAAGCACCGCTAAACGCACCGGACAAATCAATACCGCGCCAGCCTGGCGCGGCGCGATTCAGCGCATCGAGGAGGGAATGGAAGAGCCCGAGGCCAGCAGGATGAACATGCCGACCAGGGAGATCAACAACGTCAGCGCCGCGAAAATGCGCACGACGATGCCGGCGTCACTGCGCCCAAGCAGCTCCGCCATGCGGGTGAAAATGTAAGCGCCGATCATGAAGCCGATGGTGGGTATCACGGTTTATTCCTCTCGAGCAATTCGGCATAAGAATCGCCGACACGGGTCAATGCCGCCACCGCGTCATCCGACAGCGGCTCGGCCACCTTCAGAAGTGTCCTGATCGCAGGGCGCTGCACGTCCGCGTAGTTGCTGATTGCCCCGGCGAGCACCCAATCCAGCGAGAAATCCAGCCGCGATTTGAGCTTCAGCAGGCAATCCGTCGACGGCACCACCGTGTCCGACTCCCACTGCGAGACCATGCTCTTTGTCACATCGCACAACAGGCCGAACTGCTCCTGCGTCAATTCATTCTGCTGCCGCAGCTTGCGCATCCGGTTGCCAATCGTTTCCATCCCCCGACTATAGGGCCGGCCCAACTGCGGCGGGTTTAATAATACTTGACATTTGCCGTACAGTCACACTAAACTTGCTCATGGATAAAAAACGCATCCGTGAGATTGCAAGCAAGGCCGGCGGCGTCGTTGCCTTGTCGAAGGCCCTCGGCCGCTCGCGCGCCGCCGTCACCCAGTGGCGCCGCGTGCCCGCCGAACACGTCATCGCCGTCGAGGCCCTCACCGGCGTGCCGCGCCAGGAATTGCGCCCCGACCTCTATCCGCCCGAGATCGAGAAGCGCGCCGCATGACACTCCACTGGCCAGGACGCCCGGCGCGTTCCCCTCCCTGACGCGCCTCCTGGCCCTTCCCCCGGCCAGCCACACGCTGGCCGGGGTTTTTATCCAAACAATGGGGAGCGAATAAAAAGTGGATGCGCAAATGGCGGACCTGATAGACCTCAGAGCGAAGATCGACATCCAGACCAGCCAGTGGCTCGACGCCGTCAGCATCGCCACCGGCCTCGAAAAGTCCGAGGTCGTCAGAAACAAACTGCGCGAGATCGCAGACCGCGAGATCCATGAGGCCACCATAATCTGCCGCGTCATGCGCAGCGAGGGAGGACCAGCGGCATGACAGGGAAAGCCCCCCAGGATCGCCGCCCCTGGTCGAGCACCGAAGTCGCCCAGGTCACCGCCTGGCACTCCGTCGGCCGCTCCGACGAATGGATCGCTCGCCGCCTCAACCGCACCCGTGGCTCGGTCAAGAACCTGCTCCAGTACGGCAAGGCCAAACCCACGACAGAACCCACCACCAGGATGAGCCGCACCTGCCTGCGCTGCCACACCAGCTTCATGAGCTGGGGCCCAGGCAACCGCATCTGCGAACGCTGCAAAGGCGAACACGCCCGCCTCTCCCCACTCGCCGCCCCCATGGGCAACGGCTGCCACGTCGCTGGTCGTCGCACAGCCTAACCCGACGCCCCGTTCCCCTTGTGGATGAATGATGCAGCCCATTTCCCACCAATCAACACCATCAACACCAGGCAACGGGTCCTTCCTGCACTTGCTAGTCGAGGGTCATTCGCAGC